>ENA-OQBJ01000622-OQBJ01000622.1-human-gut-metagenome-genome-assembly--contig:-NODE-622-length-17886-cov-5.236275_pt1 | contig 17886 bp, 20 predicted proteins | sample MGYA00242743_ERZ504545 | MGnify/ENA primary metagenome ERZ504545 (study PRJEB26092, sample SAMD00036252) | human gut metagenome | host: Homo sapiens | study: EMG produced TPA metagenomics assembly of...
ACTATCCCGCGAGGTGTTTTGGCATGAATATGCCAAAATCCCGAGACATACAAGCCAAAATTCCATTGCCGCAGGCAATCTGGAATGAATTTTGGCTACGTTACTGAGAACGGAGTGAACAGTAACGACATATTGTTACTGTCAGGTATCACAAATGTTCTTTAATAGGAATCATTGTGAAGCAGATGATGCTCTTTGCCTTTCAGAAGTCCGTTGTAAAGTTCCAGAACTAACGGGTTTTCATCGGATTTCTTAATGATAGTTGTATTATCTGCATTATACAGGCCCTTAGCTCTCAGAGCTTTGGTTCTGTCGCCGGATCGTGTCGGCTGTCCACCACCCATGATACATCCGCGGCGGCATGCCATGATCTCGATCAGATGATATTCTTTCTCACCGTTCTTTACCTGTTCCATAACGGTTCTTGCATTTGCAAGACCGCTGGCAACACAGATATTAAGGTTCATTCCTTCATAAGGAACTGTAAATTCCTTGATTCCCTCATCTCCACGAACACCGCATTCTGCGATCTCATGCATGGTTTCTTTGCTGTGATCCGGAGTCAGACGGCGGAGAACTGCCTCTGTAACACCTCCTGTAACACCGAAGATAACACCACCACCGGAGCCGAAGCCAAACGGCATATCACAGGCTTCCGGATCAAGAGTTGCAAAGTCAAGACCAAAGTTATCGATCATGCGGAGCAGCTCTGTAGTTGTAATAACGATATCTGTATCCTGTTCACCGTCTGTGAAGCTGTTCGGACGAACTGCTTCTGCCTTCTTGGCTGTACATGGCATAATAGAAATCATAACTGTTTTCTTGCCGCCGGCATGTTCCGGATCGCGGAAGTACTCTTTGATTACTGCTGAGAGCATTCCCTGTGGAGAACGGCAGGTAGAAAGATTCGGAATATACTCCTTGTACTGGTCTGTGATAAACTTCACCCATGCAGGACAGCAGGAAGTAAGAAGCGGAAGTTTCTCACCCTTCTTAATTCTGTCAAGGAACTCGGCACTCTCTTCCATAATAGTAAGGTCAGCACTGAATGAAGTATCATAAACTTCATCGAATCCCATTCTGTGGAGAGCATTGACAATCTTACCCATAACACTCTTGCCTTTGGTCAGTCCATAATGATCACCTACTGCGACACGTACTGCAGGAGCAATCTGAGCAACTACACGTATATTCGGATCAGCAAGTGCTTCCCATGCCTCGTCCATATGTGTCTTGATCGCAATAGCACCTGTTGGGCAATATACACGACACTGACCGCAGTTTACACATTCTGTCTCTGCGATTTTTTTGTTAAATGCAGGCATTACCATGGCCTCAGTTCCCCGGAATGCAAAGCCTAAAGCTCCGATTCCCTGAAGTTCTTCGCAGGCACGTACGCAGTTACCACACAGAATACATTTGTTTGGATCACGAACCAGAGAAGGAGAACTTGTATCCAACTCATGATATTCCCTAGTATTTTTGAAACGGATTGTCTGTACGCCCAGCCTGTGTGCCAGTTCCTGAAGACACACTCACCACTCTTAACACAGGTTGTACAGTCACGACAATGTGCTGCAAGCAATAATTCTACAATTAGTTTTCTGTATTTCTTGACTCTTCCGGAATTGGTATAGATCACCATTCCATCTCTTGGCTGTTCAGAACATGAGGCAAATGTTTTCCCCTCTCGTCTTCAACTGTACATAAACGACAGGCACCAAAAGTGGATACCTCTGAGTGGTAGCACAGTGTCGGAATATTGATCCCTGCCTTGCGGATGACAGACAGGACATTTTTTTCATCGGTAAATTCTACCTTTCTACCGTCAATTATCATATGGCCCATAGTGTATCCTCCCTTCTATGCTTCCACATATACTGCATCAAAGTTACAGTTGTCCTTACATGCACCGCATTTGATACAGATGTCGTTATCAATGTGATATGGATGTTTGATCTTACCTGAGATCGCACCTGCCGGACAGTTCTTTGCACATTTACCGCAGCCGATACAGAACTCAGGGTTGATGTGGAACTGACGAAGAGCAGTACATACTTTTGCACGGCATTTCTTATCGCAGATATGTTCCTCATATTCATCGCGGAAGCGTTTGAGAGTACTGATAACAGGAAGAGGTGCACTCTTGCCAAGTCCGCACAGAGCCATGTTCTGAACCATATTTGCAAGCTCTTCCAGCTCATCCAGATCGGACATCTCACCCTTGCCATCTACGATCCTCTCCAGGATCTCCAACATACGTTTGGTACCCTCACGGCACGGTACACATTTACCGCAGCTCTCACGCTGGGTGAAGTTCATAAAGAATCTGGCAACCTCAACCATACAGGTATTCTCGTCCATAACTACCAGACCACCGGATCCCATAATCGCATCTAATTTTTTGACAGAATCAAAATCAAGAGGTGCATCCAGCTGGTCAAGGATCAGACATCCGCCGGACGGACCGCCGATCTGGACACCTTTAAATGCGGCGCCACTCTTTAAGCCACCACCGATATCATAGATAATGTGGCGGAGTGTGGTTCCCATAGGAACCTCTATCAGACCGGTATTCTCGATAGAACCGGTCAGTGAGAAGGTTTTAGTTCCGGGGCTTCCCTCTGTACCGATGGTGCGGAACCAGTCTGCTCCCTGAAGAATAATCTTCGGTACATTAGCATAGGTTTCTACATTATTAAGAACTGTAGGCTTACCCCACAGACCTTTCTCTACTGTACGGGGCGGTTTTACACGAGGCATACCTCTGTTACCCTCGATAGATGCGGTAAGTGCCGAACCTTCTCCACATACGAAAGCTCCGGCACCTCTGTTGATATGTAAATGGAAGTTTACACCGGAATTTAAAATATTATCACCTAACAGGCCATATTTTTCTGCCTGTTCAATCGCCATCCTAAGTCTCTTTACAGAAAGAGGATACTCTGCACGAACATAAATATATCCATTCTCCGCACCGACTGCGTAGGCTGCAATAGTCATACCTTCGATCATCTTATATGGATCACCTTCCATGACGGAACCATCCATAAATGCACCGGGATCACCCTCATCACCATTACATACAACATAGCGGGTTTTCTCTGCCTGGCGTGCAACCTGAGACCATTTCTTGCCTGCCGGGAATCCTGCACCACCACGACCGCGAAGCCCGGATTTAGTTACTTCATCAATAACTTCCTGCGGAGACATGCTTCCCATCACTTTTGCAAGTGCCTGATAGCCTCCCACAGCAATATACTCTTCGATAGATTCCGCATCGATTTTTCCACAGTTTTCAAGAACGATACGTGTCTGTTGATTTAAGAAAGGAATATCATCAGGATGTGGACAGACTGTATTATTATCGCGATAAAACAGTCTCTCTACAGGTTTCCCTTCCAATATAGTTCTCTCCACAATTTCCTTACAGTCTTCCGGCTGTACGTGAACATACTGATAATCATATGGTTCAATTCTCATCAGAGGTCCAAGTTCACATAGGCCCTGGCACCCTGTCTTGATCACGCTACATGAGGCACATCCTTCTGCATTTCAACTGTTACTCCATCAATTCTCTCACAGAGTACTGACATCTCTTCATAAATCTTCTGCGCTCCGGATGCGATACATCCGGTACCTGAACAGACAAGAACGCGGCAGGTATAAGATTTAATCTGCTCATTTACTTCAGCCTGCTTATTTAACAGGTCTTCTTTACTCTTAATACTCATACGCACTCTCCTCTCAGTTTATTCAAAAGTTCTACAGCTTTCTCAGGAGTCATCTTCGGATGTACTTCATCATTGACAGTCAGTGTGGGGGCAAGTCCACATGCACCCAGACAGGATACTGTTTCTACGGTAAAAAGCATATCATCTGTAGTGTGTTTCTTGTTGCTCAGTCCAAGTTCCTTCATCAAAGCCTCTTTTACAGGCATGGATTTTCTCACATGACAGGCTGTTCCGTCACACACTTTAATGACATATTTCCCTTTTGGCTCAAAAGAAAAATTCTCATAGAATGTGGCTACACTGTAGGCCTTGGCTTCTTTTACTCCGATTTCTTTCGCTACATAAGTCAGCAATTCTCCCGGCAGGTAACGATATTCCGCCTGAATATCCTGCATGATCGGAATCAGCGATGCTGCTGTACGTCCGTAGTGCTCGATGATCTCATCCGCTTTTCTGTAATAAGACTGGTCTAACATTCGGTTCCCTCCTTAAATAGTAATTTTGATACATCGGTTTTAATATAGTACGATATATCGATTCCCACGCAGCTTTAGTTATTTTCAACATATGTGCTGTTGATATTATACATTATATAGTTGTTTTGCACAATATCATTTTTGAAATTTTCTGAAATTAATTTATAACAATTTGTTATAGATGTATAGTATTCATAAATGTATATAAATGAAAAGCAATTTCTTTAACAGGGTTGTTAATTTAATAGCAATATCAAAACAAAAAAAGATCATTGAAAAGAATATTATCTTCTTTTCAATGACCTTTCTGGAAATGGCTGCATTATTTAATTTCATGTTCCTCATGGAAATGCTTATATTTTTCTATAAACATCAACAGAAAGCTGATCATAAGGAATCCACAGGAAACCCAGATCATTCTGATTCCATAGCGTATGGACAGATTTCCACCAATGCCGGCACCCAAGGCAAACATAAGGATGATTCCAAAATAATACATCGCCTGTTTTAGCTGTTTTGATTTTTTTTCACGAAAATAAACTGACAACGCAGCTGTACCACTGCGCAAATTACCGATACACATAGTACTTGCATAGGAATATCCGTTTACCTTGCGGAAGGACTGTACCTGCATTGCACAGGCGAAGGATGCCATGGCATTTGCCAGCATATTGTATTCGGTTGGCAGGAAACCTACTGTAAATAAGATCAGGATTTCTGCCAGCAGAACACCCTGCCGCCAGTGGAGCTTCTGCGCATATTTATAATTTGCCTGTATTTTCTCTGCAACCCACACCCCTAATGCAAAGGATATGATAGGAAAGAAATATCCCAGTCCTGCAGTCACTTCCCCTGCCATAAAATGTTGGCTCATAAGAACGACGTTTCCTGTCTGTGCATTACAGAATACTTCGTTTCTTGCATTATATGTATAAGCGTCCTGAAAACCTCCTGACAGTGCCAGGAATGCACTGTTTAAAAAGGCTTCCGACATTTGTATTTCGTGTTGATTATGATCTTTCATGATTTTCCCCGTTCAAGTTTATTTGCGATTATCTCCTGTACGGATAACTGCCTTTATTCTTTTACCGTCTTTCTCAAACATTCGAAATCCGTTGATTTACTGCGTAAATCGCTGCTTTCTCATGTTTGGCGGGTCCCTGACCCTGATTATCATGTTATACGTTTATAGGTCAAATGTAAAAGATATAATTCATATTATTGTATATATGATTTTTATATATTGGATACAATTATATATATAATTTTGGCTATATAAAGCAACTTCCATACACTGTATGTCTACAGCATATGGAAGTTATTTTTTATGTATCTGCAGAATTACTTATCTCCGTGTTCTTTGAGATATTCTGCTTTTCCCATCTCGTACAGATTATTACCTTCTGAGTCAATGATGACTACAAGAGGCATATCCTCTACGTACAATTTACGAAGTGCTTCTGCTCCCAGATCTTCATAGGCGATCAGTTCGGCCTTTTTGATGCATTTTGCAAGAAGCGCACCTGCACCGCCGATAGCTCCGAAGTATACACCATCATATTTCTTCATGGCGTCTACTACTTCCGGAAGGCGGGCACCTTTTCCGATCATTCCTCTTGCTCCCACAGACATCATTGTGGTGCATAGGCATCCATACGTCCGCTGGTTGTAGGGCCCGCGGAGCCAATGACTGCGCCTGGTTTTGCAGGAGTTGGTCCTACATAGTAGATGGTTGCATCTGTAGGATCAAATGGAATTTTCTCACCTTTTGCAAGGGCCTCACACATTCTCTTGTGTCCTGCATCACGTGATGTATAAATAGTACCTGTTAATAATACCTGATCACCTGCATGGAGAGTTCTTGCCAGCTCTCTAGTAAGTGGAAGTGTAATTTTCTTTCTTTCCATCTCAGATCACCTCCGATTTATGGCGGGTTACATGGCAGTTGATATTAACTGCACATGGCATACCTGCAATATGAGTCGGCATTGTTTCGATATTCAGGCCGATGGCTGTTGTCTTTCCGCCAAATCCCTGAGGTCCGATTCCAAGCTTGTTTACTTTTTCCAGCATTTCTTTCTCAAGATCAGCATAGAACGGATCCGGGTTCTGAGTATCCAGAGGTCTCATCAGTGCTTTCTTTGCAAGAAGTGCACATTTGTCAAAGGTTCCTCCGATACCAACTCCGACTACCATTGGCGGACATGGTTGGGGCCTGCGGTCTCTACTACTTCAAGGATGAAATCCTTGATTCCCTGTAATCCTGCAGATGGTTTGAACATACGGATCTGGCTCATGTTCTCACTTCCGAAGCCTTTGGGGCCTACTGTGATCTTTACCTGATCTCCGGGAACGATTTCTGTGTAGATCATAGCCGGTGTATTGTCGCCTGTGTTTCCGCGGCGAACCGGATCCTTTACTACAGATTTTCTTAAATATCCCTTATCATATCCACGACGTACACCTTCATTGATGGCATCGTTCAGATTTCCCCCGACAAAATGTACATCCTGTCCGATTTCAAGGAATACACATGCCATTCCTGTATCCTGGCAGATCGGCACATTCTCATTATCTGCAATATCAAAATTCTCAATAATGTTGTCAAGGACACCCTTGGCAATCTCTCCGTCTTCGCATGCGCGGCATGTTTTGATGGCGCATTTTACGTCTTCCGGAAGATGTTCATTTGCTTCGATACAGAGTTTTTCGATGACATCTGTAAGTCTGCTTACTTCTACTTCACGCATTCTGGTAAGCTCCCTTCTTTCATTTGGGGATATTCACCGGGAGGTGACATATCCCTTTTGCATTATATCAAAGGCTCCCGGTACCGGTAATCCCTTATCGATACCGGGAGCTCTTTTTTACATTCTGAGTATCTTATTAGCGCTGTTCGTGACGAGCGTATTTTGGAAGCAGTAATGGAGATACCTTATCAGTATGTACGCCTGCTTTATCCAGTTCTTCTGCATATTTGTAGATATGGTCGAGGTTCATTTCACCAAGCTCTACGTTCTTGCATTTTGCAGCTGCTTTTTTACCGGCATTTCTTCCAAATACGATTACATCCAGAAGAGAGTTACCCATCAGTCTGTTTCTTCCGTGGATTCCGCCTGCCGCTTCGCCTGCAACTAAAAGGTTCGGAATTTCTTTTGTGAATCCGTCTCCGTTAATCTCAAGACCACCGTTCTGGTAGTGAAGTGTCGGATAAATAACGATAGGAACTTTTCTCATATCAATGCCGTAGTTCATGTACATACGGAACATAGCCGGGATTCTCTTTTCGATGGTTCCTTCGCCACCGAGGATCTCGATCATCGGAGTGTCAAGCCATACACCTTTCAGTCCGCCTGGAACTTCTACGCCGCGGCCTTCTTCGCATTCACGGATAACACCGGAAGCATTTACGTCACGGGTTTCAAGCGGATGAATATAAGCTTCTCCGTTTGCATTTACAAGCTGTGCACCAACGGAACGAACTTTCTCAGTTACCAGAGCACCCATGATCTGTGATGGATAGATTGCTCCTGTTGGATGGTACTGGATAGAATCCTGATAAAGAAGGGAAGCACCAGCTCTATATCCAAGTACAAGTCCGTCTGCAGTTGCGCCATAATGGTTAGATGTCGGGAATCCCTGATAATGCATTCTTCCTGCACCACCTGTTGCGATTACAACAGTTTTGGCTCTTGCAACAGAATAATCTCCTGTTTCCATGTTAAGAAGAACTGCACCTGCAACCTGTCCTTTTTCATCTTTCAGAAGTTCAACAGCTGAAGTAAATTCAACTACCGGAATCTTAAGATTCAGAACTTCATCTCTGATGGTACGCATGATCTCAGATCCGGAATAATCCTTTGCAGCATGCATTCTCTTTCTGGAAGTACCGCCGCCGTGTGTGGTAACCATGGTTCCGTCTTCTGCTTTATCAAATTCAACACCAAGGTCATTGAGCCATTTGATGGCATCCGGAGCTTCCATTACCAGTCTCTTTACCAGTTCCGGTTTTGCTGCAAAATGTCCGCCGCCGAAGCAGTCCAGATAATGCTGTACAGGAGAATCATTCTCTTTGTCTGCAGCCTGGATACCGCCCTCTGCCATCATTGTGTTGGCATCACCGATACGAAGCTTTGTAACGATCATAACGTCTGCACCTGCATTGTGTGCTTCAATGGCACAGGAAGAACCTGCACCGCCACCGCCGATCACAAGTACATCTACATCATAATCAATTTTTGTAAGGTCAATTTTTTCGTTGATCAGACGGCTTGTTGAATGAAGCATTTCTGCCAGTTCCAGAGGAGCTTTCTGTCCTTTGTTTGGTCCGACTTTGATTTCTGCAAACGCGTCTGGATTATAATCCGGATGGAATTTCTCAAGAAGAGCGTCTTTCTCTTCAGCTGTCAGACGTCTTGGCTCTGTTGCCATACGCTGTGCTCTTGTAGCCTCTACCTTTTTGATGGATTCCATCATATTTTCTGGATATGGTGCATACATGTTTTACGCCCTCCCTATTTCTCAATTTCTCTGTTGTTGTAAAGTTCCTGCATGTCTGTGATTGGTTTCTGCATGATCTGCTCGATCAGATCATCATATTTACCTTCGTGGATTTCTTCTACACGTTTCTCCAGATGTTCGCTCTTAGGCGCGATATATTTACCTGTGAGACGTCTTGCCAGAAGACCTACCATCGGATGGGAAATACCGGCCGGACATCTTACAGAACAGCATCCGCAGCTTACGCAGTCGAAGGATTCCTCTGCACATTTTTCAAGTTCGCCTCTCTGTGCATATGCGATGTACTGCATTACATTTAAGTCCTGAGTACATGCTTTTGTACAGGCATTACATCCGATACAGCTGTAGATTTCCGGATAGAGTTCCATCATTACCTGCTGATTCGGTTTCAGGTCTTCGATGTTGTAGAGTCTCTTATCTGTAGGGAAGAACGGGATGCTTGCTACATACATTCCTTCCTGTACCTGTGTCTGACAGGCAAGACATGTTTTCAGCTCGTTTTCACCTTTGATTCTGTAGATTGTTGCGCAGGCTCCGCAGAATCCGTGTCTGCAGCCGCATCCTCTCTTTAATGTATAACCGGCATATTCCATGGCAGTCATAATTGTAAGTTCTGCAGGTACGCTGTATTTCTTACCGAAAAAATATACGTTTACCATATTCTTTTCCATTTGAGATTACCAGTCCTTTCTATATATATCATCTGTCGTCAGCAGCACATACAAGCTCGAATCCGCTACGCTACTTCTCGCTTGAGGGCGTTCGCCCTACAGAATGTTCTGTGAAAGAATGCTTATATGCAAGCATGACGCATTCCTTCACATCACTTTCTGCACTGCTCATTGCTTATCAATATTCTGCAGGTAATTCATCAATCTCGTCGCATCTGAATACCGGACCGTCTTTGCAGACGTATTTGGAACCGATATTGCAACGGCCGCATTTACCGATACCGCATTTCATACGAAGCTCCAGAGTTGTGTAAACCTGTTCTCTGGAGAAGCCCAGTTCTTCCAGTCCTGCAAGAACGAACTTGATCATGATCGGCGGTCCGCAGACAAGTGCTGTTTTGTTTGTATCGAATCCAATCTCTTTCAGATAAGAAGGAACGAATCCAACGTGTCCGTCCCAGCCTTCCTGTTCACGGTCGATTGTCAGATAAACATTAACTCCCTCTGCTTTCATCCAGACTTCCTGGATTTCTTTTAACTGTACCAGGTCATCTGCGGAACGGGAACCATAGAGGATATCTACTGTTCCGTAATCTGCACGGTTATCCAGTACATAGTTGATAACAGAACGAAGAGGTGCAAGTCCGATACCACCTGCGATAAACAGAAGGTTTTTACCTTTTAATTTATCTTCTACAGGGAAATGATTTCCGTATGGTCCACGGACTGTGATCTCATCTCCAACCTGAAGGCTGTGGAGATAATCGGTCAGTGCACCGCACTTCTTGATACTGAATTCCTGATATTCTTTATTTGTAGGTGAAGAAGTAATGGAAAACATACCTTCACTTACACCTGGTGCGCAGACCATTGCACACTGGCCAGGCATATGTTCAAAAAGCTTTCCACCTTCAGGAGCATTTACGCGGAAGGTCTTAACGTCCGGTGTCTCCTGGCGGATATCTGTGATCACACCAACCTTTGGGATCAGTGTGTCTAATGTATAGTTTTTATGGCAGGTACATTCGCTCATTATTTTTCACCTCCCTGATTTTCAAAAGCTTTGATGACTTTTACGATATTTAAGGATGACGGGCATTTCTCAACGCAACGACCACAGCCTACACAGGAGAACATTCCGTTATTGTTTACAGGATAGTAAACAAGCTTATGCATGAATCTCTGACGGAAACGCTGCATCTGGCTGTTACGGTTATTTCCGTGTGCCATCATGGTAAAGTCAGAGTACATACAGGAATCCCAGCAGCGGTAACGCTGTACGCCGTGTCCTGTGTCATAATCTTTGATGTCATAGCACTGGCAGGTAGGGCATACAAATGTACAGGTACCACATGCCAGACATGGTTTATAAAGTTCTTCCCATACAGGAGAATTGAAACGATCCATGTAATCTTCCTGTCCCCATCCTTCCAGAGAAAGATTAGAGTACGGAAGCTTCTCTACGATTGCGTGGATCGCAGCTTTCTCTTCTTCTACTTTTGCTTCGTCAGCATCGTTGAGAAGTTCTGCAACTGCTTTTGTAAGGGCTTCCCCTTTCTCTGTAAGAGGTTTCCAGTAAAGCTCTCCCTCGATCATCCATGTTGCAACATCTGCAACAGGGTCTGCGCAGTCAATACCGAATACTTTACAGAAACAGCTTTCTTCCGGCTCATGGCATGCAAGTGCTACAATCGTACCATGATCTCTTCTGGCTGCATAGAAAGTATCGATCGGATCACTTAAGAATACGTTATCCAGTACTTTTACACCCTGGATATCGCAGGCTTTCATTCCGAACACAACAAAGTTCTTTTCCTGTAATGCCTGTGGCTCAATGGAGATATTCTTCTCCTCTTTCTTACAGGTGTAGAGGTTTTCACTCTGTGGAAAAAAAGCATCTTTTGGTGATTTTACAGTTTTTAAAGTATCAAGACAAACTTCTGCATCTTCGCTCCATGCTTTGAAGTTTACCTGATCACTGACTTTGACCGGTAAATATAAATCCTGATCTGCGGCAATCTTCTGGAATAATGCCTGCAGATTCTCTGCTGCTATCTTATACATACATTATCCCCTTTCTGCCACGATACTCGGCTCAACATCTTCAAATGTAAAGTTTGTAAGAGGTCCCTTGGATGTTGAATCCTCTCCTGCCTGATATTCACCATAGAATGTATCAATATCTTTGATAAATTTACGATTGAACAGGTGAAGCGGAATTCCCTGAGGACATACTCTGCTGCATTCGCCGCAGTCTGTACATCTTCCTGCCACATGGAATGCACGGATGATATGGAACATCTTCTCTTCGAAAGAGTCCACGTTTGCTTTCTGCGCACTGTCAAACTTATTGCTGTCGAATACACATTTACGGCAGCTACATGCAGGACAGACATTACGGCAGGCATTGCAGCGGATACATTTGCTTAACTGGCTCTGGAAGAATGCAAATTTTTCTTCCGGGCTCATTGCTTCGATCTTCTCTACTTCTGCAAAACGATCTGCATCTTTTGTGTCTTTGGACTCACCGATAAGTTCATCATAAATCTTATGTTCTTTTCCTTTACATACGTGACATCTTTCAAGCATTGCATCTTTGTATGCACAGGTCTTCTCACCATAGATTGTCTGAATAGTCAGTGTTTCTGCCTCATCTGTGATCTCTGCACCGGAAATGCTTTCGATACCTTTGATTCCCTGTTTGCGGATTCTCTCGATATCCAGTTTTCCTTTACATCCAACACCAATGATATAAGCTTTCTCACGGTCTACACGATGCTCTTTGATCAGCTGATTAAAGCTGTATGTATCACATGGTTTTAAACAAACCAGTGTCTTGCCTTCCAGTTTGGAAGCTTCGATCATATATTTGCTTAAGTTTGCACCGCAGAATCCGTTATATACAAAATCTTTCAGAGATTCTTCTGTTTCAAAGTAAGCCGGTTCCGGATTGTAAGGCAGATCTCCGGCTTTCCATCCCAGAACTCTTGCAACTGTACCGTCAGCAAGCAGTTCTTTTGCACGATTTATCAGCTCCTGCATCTTAAATCCTCCAATCTTACGTTCTTACCAAGTGAATGGATCTTCTCTACAAACTCATTCATAGTCTGGGAGAATTTCACACCTTCAGCAGCGGAAACCCATTCTACTCTTGTTCTTCCGTTTTCCACACCGATATAGTCCAGCATGGAGAAAAGAAGTGTCATACGTCTTCTTGCATAGTAGTTACCTGTACTGTAGTGACAGTCTCCAGGATGACAGCCACACATGATCACACCGTCAGCACCTTTCTCAAAAGCGCGGAGGATGAACATTGGATTGACACGGCAGGAACATGGAACACGAATGATCTTTACATCAGCCGGATAAGAAAGACGGCTGCTTCCTGCAAGGTCTGCACCTGCGTAACTACACCAGTTACAACAGAATGCCACAATCTTAGGTCTGAATTCTTCGTTTGTTTCTATCGACATATTGCATCTACCTCCGCGATAATCTGTCTGTTGGAAAAGCCCTGCAGATCCATAGCACCGGACGGGCAGGCTACTGTACATGCACCACAGCCCTGGCAAAGTGCTGTATTTACAACGGCTACTCTTCTTGTTTCACGGATACCGTGGTCATTTACTTCTTTATCCTCATAGGAAATTGCTCCATATGGGCAGACATTTGCACATGTAGAACATCCGTTACATAACAGTTCATCGGATTTTGCTGTACATGGGTTGGTTGTCAGTTTATCTTTTGCAAGAAGGCCGATTGCCTTAACTGCTGCAGCACCGGCCTGTGCAACTGTCTCCGGAATATCTTTCGGTCCCTGGCATACACCGGAAAGGAAGATACCTGCTGTAGGAGATTCTACAGGACGGAGTTTTGCATGGGCTTCTGTGAGGAAGTTGTTTGTATCAATACTTGCTGTAAGCATAGTAGCGATCTTACGAACATCCGGGTTCGGTTCAATGGCTGTTGCAAGAACGACCATATCTGCTTTCTTAAGGATTTGTTTGTTGTCGATCAGGTCAGATCCCTGTACAAGAAGGCTTCCGTCCGGCTGCGGAATAACTTTTCCTACCTGGCCTTTGATGTAGTTTACGCCGTACTGTTCTACGGCTCTTCTGTAGAACTCATCGAAGTTCTTACCAGGTGTACGCACATCAATATAGAATACGGTTACATTTGTATCCGGATATTTATCACGAATCAGCATTGCATGTTTTGCTGTGTACATACAGCAGATCTTGGAACAGTATGGCTTTCCTCTGTCATCAGAACATCTGCTTCCCACACACTGGATAAATACCAGCTCTTTCGGAGCCTTTCCGTCGGAAAGACGCTCTAAGTGTCCTTTTGTAGGACCTGCTGCGTTCATGATACGTTCCAGTTCCAGGGATGTGATAACATCTTTACTCTGGCTGTACGCATATTCATCATATTTGTCAAGTTTGATGGTATCAAAACCTGTGGCAACTACGATTGCACCGTATTTCTGTGTTACGATCTCATCCTGCTGATCGTAATCAATGGCTCCTGCCTGACATACTTTGGAGCAGACACCACATTTTCCTGTTTTAAATTTCAGACAGTTCTCACGGTCGATAACCGGAACATTCGGGATTGCCTGTGCAAATGGAGTGTAAATAGCAGTTCTGTTATTTAATCCTCTGTTAAATTCGTTCGGAATCTTCTTGGACGGACATTTTTCCTGGCAGACACCGCAGCCTGTACATTTGTCCATATTTACACTTCTTGCTTTCTTTCTGATATCAACGGTGAAATCACCTACGAAACCGCTGACATGTTCTACTTCACTGTATGTATAGATATTGATCTTCTCATGTGCTGCTGCCTCTACCATCTTAGGTGTGAGGATACATGCAGAACAGTCAAGTGTCGGGAATGTTTTATCAAGCTGTGACATTCTTCCACCGATACTTGGAGTCTTCTCTACGATATCTACTTCATATCCTGCATCTGCGATATCCAGGCTGTCTGGATTCCGGCAATACCGCCGCCGATGATCAGGGCTCTCTTTGTAACACGGCTCTCTCCTGGCTGAAGAGGTGTGTTTAAGTTTACTTTTGCGATTGCTGCTCTGGCAAGGATCACAGCTTTCTTTGTAGCCTCTTCCATATCCTTGTGGATCCAGGAGCAGTGCTCACGGATATTTGCAATCTCCACCATGTATGGATTCAGGCCAGCTCTTTCAGCTGCTTTTCTGAATGTTGCCTCATGCATACGTGGAGAGCATGAACAGACAACAACGCCTGTCAGGTTTTTCTCTTTAATGGCTTCCTGAATTTTAGCCTGGCCTGCTTCTGAGCACATGTACTGGTAGTCTTCTGCATGAACGACACCCGGCTCTTTGGCAGCTAATTCAACAACTTTTTTTACATCTACCGTAGCGGCGATATTACTTCCGCAATGACAGACAAATACACCAATTCTCTGCACGCTGGCTTACCTCCTGTATCTTCTGAATGCACTTACCAGAAGCTGCTGTGGCAGTTCCGGATCAAGAAGCTGTGGTATCTCATCTGCTTTCAGATAATCGCCGCCTTTTTCACGAACAACTAACTGTCTTGCTGCATCGATGATCTTTCCCGGTTTTACATCTCTTGGACAACGCTCTACACAGGCGAAGCAGGAAAGGCATTTCCAGAGAGACTTTGAATTGACAAGTGCTTCGATATCTTCATTTACAACATAGGATACAAACTGATGTGGCTTGATATCCATTTCATTGAAAGATGGGCAGGTAGCAGAACATTTTCCACATTTCATACATTTCAGCGGATTGGTTCCGGAGATCTCTTTGATCTTTTCTGCTGCTGAATGCTGGTTTCTCATTTTGCCACCTCCTCTTTTACTCCGAGGGCTTCTGCAAGGAGCTCTGTGAAATAATATACAGGCAGTTCGCTGGAAGCGTTTTTATTTAAATTATATTTACACAATGGACAGGCTGTGATCAGCATATCTGCGCCAAAGCCTTTCGCACTATCTTCGATTTTCTGACACATGTTCTGAGACATATCTTTTTCTTTCAGAGAAATGTAACCGCCGCAGCATTCATTTCTGTATGGATAGATTACCGGTTCTGCCCAAGTGCACGGATGAAATCTTCCATGATTGTCGGATTCTCCGGATCATCAAAAGCCATGATCTTGCCCGGACGTAATAAGAGACATCCGTAATAGGCTCCGATTTTCTTTCCTGTAAGCGGGTTTACTACCTTCTCTTTCAGCTTGTCGAAACCGACTTTGTCGCGAAGTACTTCCAGATAATGGAGCACTGTTGTCTCGCCTTCATAAGGCTCATCAAGCTGCATGTAATTATTTGCTCTGGTGCGGATATCCTCCACATTTTTCATATCATCATTGACACGTTTGATCACGTGATGACAGGCAGAGCAGATTGTTACCAGATCCTGGCCCTTTTCTTTGGCTGATTAAGAGCACGTACAGAAGAAAGCTTCGTAGCAATTTCGTCAGTTCCCAGAGGATAAACACCTCCGCAGCACTGCCAGTCTTCGATCTCTTCCAGTTCAAACCCAAGTGCTCTGGCGCTGGCTCTGGCATATTCGTCCAGATCTTTCGCCTTGTTTCTCAGGGTACAACCCGGATAATAACTGTACTTCATACTTAACATTATCCTTTCTTAGTTGTTCAGATAAATTCATGTTGCTCAAATAATGATATCAGGGTCCAAAAGCAATTTGCCCCGATATATAGCGCCCGTAAATAACAGTCGCTAGTCTTTGTCTTTTTTTTAACAATATATGGACAAAAATATAAATCAAGTCTAATACAATTACTTTTTATATCTTTGTTGAGACATAGAAAATAAAAGAGTTCGCACACCCTTCCTCCGCAATTAAAGGAGTGTATCAGCTCGATTTCCGAAAAATATTATATCATATTGACAACATTTTAACAAGAGGTTTTTGATAATTTTTTTATCACGCATCATTGCTCAATTCTTCTGATCTAAATTAATCTTTTTCAGGCAGATAAAATCTTCCGCTTTTCTATTTACTCACAATCATAGTATCTTTCAAAAAATTAATAAAAATATTATTTATATATTTTTTTTTGCTTTTGATATATGTAAGCCATTCGTCTGTTTCCGCTTACAGTACAGAATTTTGGCTAATAATTAAAAAGGAGTAAACAGTAATATGGATTCAGAAGAACAGGCTGTACCTGTACTTCTGAATGTTTTGTCTGATATATTATTAATTAAGGTCAATCTGAGCAATAATTTCTTTCAGTGCATCTGCACTCTTCTTAAGCTGTTCGATCTCAGCTTTTGTCATTCTCATTGGAACTTTGCCCTGTACACCATTTGGTCCTACCAGAGTTAATGTACTCAGGCATACATCATCGATTCCGTACTCTCCATGCATCATAGTAGATACTGTAGAGATAGACTCTGAAGAAGATACAAGAAGGCTGCAAAGTTTGCATACAGAAGAGGATACTGCATAGAAAGTTGCACCTTTCTTGGAAATGATCTCACCGCCAGATTTCTGTACATACTGAAGCATTGCTTCTTTATCAATCGGTTCAATATCCTTACCGAGTTTCTTCTCAAGGTCGTAATATTCATCCACACTTACACCTGAAATATAGGCACCAGACCACGGAATAAAGGATGTATCTCCATGCTCACCGAATACATAGGCATGGATATTACTCTGTGCAATCTGGAAATGTTCGGATAATCCGCAGCGCAGACGTGCAGAGTCAAGAATTGTACCGGAACCAAGGATCTGGTTTTCTGGAAGTCCGGAAATCTTTGTAAATACATAAGTCATGATATCAACCGGATTGCTTACGATCAGATAAAGGGCATTTGGAGCTGCCTTTACGATCTCCGGTGTGATAGATTTGAGGATATTTACATTTGTCTGTGTAAGTTCAAGTCTTGTCTGCCCTGGTTTACGGGCAATACCGGATGTGATGATAACGATGTCAGAATCCCTAGCATCTTCGTAGTCTCCGGCAATGATAGAGATAGGATCTCTGAAGCAGGTTCCCTGGATGATATCCAGAACTTCACCTTCTGCTTTCTTTTTGTTGATATCGATCAGAACAATTTCAGATGCGATATCCTGGCTTGATAAAGTGTACGCGATGGTAGATCCGACGCTGCCGGCTCCAATGATAGTAATTTTACTGCTCATAATCTTAATACTCCTTTTCTCCTAACAAAATTGACGTCTTAATGATAACACATTGTCAAAAAATTGACAAGAGCTTTTGTACAGAAATCTGAACAATTTTTCGTTTAAATATTTGTTTGGAAGCATAAAATTGTTTGTTAGTTTGATATAATTTTCACATTTTCCTATTGGAGTAGATACTTGCACGAACAAATCCCCAACCACTGCTTATTGCTTTTGCAATTTAAGTCAGTGGTGGGGATTTCCCTGATTTTTGATTCGGTTAAGTACAGTATCTGAAAGCTTTATCTGTCAGAATACGT
>ENA-OQBJ01000623-OQBJ01000623.1-human-gut-metagenome-genome-assembly--contig:-NODE-623-length-17880-cov-3.319439_pt1 | contig 17880 bp, 23 predicted proteins | sample MGYA00242743_ERZ504545 | MGnify/ENA primary metagenome ERZ504545 (study PRJEB26092, sample SAMD00036252) | human gut metagenome | host: Homo sapiens | study: EMG produced TPA metagenomics assembly of...
GAAAAAGGCTTTCTGCAAGATGTGCGTCACAATTTTGTGGGATATTTTGCCCGGATGAGGGCGCGTAGTGGGCTACGGCAACTGAATTCGGGTGAAATATCCCGCAAAATGGGGCGTGCAGATTGCGGGAATGATTTTTCAGACACGCTCTAGGACCCTGATATCATATTATTTATTTTCTCCCAGAATATACTGCTTCAGGAAATCATAAATCTGATTCTCTGTTGGAGGACATCCCTTTACGTTATGTTCAAATTTACAGGTGCATGCACCTACACCCAGTTTTCCTGTTTTTCCGCGGTATCCCTGGCCGATGCAGATTTTCGTGTCCAGTTTCTCGAAAAGGCCGTCATTTTTAAGCATTTCCAGAGCCGGGATGAGATAACCATAGCAGGCACTGCAGGATTCTACTTCTTCTACTGCATCCTGAAGTTCTACCACTTTTCTTGATTTCGGAAGTTCTTTGCGGGCATTTTCCTCACAGTATATGATGCGGGAATTTTTCAGATCAGTACTTCCAACCCCAAGCTTCTCTGCCAGTTCAATATACGGTACATCTTTCGTTGTATAATGCATGATCTGACATACATAAGAATCGATCAGTACCGGATCCGTCCCCGCCCAGATACGGTTCATCACTACCGGATTTCCGCCATCCTCGAAATCCAGATCCCCGCAAATGTTATCAACCACGACAAAATCCTGATGGAGCCCCGCATTCAGATGTGCAATCGGTTCATGCAGTCCCATCGCATGAAAATGACGCTTTTCTGTATTGGGGATCAATCCTTTCATATTTTTCAATGCACATGTGATCTTTGTCTGACAATGGCCTTTCAATACCGGAACATTAATCAGAAAATCGATATTTGCCGCACGTTCACAGACATTCAGTTTCATCCCCCTGCAATCTCTTTCAATCCCCTTGTCTTTCTGCATATCCCAAAAAGGCACCTGATATTTTTCCGTTAGTTCACGATATCCGCACACTTCGTATGCTTCTGTGGTCTTATCTCCCACCCAGGAGCCTTCCAGAATGGCAATATTTCCATATCCGTTTTCCTGCAGATACTCAATAATTCCCGCCACAATTTCCGGATGTGTGGTAGCTCCCCATGAAGCCTCGGAAGGTGATACAAGATTAGGCTTGATACCAATCTGCATCTTTTTATCTGAAATTACAGACGCCAGGCCACACTGTGCCAGCAGTTCCTTTGTCATTTCTTTGTAATTGGTTCCGCTCTTTATATAGATTTCATTTTTGTTCATTACAAGATTATCCTTTACACTTTACATTCGAATATTTTCTGCTGATTTTTGCATATCTTTTTTGTATTTCCCCCCGGAAGTTTTCTTCTGAATCGGTCAGCTTTTCTGAGGTGAAAATGTTCTCCGCATCAGCCTGCATGCCACTGTACTTGTGAGCAATGCCACCAGAAATCCTGCCAGAACATCCCCCGGATAATGTACGCCCAGATAGAGTCTGGAAAAAGCAATCATTCCGGCCAGAACAACAGGCAAAATTCCCCATTTCCCGGGCAGCATCCGCAGACAGACCAGTGCAACGGCAAAGGAAGCGCAGGTATGGCCGGATGGAAACGAATAGTCTTTCGGTCTGGTGATCAGCGGAATGATCTGTGTATAAGTATCAAAAGGTCTTGGACGGGCTACTGCATTTTTTATCAGCAGATTTGTGATCAGAAACCCTGACAGCAGCGAAAGTGCCGCTGTCACTCCTGTTTTGCGTGTTTTCCCGAAACAGATCAGAAGTACACATAATACGATCCAGAACCATCCTCCGTTTCCGAGGAAGGTGACTGCTCTCCAGAACGGAGTCAGGGCATCCACCCTTAAATGTTCTTGGATCCACAGTAAAATATTCATATCTAATTGCTGTAATGTCGCCATAAACTTCTCCCATTATATTTTTTATCAGTCACAGTATGTATTCCTCTCAAAATACATACGAATTATATCAGTCCGACTTCTTTTGTGCAAGATATTATAAGCAAAGATGATTTGTTTAAGGACTCAAAAGTCAAAATAACGTAGAAATCAGTCAAAATACCGATAGCGTTTTTCTGCCGGAAGGATTATGCTGAAAGCAGACTTATAAAACTGCCTGATCAGGCAAATACTTATTACGGGGGTAAATATGATAAACACATTATCGGCCGGTAAGGATAATTTTTACCGGCAGATGCTTAAACTGACGATTCCGATCATTATCCAGAATCTGCTCAGTGCAGCGGTTAACTCCGCAGATGTAATTATGCTTAATTATGTGGGACAGTCTGCGATTTCTGCGGTGTCTCTGGCTGCCAATTACTCCAATATCCTGTTTATGGTATATTATGGACTTGGTACAGGCGCATCTCTTCTGTGTGCGCAGTATTTCGGAAAAAATAATATGCAGGCTATTCATGCGATCGAGGGAATTGCTCTCCGCTTTTCCATCATAATCTCGGGAATCGTAGCACTGATCGCATTTACTGCTCCTCAGCTTATGATGAAGATTTTTACTTCTGATCAGAAACTGATCTCTATCGGTTCTTCTTATCTTAGGATTATGGGAATTACATATCTCTGTTGGGGAATTACAGAGGTTTATCTGGCGATTTTGCGCAGCATCGGACGTGTAACGATCAGTATGGCATTGAATATGCTGGCTTTTATATTGAATATTATCCTGAATGCCACTTTTATCTTCGGGCTTTTCGGCGCACCGAAGCTGGGGGCTACAGGTGTTGCCATTGCAACTGCTGCTTCCAGACTGATCGAACTGGCAGCATGCGTGATCGTTTCTTTCCTGAGCAAAGATGTTAAATTGAACCTGACCTTTATGTTTATCCGCAGTAAGGTGCTGTTTGGCGACTTTGTCCGGCTGTCACTTCCCGCTCTTGGAAATGACGTTTCCTGGAGTGTTGCTTTCTCCATGTACTCTGTGATCCTGGGACATCTCGGAACAGATGCCGTTGCAGCCAACTCTCTGGTTACGGTTGTCCGCAATATCGGTTCTGTGTTCTGCTTTGCAATTGCCAGTGCGGGAACGATTCTTCTTGGAAATGTAATGGGAAAAGGGGATCTGGAGAAATCGAAGGTGTATGCTTCCAGAATGCTGAAGATGACCATTATAGCCGGTGCCATTGGCGGTGTGATCGTATTTGCCATCACGCCTCTGTCCTGAGATTTGCATCCTTAAGTGACGGGGCAATGCATTATTTGAAGTACATGCTGCTTATCAATACCTATTATATTATGGGTTCTGCGGTAAACACAGCCCTGATCGCCGGGGTATTCCGCGCAGGCGGTGATACGAAGTTCGGACTGATCTGCGATACCATTGACATGTGGGTATATGCGGTACCTCTGGGATTTTTTGCTGCCTTTGTCCTGAAGCTTCCGGTATTGTGGGTCTACTTCCTGCTCTGTACAGATGAGTTTGTGAAATGGCCATGGGTATTCCATCATTACCGCCAGGGGAAATGGGCACAGAATATTACAAGGGAGGATCTGTTTGAGCAGAAAGCTTCCTGAGATATCATCCATATCCGCCGCAGTGTGGTTCTATCATAAATAAGCAAAACAGCAGGTCTGTTCATTCTATGAACAATCCTGCTGTTTTTATGTCTGCAGATTTTCTTTCCGGATCCCTGCAGACATCCATTTCGGTTTATAAAAAATGCTTACAGATTATAATGTATTCAGGTCGATTCTGTAATCGTCAGAGCCCTGTCCGTCTACTGTGTAGTAAGCGGCTTTCTGCTCAACATTTACATAAACGCTGATTTCTTTTCCTTCGATGCCTTTGTCTTTGATGTCTTTTTTGATTGCTTCCTCGATGGAGCTCATTGTAACTGCAAAACCAGGTAATTCGATAGTTGTTTCTGCGAATTTTTTGATGTCGATATTTTTAGCCACTTCTTTTACTGCTTTCTTTACAGTTTCTTTTGCTTCTTCTACAACCGGAGCCTTCGCAATATCAGCTGCAGCGTCTTTTGCTTCTTCAATTACTTCTGAAGCCTTTACAGTTGTTTTCTCAACTGTCTCTTTGACTGCTTCTGTAGCCTTTGTTGTTGCTTCTTTAATAGTTTCCTTTGCTCTTGAAGTTGTTCTTTTTCTCATAATAATCTCCTATTCCAACTGATTGGTCTAGAGCGTGTCGCTCTAACAGTTTCCTGTGTAACCGTACCACAAATTCCAGACAATGTCAAATTTTTATCAAATTTTGTCCTACTCGACATTTTTTAAGGCTTCATCCATAGGAACCTTCTTCACTCTCCGAAATTCCAGTAAAGCAACGATTCCGTATGTAATGATTCCTGCTGCAAACATCTGCACATAGATCATCGGGTCGATCCAGAGCGTGATCCATCCGGAAATACTGGACAGCATCATCTCCCGAAACAGAACTTTCATGATTACTGTTTCCAGCGGCAGACTCAAAAGCAGACAGAACACCACCACCAAAGACGTGGACATAATATATAGCTTGCTGATCTCACCATTTGTATAGCCCAGGATTTTTACCATTGAAATAGACTGGGCATTTTTTTCGATAATGATCTTGGAAAGAAGATAGACCAGTACCATATAGATCATAATGGCAAATCCGTTTACCATACCCATCATACTTCCCATGGATACATCCAGCTGTCTGGAGATCTTTGTCAGTGCATCAAGGTCAACTACAGATCCTATATACTGGCTCTTGATATCTGTAAGCTCTTTATCTGAGAAATACCCACTGTAATAATCCTCTCCCAGATCAAAAATATCATTCAGTTCACTGCGGGGCATAAACACACACAAGGCAGCCGTATAATCATAAACTCCTGCTATTTTAAACGAATATTTCTCTTTTTCGTATTTTTCTTTCAGAGTGATGGTATCCCCCACATGAAGCAGGAATTTATCCGCATATGCGCTCGAAATATAAACTGCTGCGCTTTCTTTTTCTGCATTTGCCGTATTCTTGTTATCTGCTTTTTCTTTATTCCCCGCTTCATCTTTTTTATCTTTTGTATTATTAAAATCTATCGTTACATACCTGCTGTCCGGTTCGATCCCGTAAAGCAGTACTTCCTCACTCTTATATTTTCCTGGCAGTGTATTCAGGGAATAAGCAGAAAATTCCTCTGCATCTTCATTGTCTGTTCTGGAATCCATATAAAACTCCAGCAGAGAGATCAGACCGTCAAATTTATTTCCACTTACTGCGCTGACCGGAACCTGAAGCATATACTGGTATTTTGCCAGCATATTGTTCTGGATTTCCACCTGGTAATGGGACAGTGCCGAAGGAAGCAGCAATCCGAACATCAGCAGCAGATTTGCAAACAGGATCCCGATAAACAGAACCATATAATTACTCATATTCTGAAAAATCACCCGAAGCCGGAATCTGGAAAAGATTTTCATCTTCGGACTCAGATAAATTGCCCTCTTCTGCTTTCTTCCCGACAGATCCCTGCGCAGGAATTTTAACGGTGACAGCTTCAGCTTATGTCTGAGCACTCCGTAATTTACCACCAGCATAATAACTACCGGAACCAGAGTTGTAAGCCCAAATGCCTCCCCATTCCATACGGTCACATAAGTCGGAAGACTATAACTTCCATAATACATATCTGCACATACATCCTTTAATACAGTGTATCCAAGGATATTTCCGATCAGTGCACCCACAAAAGTAACCAGCACCGGAAGTGTCATATAGTGAAGAATCAGTTCCTGTCTGGTATATCCGGACGCACGTAAGGTACCGATAACACCGGCTTCTTTCCGTATCGTATTGCTGATGGTAATTCCGAATACAAAGGCCATGATCACCATAATAATATAAAGAAGCATGATCATCATGGCCTTGTCTCCACCCATATCATCCCCTGTAAAAGTAATGGCCTGATTCAGATACCGAGGTACAAAAGCCTCCAGTGTGACAATCTTTCCCATATCCTCCATCAGATCCTCGGAAACTTCTTTCTCTTCCTTTTCTGTCTTCGGTTTTTCGTCATAGATCCAGGAATAATTGTACTGCAGTTTTTCCTGATCCAAAGAATCAAACTCCTCCTCAGTCACAACAGAAACCCCAAATTTCACAGCATCAAACATGGAATCGTTGTTATTCTGAAACAGGCAGCTGTAGTCGGAAAGTGCCACCAGGCCGGTAATCTTCCAGGTTCTTTTTCCGCTCCGGAGCGTATCTCCCACAGACAGATTGTTGTTGTCTGCATACATTCTGTCAATGGCAATCTCTCCTGTCCCGGCAGGCAACTCTCCCTTCATCAGGCAGACCTTGTCCACCTGCTGCCTGTTTTTAAAAAAACGCATGGTGCTTCCATTATCCAGAGGTTCCTCCACATAATAATTATCATACAGCTTCACACCCAGTGCCTCTATTTCTTCTCTCTGGGTTTTGTGGACTTGCTCTGCTGTGCGAAAGTTTCCGTCTTCTATGTTGTACTTCTCAAAACCTTCATTGTAAGCAATAAGCATACTGTTATCTGCAACTAGAAAGCCTGACACAAATCCAATGGATGCAACCATCAGGATAAATACAACCAGATACTTGCCCAGTTCTCCCTTCAGTTCTCTGGGCAGACGTTTGCGTAAAGGATTTTTCATCATATGCCTCCTTACCAGTCAAGCTCTGCTGCCGGGATCTTATGCTCATTGAGGTAATTTTTGCGGATCATCCCATCGCGAAGCTTCACCACCCGGTCAGCCATATCTTTGATGGCATCGTTATGCGTTACCATGACGATGGTGTTGCCGTATTTCTGGTTTACCGTCTCGATCAGCTTCAGGATTTCCTTGGAGGTATTATAATCCAGGGCTCCTGTAGCTCATCGCAAAGAAGAATATCCGGATTCTTTACAATGGCTCTGCCAATGGCAGTCCTTTGCTGCTGACCGCCGGAAAGCTGATTGGGAAGCTTTCTCTGGTGCTCATAGATTCCCAGCGTATGGAGCAGTTCATCTACATCCAGAGGCTTATCACTGAGATAGCTCCCACCTCTATATTCTCCCGCACTGTAAGATTGGGGATCAGATTATACATCTGAAAAATATATCCCAGATGCTTACGCCTGTACAAAGACAGATTCTTCTCCGACATATCTGCCAGACGCTCCCCGTCTATGACCAGATTTCCCTCGTCTGCACTGTCAATCCCACCGATAATATTCAGAAGCGTAGACTTACCGGAACCAGACGGACCCAGAAGCACACAAAACTCTCCTCTCTCAATGTCAAGATCCAGCCCTTTAAGCACATCCACCCGGCTGTCCCCTGCACCAAAAGACTTCTGAATTCCCTGTATCTGCAGAAACATTTTTTCATTCCTCCCTCATATCCACTTCCTGTGGAGCAAATTTCTTTAATTCTTTAATATAATAACACTGCTGTTTTACAATATTGTTATACTTCGCTAACTTTAGGTTAGTATAAACTTACTCCATTGTCAACTGATTTTCGTAGTTTTGTAAAATTTTATGGATATGTTCGTTACTGTTCACTCCGTTCACAGTAACGTAGCCAAAATTCATTCCAGATTGCCTGCGGCAATGGAATTTTGGCTCGTATGTCTCGGAATAAGCTCTTTTACCAAAGATAAATTTTGAATATCAAAATATATTGACTTTTCTTTTTTACCTTGTTATATTTTTTTCTGAAGTAACTGCTGTCCGGCAGTCTGCAAAACAGCAGGCTGCCCCCAGGAAAGGAATTATCCATGAACACTCTCAGAAAAATATATTGCAGGGCTTTTCAGAAAGCTTTTCACATTGCAATTCCCTTTTTACCTTACAGAAAACCCAAAATCGCAGGAAGCGTCAAAGAACTCCCTGAGATCATCATGCGCCACAAATGTACTCATGTACTGATCATTACAGATGGCGGTATCATGAAGCTTGGACTTACCCGAAGACTGGAAAAAGCTTTAAAGGAGGCCGGTATCCCCTATACCATTTATGATAAAACAGTTGCCAACCCTACTACTGTCAATGTCTGCGAGGCGTTGGAGCTTTACCATAAAGAAGGCTGTGATGCATCATCGGTTTCGGCGGCGGTTCCAGCATGGATTGTGCAAGGCAGTCGGTGCCTGTGCGGTCAAACCCAATCAGTCTCTGGCTCAGATGAAGGGAATCCTGAAGGTGCATAAGAAGCTTCCCCTTCTCATGGCAGTTCCAACCACTGCCGGAACAGGAAGTGAGACCACTCTCGCCGCTGTGATCACAGATGCAGACACCAGATATAAATACGCAATCAACGATTTCCCGCTGATTCCCCGCTATGCAGTGCTGGATCCCAAGGTTACCTTAAGCCTGCCCCCATTTATCACCGCAACTACAGGTATGGATGCCCTGACTCACGCAGTGGAGGCATATATCGGCAATTCCACCACCATTGATACACGCAGGGATGCATTAAAAGCGGTAAAACTGATTTTTGAAAATATAGATATTGCCTATGAGCATGGCGATAATATTCAGGCAAGACGAAATATGCTCCACGCCTCCTTCTACGCAGGCTGTGCTTTTACCAAATCCTATGTAGGATATGTTCATGCAGTCGCTCACTCTCTGGGTGGACAGTACAACGTTCCCCATGGACTTGCCAATGCCATTCTGCTGCCGCTGGTACTTCGGGAATATGGCTCCTGCATTGACAAAAAGCTCCACAGACTTGCCATTGCAGCAGGACTTGCAAACAAAAATACGCCGGACCATGAAGCAGCAGAGCTTTTTATCCGGGCAATTGAAGAGATGAAAGAGCGATTTGGAATCGTAAATATTGTAAAAGAAATTCAGGAAACAGATATCCCCAAGCTTGCCCATTATGCAGATAAAGAGGCCAATCCTCTGTATCCTGTGCCGAAGCTTATGGATGCCTCCGAACTGGAGAAATTTTATTACATGCTGATGTCTCTGACTTCCAAGGAAAATACCTCAGAAGCTGAGAAGTAACTGTTAATATTCTTCTATCCTGCAAAGCGTTTTTTATAAAAATATCAAAATACAGGAACCTGCAGACTCTCAATAGTTACCTGATATCTATATTATATAAGGAAATAATGTATTATGACAGAAACAGAAATTAAAGAAATCGTTCAGAAACAACGCAGCTATTTTTACACAGGTGCCACTTTACCGGTAGAAAAAAGGCTGGATGCCTTAAAAAAATTAAAGACCTGTATTCAGAAATATGAACCACTGATCAATGAAGCACTGAAACGTGACCTTGGAAAAAGTAACTTTGAATCCTATATGTGTGAAGTGGGACTTGTGCTCTCAGAACTCAGCTACATGATCCGCCATACACCTTCCTATGCAAAAGAAAAAACAGTACTGACTCCCCTTGCCCAGTTCGCTTCCAGAAGCTATAAGAAGCCATCTCCTTATGGTGTTGTCCTGGTTATGAGCCCATGGAATTATCCTTTCCTGCTCACCATTGATCCGCTGATCGATGCGATTGCAGCCGGAAATACAGTTGTACTGAAACCAAGTGCCTACTCTCCTCACACCAGCCGGGTGATTGAAACCATTATCACCGAATGTTTTGATCCCCAGTATGTGGCTGTGGTAAACGGCGGACGTGCGGAAAATAACACTCTTCTCAATGAACATTTTGACTATATTTTCTTTACAGGAAGCAGCATGTTGGCAGGGAAGTAATGGCAAAAGCATCTGTACATCTGACCCCGGTTACCCTGGAGCTGGGCGGTAAAAGCCCCTGCATTGTAGAGAAAAGTGCCAACCTGAAACTTGCAGCCAGAAGAATTGTATTTGGAAAATATCTCAACTGTGGTCAGACCTGTGTAGCACCTGATTATATTTACTGCGACAGAGAAATCAAGGATGAACTAATCCGACAGATCCAGAAACAGATCAGGAAACAGTTTGGTTCCACACCTCTGAATAATAAGAATTATGGGAAAATTATTAATGAAAAGCACTTTACTCGTATCTGCAATCTGATCGATCCCAGCAAGGTAGTCTGCGGCGGTGACAACAATCCGGGAGCTCTTCAGATCGCTCCTACTGTTATGGATAATGTAACCTTCGGGGATGCAGTAATGCAGGAGGAAATCTTCGGTCCTGTGCTTCCTGTGCTGACCTATGATTCCCTGGATGAGGCCATCGAAAAGGTCAACTCCATGGCACATCCTCTGGCACTATATATCTTCACCTCCGACAAAGAAGCTGCGGAAAAAGTTACTTCCCACTGTGGATTCGGAGGCGGATGTGTCAATGACACCATCATCCACCTGGCAACCAGTGAGATGGGATTTGGCGGCTTTGGTGAAAGCGGAATGGGTTCCTACCATGGCAAAGACGGTTTTCATACCTTCTCCCACTATAAGAGTATTGTAGACAAAAAAACATGGCTGGATCTGCCAATGAGATACCAGCCATATAGAAAAATTTATGAAAAATTATTGAGGAAGTTCCTGAAATAAGGAACTTTCTCAGGATTGATTCCCCTTATCAGCTCTGCTGACCAGTTGATTACGAATTTCCTGCATCCGGTTATCCAACTGAGCACTCTGGGTGGCACACGCCAGAAGCTCCTCCTGCAATTGCTGTGCCTGATCTGCCGGGATATCTTTTTTATAGCGAAGCTATGTTCCAGACTTGCCCAGAAATCCATGGCAATAGTTCGAAACTGGACTTCCACATTTACCATTTTTTTGTTTTTCTGCAGAAGATAGGCACCTGCACGATCAGATGCAGGCTTCTGTAACCACTGGGTTTTGGATTTTCTATATAATCTTTTTTCTCGATCAGTACAATATCATCCTGACGCAGAAAGCTGTCTGCCAGCTCATAGATATCCTCCGGAAAAGAACAGATTACCCGGACACCTGCGATATCCTTGATATTTTCTTCTATAGCAGTTAAAGACATGGGAATATTTTTTCTGCGTATTTTCCGCACAATGCTGTCATAAGATTTAATTCTGGTTTTAATACCCTCGATAGGATTTTTATCATATTCCAGGGAATACTCCTGATTCAGCACTCTGAATTTTGTCTCAATCTCCATGACAGCACACTGATAGTAAGACATCAGCAGATCAAAGGGCCTTTTATTTTTCTGGATCATTTCCAGAAATTCTTCAGACAGCAGACTCCTGCGGATCAGCTCGTCCTTTCTGGCTTCTATACGGTTTTTTCGTTCCGACATAATTTCTTCAAAATTTTTCAAATGTTCCTCCCCCTCTTACGGTTTTGCATAATTACTATAGCAATCCTCGTAAATAGTGCATTTAATAGGCTCGCTATAAACTGTCCACTTTTTTTCAGCAGCAATAAATCAAAGACTATTATAACACAATTCCCGCAAAGAGTAACCATTCTCGTTACTGTTTATTCCATTCTCGGTAACGTCTCAGTAACGCAATCAGTAAACCAGTCCAGTAAACCAGCCAGTAAACAATAACCCATTCTTCTTTTCTTCGCAAAACACTTGTTCTTTATCATCAAACATGGTATTCTTATTTTGCTGCAGACTGTTATCATAATTCAGAAAATACCGTAACACCAGCCATTTCATTACTTACAGTATTTTCCTGAATTTCTATAAATGGTATGTTGCAGATATAATATATTGCAAATATGCACTACATCTATAGCAATCCTCTTAAATGTATCATTTACGAGGACTGCTATACAATTTTATATAATACAGGAGACTCAACACATGGATGGATATGAATTTGAATATCAATGTGCAAAGATACTAAAGCGAAAGCATTTTTCTAAAATAAAAGTAACCCAAAGCTCCGGAGACCAGGGAATCGATATCATTGCTTTCAAACATCGAAAAAAATACGGGATACAATGTAAATATTACACCCATCCCGTTGGAAATAAAGCTGTTCAGGAAGCCTATGCAGGTGCAAACTTCTACGACTGCGATAAAGCTGTTGTAATGACAAATATAACCTTTACAAAGTCAGCAACCCAGCTTGCACAGAAACTGGATGTTGAACTATGGCCTGACTGCCCTGTTACACCCTTTTACAGTTTACCGTTTAAAATCATGAGTTTATTAAATGCAGTGCTTTTTCTTTACGCAGTGCTCGCATTTCTCTCCCTGAAACCTGAATTTGATTTTATTCATCTTCCCTTTGTTCCTGATACCCTGACGCTGGTCATCATTCTTACAGCTTCTATTTCCGGTATCTTCGGCTGGAGTTTTTTTCTGTGTAATCTCATTGCTGCAGGCGCATACCTTTATCTTGCATTTCATACACTCATTCTGCCGATATATGCAGAAACAGGCAGCTGCACAAATATACATCTGCTTTCTCTGATTCCCGCAGGTGTACATCTGCTTCATGCAGGATGGATAAAAATCAGGAAATAACAGACTTATGAATAACTATTATAATGCTCAGCTTCCTGATTTGCCAAAAAGCAGCCCTGCTCATGAGAAGAGAGAACTCCTACTGCCTGTAAATAGGCATAGATAACCGTTGTTCCCACGAACTTCATGCCGCGTTTTTTCAAATCTTTTGATATACAGTCAGACAGTTCTGAACTTGTCCGGCCGGTTTCACAGACTACTTTGCCATCTGTCCAATGCCAGATATAGCCCGAAAAGCTGCCGTACTCCTTCTGAATTTCCAGGAATGCCCATGCATTGGTAACGGCAGCCTGTATTTTCAGGCGGTTTCGTATGATGCCGGGATTACTCCGCAGTGCTTCCAGCTTGTCCTCAGTGTAAGCGCTGACTTTCTCCGGATCAAAATTGTCAAAAGCCACGCGAAAGGCATCTCGCTTATTCAGAACACATTCCCAGGACAGGCCCGCCTGAAAGCACTCCAATATCAGCATTTCAAAGAGCTTCCGGTCATCATGCACCGGAATGCCCCACTCCTCATCGTGATAACGAATGTAACGCTCATTTCTCGGATTTGCCCAGCAGCATCGTATCTTACCATCTGCCCACTTCATTCATATACCGCCTTTCCAAAGTTGATATATTTCTCCGAATAGCTTCGTTCTCTGCACAGGCTTTTAACATTACATCCTGAATTTTTTTCATCTGTACAATAGAAAGACTATACACTGTCATTTTTGCCATATAATCACCCTATCTTCACGAAAACATTAAAAATACAGAAAACTTCTATCCGAAATATTCCTGCATTAACAAATCAACTAACACCTTATCGTTAATTTAGTCATCACATAATTAGTCATTCATACACAAAATGACTAAATTAAATTGCGTATGGTATAATTAAGATTTATCTATCGCATTCCTCATAAATGACCACCTTGTTCCGATTATTTCCCTATCATCCTGTTCAGGAATCCTTCGTCCGGATGCTCCGGTATTTCAAAGAATACATCTATTTTTCCAGGTTCTGCGGAACGGTCTTCAAAGGCAGGGAAAATAAAGCCGCATTTTGGAGTTCCGGCATTGTAATCTTTATCCACCGGAGCCACCACGCAGATCAGGAAACTGTATATTTCTTCTGATTCCCACTGTTCGCTGTGGTCTGAGCCTTTCTTGGGGATATCATATATTCCGTGATAAATATAAACTCCAAACTCCTGTCCCTGCAGACGGTTTATTTTATCCGAAGAATCTTTTGTATCGCAGATTCCCTCTGCAAGCTGTTCACAGAGAGTCTGAACCAGAAGATCATCTTTTAATCCGTATTGTGATAATGCCATCAGCAGTTTGTGGATGCTGTCATATGCCATATCCCTTCAGGGAATTTATAACGTTTTAACTGTTCATTTGTTTTGGAAAAAGGAATGGTTTTCGCAAGATTCAGATTTACCTGCTGATCATGTTTGCTCATATTTTTGAAGCTTACATTGAAGGTATTATCTATGTATCCCTCATCATCTATATATGCTCCTGCTGCACGCACAAAGCAGTTTCTGGATAATGTCATTCTGCGGGTTAATTCCAGCATATCATTTCGGTTGATCTTTGTATCTTTTTTATTCATCAAAATGGTTCCATCCTCCAAAAATACCTTTATCGCTATGTCCTGTCTTATGCCCATTTTCATTATAATGATTCATATTTCCAAAACAATCGGGTCGGCTTTCACCTATTTTGTTTCCATTAGCATCATAATTTTCCATACTTCCAAGCCAGCCTGGACGACTTTCACCAGTCTTATTTCCATTGGCATCATAATTCTCCATGCTGCCAAGCCATCCTGGACGGCTCTCTCCTATAAAGTTTCCGTCCGCGTCATAATGCTTCATAGTTCCAAATAATCCGGGACGACTATAACCTTTTTTACTCATATATATATGTACCTCATTTCTATCAGAAATAAATTTTCAGCAAAGTCCGAAAAACAGGGATTGCATTAACAGATACTGATTCAGTTAAGATCTGGCAGATCAATCTTTATCTAATTCATCAATAATCCTCTTGTTCATAGAATCATAGGAATTCCAGTTTTCTTTTCTGGTGTTTATTTTTACCTGTTCACAGACGTATTTCAGAATCCAGAAAATATCATCAACGCTTTTTCCTGTGCGTTCTTTGATCCATTCAGGAGTAACAGATACTATGTTATGCGCTGCTACATTTCTCACATTCTGCTCTATATTTACCAGTTCCTGTATTCTCTGCACCATTAACGTATCTGTACATTTCTTCTGGATAATTTCCAGTAGATGAGCAGAATATACCGGCCCATATCTGAATGGATAAAATTTTTGATTTAAAATATCCAGTATTTCACCGACAAGTCTGTTTTTGTCCCAGATTCTTTGATTATTTCGCTTATAATATCTGGTAATGTCAATATCACATGACTGTTCCAATACTATTTCAAGCAAATCTACACCTAACGGAGTAATCGCCCTGATAAAGTCAGCATATTCTCCCCGTTTTACCTTTAAATCCAGAGCCAGCATATATTCAAACAAGACTTCTTTTCATTTTCTCCGCGTCTGCAGTAATAATCCCATTATTTTCCGGCAAAACCCTGTTCATCCTTGTCCAGTCCAGAAGCGAACGGGCATCTGCAGTTTCCAGCCACTGATATGCAACAGGACTTAAATCCTCTTTTATTTCTTTTCCCACAGCTAAAGCAGCATGATAATCATAGGCAAGTAAATGCTTCTTTATCATATCAATTTTTCAAAAAGACGCATTAAATTCAGGCATTTTTACTTCCTGGCATCTGTTTTTCTGCGGTTTCTTCATTGTCCATATTTAATTCCCAGTTGGCATCAACATCATACTCGTCCCGTTCTTCATGTTCTAAATTACTTTTCTTTTGTGGCGTTGAGACCTGAATTGGTAAAAATCTGTACTCAGACAGTGTTGCCATAACCAGCAATGCGCTCTTCATTGCAGGAGTTCCGGAAGCCATATTTACCAGCAGAATATCTTCCGAGTCCTTTTGTTCTTCTATTTCTGCAATAATCCGATGAAACTCATTATAAAATATATCATACTGCTGAACATCTATCATATCTGAGTTCTCAATAATGTGAATCTCAAATTTGTGATGCAGAAACTCTCCAAGCAGCTCCAGGGTTTTTACATAACGGTCGTCCTTTTTATGATTCTCCATCATTTCCTTAGACAGATAAAGATATACAACATCCGGCTGATAATATCTGCATATGTGTATCATAGAGCCATCATATAAATATTTAATAGGATCTGTATTTCCAATTGGTGAAAATAAATATTTCCTTGCCATTTTTCTCCTCCGTTTTATCTATACATTTTTTAGTTAGATCAGAACAATCTCTTCATCAAATTCTGGCACTTCACCCCATGAAGTTACCTTGCCTTTTCCTGTTATTTTATATATTCGGACATTGTCCTCTGTTTTGTCAATATATCTCGGAATTTCTTCTATCAGTTTGTTATATCTCTGTGTTGTCAGCATTGCCTCAAAAGCTGACTTCTGAACACGTTTTCCATAACCGGACAAAAGTTTGGCAAGTTTTACCCTCTTACGATTATCTACAATATCGTAAATAATCAAAACAAATTCCTTATCTGATTCCAATTCATCAGATATCTGGAATAATAATCTTCATCATCGTATGATAATTGGCTCATAAAGGCTTGCGTCTCCCTCCTCAATTGCTTTCGCCAGATGTTCCATCCGAAGAAAAATACCACGACGAAAGCTTACCGCGTAGTCTACATATTTTAAATATCTGACTTCTGTCTGAAATTTCCTCTCCAATTTATTTAAATACAGCTTTAAGCCATCCTTTGTTATATAGCATCCCGGTTCATCCATGTTAAAATAGAAGTGATCTTTCAGGATTTCATGTCCATTAATCATACTCATCGCCGTAGCATCCACGATAATTGCCCGCCATTCTTCTATCATATCGCTGGCAAGAGTAGGATGCTTTTCCGCATCCCTGTGTATAAAACCAAAATATGGATTTAAGCCTTTCATTTCTACCTTACAATAGACCTCATTCATCAATATTGAATATCCAAGGCTTATCATAGAATTGAATTCATCTCTTGGCGGACGGCGGTTTCTTCCCTGAAAAGTAAAATTTTCATCTATGCAGCTGACAATCCTTTGAAATAATACTTTGCAGCCTGCCCTTCAAAACCAATCATCTCTTCTATTCTATCACAGGTTAATACTTTGTTTCTGCAGATAGCTAACATTTTTTGTTCTTCTTCCAGATTTAAACCTTTACTTTTCTCATACCTGCGCAGCACTACGCTTTGATTTTTGATTTTTGCACTTAAAATTTTCATAGCAAGTTCCACAGCAAAACCTGTATCATAGAGTGCACATTGTTTTCTCTGACGTTCTACATTGACGTGACCTGTTGAGATTAATCTGCCAAATAATTTACCACCTTTTGAAAAGTAACTTACAGGAATTCCTCTCTGCATACATTCTTCTGCACACTGTGTCGTCATATGGGATTGCCCCATAATTGTAATTCCATCCAGAGATTCTATGGGAAGCATTCGTTTCGAACCATCTTTTTGTTTTACGGTACAGCAGTTACCTTCTATTCCTATTGTTGCACCACTGTCATTTACATATAAAAGACTCATGATATCACCTCTGTTTCTCTAGTAATAATTCACTTTATTGCCAAATGTAACTGTTTCTAAATTTGGATACGAATTTTGTCCCCTATCGGGAGCTACGTTTCACAATAATGTTTGATGAATTCGACAAGACATTCGGTGGAGTGTTTCCGTCCCCTATCGGGAGCTACATTTCTCAATAATAATAAGACTATTTAAGACGATTAAAACCGAGCGTTTCCGTCCCCTATCGGGGAGCTAAATTTCTCAATTGCGACAAGAACGGGAAGAAAATTTGGGAAAATGACATGTTTCCGTCCTATCGGGGAGCTACATTTCTCAATGCAAACGAAAAACGAAAGGAGAAAATCATGAACAGTTTCCGTCCTATCGGGGAGCTACATTTCTCAATTGATGAATTGATTCCGATTGCAAGAGATATACAGTGTTTCCGTCCCCTATCGGGGAGCTACATTTCTCAATCTTAAAGCAATGTTTTCATTTAAAAAGCAAGATCACTGGTTTCCGTCCCCTATCGGGGAGCTACATTTCTCAATTGTTAAAGAAGAAAATGCACAAAAATACGCCAATAGTTTCCGTCCCCTATCGGGGAGCTACATTTCTCAATCACCAGAACAGTTCTGTCAGTATATCTCTGACCGTTTCCGTCCCCTATCGGGGAGCTACATTTCTCAATGCTCAGAGAGCTTCAATCCAGAGGTGATTACATTCTGTTTCCGTCCCCTATCGGGGAGCTACATTTCTCAATCATCAACTCACCACTCGGCAATACTGCATTATAGGTTTCCGTCCCCTATCGGGGAGCTACATTTCTCAATAGTTCGCAACGCATACTG
>ENA-OQBJ01000624-OQBJ01000624.1-human-gut-metagenome-genome-assembly--contig:-NODE-624-length-17864-cov-6.482100_pt1 | contig 17864 bp, 19 predicted proteins | sample MGYA00242743_ERZ504545 | MGnify/ENA primary metagenome ERZ504545 (study PRJEB26092, sample SAMD00036252) | human gut metagenome | host: Homo sapiens | study: EMG produced TPA metagenomics assembly of...
TGGGTGCCAAGGAGATTGTAGCCTCAACAATGGGCGTGCTCTACAGCAACAACGACAGTTTCTCTGATGATCAGGATTACAACGATGAAGACGGAAAATACGAAGTCTTGAAGAAGCAGATGACTTCCGACCTGAAGAAGACCTACGGTTACAGCGATGCCGAGGCAGCAGCGAAGGCAACGCTCACCGCCTACTGTTTCCTCCTCTTCGTATTGCTCTACTTCCCTTGCATTGCCACGATAGCAGCCATCAAAGGCGAGACGGGCAGTTGGAAATGGGCAGGCTTCGCTGCCGGCTACACCACGCTCCTGGCATGGGTAGTATCAGCCCTGGTCTTCCAGATAGGATGTTTGTTTATCTAATCAAGGTGTCTGCTTTAAGAAAACAAACAAAGAGAGCGCACAACACCTGAACGACAGCCGCACAACAACTGAGCGACGCTCGCACAACACCTGTTGTGCAAGCGCACATCAGCTGTTGTGCGGCTTACTATATAATATCTCCAGAAGACTTATTCTATATATCTGAAAAACTTCAAGTAACTGTTCGGAAGACTTTAGTGATATACTAGAACGTTATCAGTCATATACCTGAACGACATCAATCATATCATTAGAAGACATCAACCGTATCCTTATTCAGGATAATCTCTTTCCTACCTTTGCGGCAACAAACGCTATCATCAGACCCAGGCAGGCGGCAATGCTGATGGCAATGCGGAGACCGGTAGCCTCAGCAAGCCATCCGATAACCGGAGGTCCTACAAGGAAACCGAAGAAACTGATGCTCGAAACGATGGTAATGGCGATGCTCGCCTTGATGGTTCCCAATTTTCCGGCGATACTGTAACAGATAGGAACCGACGAAGAGATGCCGAAACCTACCAGCAGGAAACCCAAGGTGGCAGGAATGAGATAAGGAAAGGCAGCAGCCAGCCACAAACCGCCCAATATCAAACCACCACAAACCTTCAATACTCTGGCTGGACCATATTTCGTAACAAACCCATCAGCCATGAATCTACCCAACGTCATCGCACCCATACCAGCCACATAGCCCGCACGGATAAAAGCCTCATCAGGTTTTACTACTGATGAAAAATATACGCTACTCCAATCGTAAACGGTACCTTCACAGAACATGCCGGCAAATCCCATCAATCCTAAGAGAAACAGAATCGGGTCGATGGTCTTGAAAGAGAACTTCGGAACATCCTCCTCTTCTGCTTTCGCCATGGCATCATTAATCAGAAAACGGAAACCGACAGCAACGATGAGAATACTCAGAGCCAGGATAGTTCCAAAGTGGACATCTATCGGGAGCAAAGTGTTGGCAAAGATGGCACCGATGATACCACCGGAGAATCCACCCAGACTCCACAGACCATGAAACGACGACATGATGTTGCGCCCATACATCTTCTCTACCAGACATGCCTGCGTATTGGTGGCAATGTTCATCAGATTCGCCATCATTCCGAAAGCAATAAGACTCAAAATAAGATGAAAAACCGTAGTACTGCTACCGATGCAGAAAAGAACCAGAACATAGAGCAACTCAGAGAGAACCAGCATCTTCTTGCTGCCAAATCTACTCACCAGGATACCCGAGAAAGCCATCATCAGAAGTTGGCCGATAGGAATGGCGAAAAGCACCGTTCCCAACTGGCCGTTGCTCAGATGCAACATCTGTTTTACATCCGGAATACGGCTTGCCCAACTGGCAAACACTACTCCCGGAACAAAATAATAAGCCGCAACCGCCACTCGCTTGCGCGCCAAATCACTTAAACTGATTGTCATCCTTAATAATATACCTATTATAAATACTCATTTCTATTAGCGGTTGCAAAATTACAAAAAAAACAGAAAAAGACTGATATTTGAACAATAAATGTTACGCCGTTTGAGATTTTTGCCGTACCTTTGCACTCAGAAAAAGAATTAAAAACAAACTAGCAATGAAGAAACAAACAATGATTACCCTGCACTCGCCCTCACTCTGGCGATGCCAACCCTACCCGCCTTCGCCCAAAAGGCGATGAGCAAGAAAGAAATTGCCGAAAAAGAAAAGGCATTCAAGAACCTTCAGCATCCCTGGAAGGGAAAGAAGGTGGCTTACTTCGGCGACTCCATCACAGACCCTAACATCAAGGCATCAAAAGTAAAATACTGGGGATTCCTGCAGGATTGGCTCGGCATCACCCCTTACGTTTATGGTGTGAGCGGCAGACAGTGGAACGATATTCCCCGTCAGGCAGACCAACTGCAGAAGGAACATGGCGATGATTTTGATGCCATCCTCATCTTTATGGGCACCAACGATTACAACAATGGTGTGCCTGTAGGCGAATGGTACACGGAGACTTTCGACAGCGTGAGAGTAGCCCGCCACAAGCCAAGCGAAATGGTACAGCGCCGCCACCGCCACTTCTGCATGGACAAGAATACATTAAAAGGCCGCATCAACATCGCCATGTCGAAGCTGAAGCAGATGTATCCTACCAAGCAAATCGTGGTGATGACTCCTGTGCATCGTGCTCTCTTTGCCAGTGGTGACAAGAACATCCAGCCAGATGAGATGTACGAGAATGCGCGTGGCATCTTCTTCGATGAATACGTGAAAGCTATCAAGGAAACAGGCAATGTCTGGGCGGTTCCGGTCATCGACCTCAACTCTCTTTCGGGTCTCTTCCCTCTTTACGATGCTGGTGCGCAGATGTTTAACAAACCGGATACCGACCGTCTTCATCCTAATGATGCCGGCCACTCCCGCATGGCAAAGACCATCATGCAGCAGCTATCAGCATTGCCTTGCGTCTTCTAGAAATCCGTGGCATCATTTTCTGCCCGCGTACATGAGCATCCATACCCACGTACACGGGTATCCGTGACCACGTACGCGGGTACGAATGACCGAGACGATGAGCAAAGATACCCGAGGTAGTTGGGCAAATTTGCCCAACGCCTCGGGCACTAGCGGGCATTGCCTTAGCGTGACTTTTCCTGATTTCAGTAGACACTTTTTTACTTTATAGACTAGAAAGGTAGACAGTATCTATTTTATAAAACAGAAATAGTAGACACTCTGCCTTCACTAAGCAATAAGGCTTAAAAAGTTCACTTTTTCTATAAAAAGTTTGGAAGAACCGATAAAAAAGATTATATTTGCAACATAAATCAAATTGTATCGCTTATGCTTAGCAAGAATGTACAAGAAATGATACCAAAGATACAGCAGTATCTTGCTAGCCAGCCCATAGAAAAGGCTTGGCTGTTTGGTTCATGCTCTCGTGGTGAAGAAACTCCAAAGAGCGATGTTGACTTGTTGGTTAGATACCAAGACAGTGACTCCATATCCCTGTTCGACATCTCAGGAATCATGGTAAACCTCAAAAAGATTATCAAGCGCCCTGTAGATTTAATAGAAGAGGATTGCCTTCTTCCTTTTGCATCAAAATCAGCAAACCGAGATAAAATATTGATTTATGAGAGAAAAAGTTAAAGACAAAGGAAGGCTTGAACATATTCTCCAAGCTTGCAATGATTTACTTGCCTCAAAAGACAAGTACACATTTGATGCAGTTAAGGACGATCCAATTATCTTTTATGGTTTCGTCAAGTTAGCAGAAATCATAGGTGAAGCCTCTTATATGCTTACCAAAGAATTTCGAGCAAAACATACAGAGATTCCATGGGAGCAAATGATAGGTTTAAGGCATGTTTTGGTGCATGGATACTATACAATAAAGCCCAAACAGCTTTGGAATATCATAGAGAAGGATATACCTGTTTTGATGCCACAAATCAAACAACTGCTTGATTCTGAGAAGTTTACAGAAGAATAAGCAAAAACAAGGCGTGGCAATAGGTGGCAATAGGTGACAATAAGAATACGTCTTATTGCCACCCATTTCTTTCTGTGTATCAATTACTTACAATCTGCGTGGCAGATGTGGCAATAAAATAGAAAAACTTTTTTCTATATACGCGATGTAACATAGCCATCAATAATAGCTATTTATCACGCCACCCAACCATATCCTTGTACTGCCATATCCACAAAATGTTCAAATAGCAGATGAGTTTTGTCATTGAACGACATACGATCATAGCTCATCGGCAAATCTTCATTGAGCGAGGTCTGTATCAAGGCTAACACTTGATGTCTTGGTTGTTCATCCTTATACCAATCCACCACCATCACCTTGTCCTTCTCCTCCAATAACTTTTTATAGAGGTTCTTGGAGGCAAGAATCACTTTTTGCTCCTCAGCCTTGGTAAGTTTCCTGCCAGAAGTCAACATATCGTAGATTTCCAACTCTTCTTCCTTCAATCCTATATCCGTGGAACGAGATTGCTCCTTCTTCAGTTCTTCCACCAACTGAAGCAATTTTTCATAGTAATCCTCATTCTCACTTCCACCGGCATTATACTTGTCGATGATGTTCTTGTATCGCTCAGAGAACTTTACACGAGTACAATTTCTGTTAATCATCTGCACCAAAGTTTGCTCGATGAAACTACGCAGGTCTTCAACCTCCAAAGCCTTGTAAGGAGTGGCGTTGAGTTCCTTTCGGAGAGCCTCAACGTCTATCTTGCTCAGGTCGATGACTTTGCCTTGATGAATCATGTATCCCGGACGAGGATGGAGTTCATCCGCCGCCATAGAACCATCAGCCAAAGAGCCTGGCATTCCCACCATTACAGATGAAACGCTCTGATCTAGCGTCTCAGCCATACGCTGCTTTGCCCTGCGCAACTTCTCATCGTCTATCTGGTTACAGAACAAGCCGTTCAAGTATGCTAACGGCGCAAACTTTTCATTGTACCAAGCACGTTCAAATATCTCAGGCTTCGCTGCATCATATAGATTCATCAGGAGATTGGTGAGAACCTTGAATCGGTCTTTCCATTCGTCTTTCTCTAAGATGCGGTTGTATGCCTTACGGAACATTTCCAGCTGGTCGAGGGTATTACCTTCGGCAATAATGCCATCAATCTTGACACCAAGCGACAGCAAGAACCCATCGCATTCCACGATTGTTCGGTCGATGTTCGCTATCAACAGCCCGATATCCTTAGCAGGATAATCCATATCATCACCAGTGGATGCATAATCAGAAAGAGCTTGCTGCATATACTTAAACACGTTGACGTAATCGACGATGATGCCGCAGGACTTGCCTGGGAACACACGATTGGCTCGAGCAATAGCCTGCATCAAGGTGTGTCCTTTCATCGATTTGTCAAGATAGAGCGTAGAGAGTGACGGAACATCAAAACCTGTGAGCCACATGGCACAGACGAAGACCAAGCTTAATGGGTCATCCTTGTCCTTGAACCTATCCTCGATGTCCTTGCCATCAGGTGAAATCGCCTCCATCTTCTTGCGATGCGGAACAATGTCGAGACCTTGGACGGCAAACTTCTCTTCCTCGCCGTCCTCCTTGCTGATGACCACCGCCATATCCATATTGCTCAGAAATTCAAGTTGGCGACACTTCTCAGCCCTCTCCTCCTCGGTCTTCGCATGGTTGCGCTCCTCCACGAGTTTCTTCTTTTCCTCGGGCAGATAGTGCTTCACCTTGTCATACATTCTGACGGCAGTGTATTTATCCACGCTCACCACCATGCCCTTGCCCAAGAATCCACGACGAGGAAAATGGTGGGCGATGTCTCTGGCAATGCGGTCGAGTCGTTCCTCTCGCTTGATGACCTCCATGATGCGTGACGACGAGTTCTCCAAGAGTTCCTTCTCTCGGTCGTTGAGGTTCTCGTCCTCGCATATCTGGTCGATGTCGGTATCAAGCCAGTCGTTGGTCAAGCCCACTTCTGGTACCCGTCGGCTATAGAAGAGTGGCACAGTGCTACCGTCCTCGATGGCTTGGGCGAAGTTGTATTCCGATACGTAATCGCCAAACCATTGGTTGGTGAGTCTCTTACTTCCCAAGAGCGGTGTACCTGTAAAGGCGATGTAGTTGGCATTCGGAAGTCCCGTATGCATATTCTCGGCAAGTTGCTTGTACTGCGTGCGGTGCGCCTCGTCCACCAAGACAAAGATGTCATTGCGGTCGGACAAGAGAGGGTATTTCTTGGTCTTGTCATACTGGAACTTATGTATCAAGGTGAACACCATCGGCTTGTTACTTCTCAAGAAGTCACGCAACTGGGTGGAATTCTTAGGCTGGCATTCTTCCTTGTCGCCAATGACCTCGGAACGCACAAATGTCTTGTGTATCTGTGCATCCAAGTCCTCACGGTCGGTAATGACAAGGAAGGTAAAGTTGCCATGCAACTTGCGCTTCACCTTTCTCACGAACATCACCATCGAATAGCTCTTGCCCGAACCTTGGGTATGCCAGAACACACCGAGCTTGCCATTCAGCGACTCTCTGCGCTCCACGTTCTTCATCAGATTGTTGACACCAAGATACTGGTGGTTCTTGGCGATGATTTTGATGCGCTTGTTATCAAAAAAGATGAAGTTCTCGATATAGTCGAGGAGACGGTCCTTGCGGAAGAGACCGTCTATCAGGTTCTGAATGCTCAGTCCGTGTTCGGCGATTTGCTCACGGTCGAGTTTCTCTTTTTCATTATCCACACGCAGCCACTCGAAGAAGAATTCATAGCGACTGTTCCAGGCACCTATCTTGGTTTGCAAACGTTGCTCAACACACAGATTTGGTTGAAGGAAAAAATATTCGGGATGTCCTTGCGATAGCTGGTGAGGTTTTTGTTATAAGATTCCTCCACCTTGACGGTCGAGTTCTTCAGTTCGATGAATACCACAGGCAATCCATTCACGAAGAGCAGCACGTCGGGACGGCGATAGCGATAATGCCCTTTTATCCACATTTGGTTGACGCAATGGAAGTCGTTGCGCTCGGGATGGTCGAAGTCGATGAGTCGCACAATGTCGAAATCCTCCTTGCCGTTCTTGCGAACAGGCTTCTTGATGCCATTGCGTAGCTGGTTGTAGAGCTTATAGTTGGTTTCCACCATATCCGTGGCGGTATAGTCCTTGCGGAAATTCCTGAGGATGCCTTGCAGCACACCCTCCTCCACCTGTGGGTTCAGTCGCTTCAATGCAGCGAGGAACACATCGGGCAGAATACACTCCGATGGATTGGCACGACCTGTGGTGGAGACATCGTCCTGAGCCTCCACTCGTGCGTCACATTCTATTCGCTTCCATCCGTATTCGGGAAGTGAAAGGCGATTGCAAATCGCCTGCTCTATATCGTCTTCACTGATAAATGACTTCATATTGCTATTACGTTTTATCGTTTTGTTACTATGTTAGTTGGGACAAGGATGCGATGTGCTGCCCATTTTGCAAATTCGTCCCTTGGAGAAGTAGTACTTCATTGCACTCCGAAGTAGTACTTCATCGGGGGTTGAAGTTATACTTCGTTGGCACATGAAGCTATACTTCAAGTTTGCCCGACATCAGGCGAGGGAGGAGAAGGTCTCGCTGGCGAGCGAGGAGAATGTTCTGTTGTTGGAGATTGTCAATCTCTGCAAACATAGGCTTCACCTTTTTTATATATTCCTCCACAATATCCTCCTTATACAAGAATTTATATTTAGTCAAGTCCTTCATCACTATATAAGGTATGGCAGAGCCTCTTGTACCTCCCGAATGCATTGGTTCAAAGTCAAACTTAAAACGCAAATACAGATAAAACATAAAAGAATCATCTTCTTTATTTGAAACCACCGCATAAGTTCGCTGATACAAATCAAATTTACCTTCAAAGTATCTTGTTCTACCAGTATAACTACCATTACCTGCTACTAAAATTGCTTTGCCATCATATATAAACTCATCAGAGTGAAAAGTATTAGGTGAACAGGAAAAGAAAACATATTGCCCATCTTCTTTTGTTTGATTCACATCCTTACGACCAGTAAAAACACGACACCAGTCCTTTACTTTCTCTACGGTCCATCCTTTCGGCAAACCATTCTCCATTTCAACCTTTTCATGTCCAGGGAAGCGGAAGCGAACGAACCATTCTTTATATAGGTTCTCCGCCATTTTCTCCAAAAGACGAATACGCTTAGTATTGTTCTCTATCAGAGAATCGTATGTGGAGAGGATAACCCCTATGCGACGCTGAACATTTTTATCCCTAATCACAGGAATACGAATACTTGAAAAAGAAGTTTTAGAAATATTCTCTCTTCCTGAAGTAGTGCCCGAATCCAACTTTTTCAATTGCGGTAGGACACTACACCTTACATTATAAAAGATATATTCATTATCATACGAATCTTTTGGAACAATCGCATTTATTGCTTGATTCACAAATAAGTCAGTATGAGCATAAGTCATTTTTTTTCCAATGCTTCCTATAGTAACAACACACGTAGAGCCTTTGGGGACTAAACTTTTCTTATACTTCTCAGCTGCCAATTTAGAATAAGACTGCTCAGTAACCAAAGTACATTTAACACCAATAGGTATATCTGTTGCTTTTATAAAAGGCATATAATCACCATAATACTCTGGTTTACTTGTCGGCGGAGTATTACCAGTTATAATTTGTCCTATATCTTTCAACCTTACATACTCCATACCTCTATTCCTCCCCAAATAGTTCCACCATATTTTTCTCAATCTTCTTCTGCAAGTCCACAGCCTCAGCATTCAGTTTTGAGAACTCACTGTTTAGCGACAGCATTTCCTGACGGAACTCCTCAGAAGTCATTCCGTCATCCTCTATCACTACTCCCACATAGCGACCAGCATTCAGACTCCAGTCGTTGTCCTCGATGCCGTCCTCACCAGTTATCTTCGCCACTTTGCACAAGCCGATGACATCACGGTATTTTCCTTCAGGCCATCTTTCGAGCAACCAATCCACCTCTTCCTGCTTTCCTGCGTTCTTGTACTCATCAACCAGTTGCCAGAAAGCTTCGCTATCGCCTCATAGAGACGAGTGATGATGCCAAGTTCTTGATTTGCTCGTCAGAGAACTTGCGGTGGGCACGATCCACTTGCGTAAAGATGTTGCGAGCATCGACGAAGAGGATTTCATCTTTTTGGGTACGTTGCTTGTTGAAGAACCAAAGGGTGGCAGGGAGCGTGACGGTAGAGAACATGTTGCTTGGCAGGGTGACCATCTGGGATATGATGCCATCCTGTATCATCTTCTTGCGTATCTCCAACTCACTGCCGCCCGCATCGCTTGCCGAGTTAGCCATGACGAGAGCAGCCTTGCCAGTCTCATTCAGAGCCGTGGCAAAGTATCCTATCCACAGATAGTTGGCATTCGGAACTGTTTCTGTCTTATCACTGTTTTTCTTGGCAGACTTGGTCTTGTTACGAGGAATACCATAAGTTTTGAATCGAGCATCATCGCTCACCTTGCTAACCAATACTTCATCAACATTAAATGGAGGATTCGCCATTACATAATCAAACTTGCCAAAAGCGTCATAAGGGTCGCTATAGTACGAGTTCGCCTCAATGATTTCTCCACGCACATTGTTGAGCAACAAGTTCATCTTGCCCAACTTTCCCGTATCAGGATCTTTCTCCACACCATAGCAACGGAAGTGCATCAAGTCTTGGTTGGTGGCATTGTGACGGTGCATGTATCGAGCAGCTTGCACGAACATACCGCCCGAACCACAAGCTGGGTCGAGGAACTTCCTGTCGCCAATGACAGGATGAATAACCTCCACCATATATTGAACCACCGAAGGAGGGGTATAGAAAGCTCCACCACCCTGTCCTTCAGCCAAGGCAAAGTTACCGAGGAAATATTCGTAGATTTGCCCAAAGAGATCTATGTTGATATTCTCTGGAATATCCTTGAAGACACGCACGATGCGGCTCAATAACTCAGGATCTTCCTCTGGCACCAGTTGCCCATAGACCTCCTTTGGCAGGACATTCTCCAATTTTGGATTCTCTCGTTCGATAGCCTCCATCGCCTCTTTCACGAGCACCGCCTTGTGGGCTTCATCAGGCGCATCATTTATTGTATCGAAATAAGCACATTCAGGAAGATAGAATCCGCACTTCTGCACAGCAATGTCCTTATAGCTGCGCTCCATGCGAGTACCTTTGAGAACTTCATATTCCTTGTCAATTTCCGCTTTATGCTGTTTGAAAAGCACATCAGCATAACGGAGAAAGATAAGACCAAGGATAGGTTGACCATATTTGTTTGGTGCTAAATGGGCACCCGCACGCAGCATATCAGCCGAGTGCCAAAGATTATCTTTTAGATTTTTCAGTTCAATGTCTGTCATAAAGTTTACTTTTAATTCCATATACGACAATAGAGACAAGGAATTAAAAGCATTAATTCTTCGCCGCTATAAGGAAACAATGAGCGTAAACTTTATCGGATGTGCAGGTCACAGATGTAAATACCTTATTGGGAAGAGAGCATAAGAAAGGCGTAAGCCTCACTTATCAGTCTCTAAGGTATTTGGCGTGACCTCTCTGCATAGATAAGTTTAGCTCACGCCTTATGAGCGTGAGCATTCACTTTTTACCTATTATACAGATGTCTATTTCAATCGCCAAATTTCAAGAGACTCCAAATAATCGTAAACGCTTTGTATATTAATATGTTATATGTCTAAAGTTTTATTCTTTCTGTTTCTTATTATTCTATTTTATTTGTTCAACTTATGTTACAAGGGAGCAGCCACCTGCGGCAACCTCTCCCCTTTCGAGGGCAAAGTTACAAAAAATAAATGAAATATGCAACTTAATACCTCAAAATATCTTTTATCGAGTAAATTTTACTTGAAGCATCAAAGGAGAAATACTGGTCATCCATAATCAAATAATCCTCTCTCTGCTTCTTACTCAGACTCTTAATATCGGGAAACATAGATATCGGTACTATCACTTCTCGACCATCAGATATGCAAATTGAAGCTCATTTTTTCCAATCAGTGATTGGAAAATGTTTTGGAAAGCCTTATAGAATCTTGTTAAGTTCTATAAACAACTCTTAGCAAATCTCTTGCTATATGTATTATTAATAGAACAAATACACATTTTTTATATAAAAGTTTGGAGAATACAAAGAAAACTTGTAATTTTGCAGTACATATAATAAAATTAATAGGAGGACATAAATATGGCAACAGCAATAAAAGCAATCCCTACTTTACATGGCGAAGATGCAATTCGCTTTCGTGAGGAAATGGAAGCAAACGAAAGAGCATTTCTTTCAAGATCGAAAAGGGATAGAAATAAAGACCCCTTTGTTATAAAAATGAGAGAAATGTTACGCAAATCTGGATTAAGATAATTAAGAAATACCAAACTCATGTATTGTGACTTATTGGCAGAAGATTAATGAAGTATTTAAAGATACTTAGCTTAAAACAGAAGAAATCATGATTAACGACAGAAGACAACTGGCTGACGTGTATCAGCAAACTATAGATATTGTACTGGAGGGACATTACACCTCTGAGAATGGGGAGGAAGTGAAACTGCCCGACAACACGAAGATGCTGAAGGGAAGCAGATTCTATACCAAGCCACTGGATGCTTCAAACATACCTACCCTTGCAGATGGTTCCACCAAGATTATTGTGAAGAATGACGACAGCATCCATTGCGGTCATCAGTTGCAACAGGAAGGATACAATCCCGTGGTTCTCAACCTGGCAAGCCGGCGCAACCCGGGCGGTGGAGTGAAGAACGGAAGCCGGGCTCAGGAGGAGAGCCTCTTCCGCAGCACCAACCTCTTTCTCTCTATGTATCGCTATGCAGAATATGCCGAGGATTACGGTTTGGAGAAAAGCAAGTTTCAATATCCGATGCCAGTGAGATTCGGAGGCATCTATGTGCCATACGCTACCGTATTCAGGCTGGAGCCAAGGATGACTTCGCCTTGCTCGATACTCCTTATTATATGTCGTTCGTGGCAGTAGCGGCCATCAATCATCCTGATTTAGATAGAGATGGGAACATCTGCGAAGAAGATGCCGCACTGACGAAAAACAAAATGAGGACGATGCTGCGTATCGGTTTGCTGAACGGACACGACAGCATCGTGCTCGGTGCTTTCGGTTGCGGTGCCTTTCACAATCCTCCGAAACATATCGCAAGACTGTTTCACGAAGTCATCAACGAGAAGGAGTTCAAGGACAAGTACAAGCTCATCGCCTTCGCCATCCTTGAAGACCATAACTCGCCAAGAGGTGGAAACCTGCAACCCTTCATCGAGGAATTCAAGTCATAAACTCCCACAGATTTGGCTTTCCCTTCGGCCGCCGATTTTCAATTCACAGATTCACACAGATGGGGCTTGATTAGCAGTAATCAATGCCTCGTTTCTCACACTCTCCTCGCAAGGCGGCGAGGAAGTAGCTGCGTTCGCTGCCCCAACCACGAACCTTGCGCTCGTGATCTATGGTCTGCTTCAAGCGCTCATCGCTGTATGCAGCAAAGCGGGCTGCATACTCTGAAATTCTTGACTCGGCATAGCCTGCATCAACAGTTGATGACTCGGCATTAGCTGCCTTAATTGTTGATGACCCGGCATTAGCTGCCATTACATTCTCATTGTTCTTTAAATCTGAATTTGGATTCATAAAGATAATTATTTTAAGTTGTTAAACACTTACACATTCTTTTACCACCGTGGTTATCTCTATGCGAAACTCGGTTGGTGTGCCGCAACTGGGCAACTCTTAATGCTTGATTTCGGTTGCAAAAGTACATCATTATTCTGAAACCACCAAATTTTTTCGGGATTATTTTTCCTGTTTTTTTCCTTCTTCTAAAGAAGAGGATTTTTCGGGGTAGCAGATAGTAAGGAAGAGAAATCCTTTAATGGTTAAACTTTCCTATATTTGCATTATAATAGGATCATAATAATAAAATTATAATTATCTTTGTAGTATGATTATCAGAAATATAGAAGAATATTAAAAGAACAAAAAGAAGAATATGATACAGCAAGTTGAATTTTCATTGCGTCCGCTTCCTCGCGGCTTTCACCTCGTAACCAACGAGGTGATGAGGAACCTGCCAGCGCTGCCTAAGACAGGGATTCTGAATCTCTTCGTAAGACATACCAGCTGCGGATTGTCGCTGAACGAGAACTTCGACCCAGATGTGAGACATGACTTGAAGGGTATCTTCGAAAGACTGGTTCCGGATGGCGACCCAAGATACCTGCACCAGGATGAAGGACCGACGGATATGTCGGCTCATGCAAAATCGAGCATGGTGGGTGTATCGCTCACCATTCCCATTACCAACGGCAGATTAAACCTCGGAACATGGCAGGGGATCTACCTCTGTGAATTCAGAGAGGGAGGCGGAAGCCGACACCTCATCGCAACGATTATCGGGGAATAAATAACCGTTGCGACGAATCGAAGACGCCTCTATTTCCTGGATGAATCGGAGGCGTCTTTATCAATTTCACGGAAAAGGCCGAAGTATCTCTTGCATACCCAGACGATGCCGACAACCATTGCTATGACGAGGATTCCTCTTAAAATTCCACTTAATATCTTTGGCATACAATCCCAAATAGGCAGAAGATGCATCGCAAAACCTAAAACCGCCGTCAATACCCACACACCGATGGTCAAGAGTTTCTCGTTTTTGATAGCTGGCTCAGGATCCTCTACTTCTACCAGATTTCTCAACTGGTATATCTTATAAAAAAGAATACACCGTTCAGACATAAAAGAACACAGCAAGCTACCATTCCTCCAAAAAACAGATCCTCGTTATCTATCAAATCAACACAACTAATCCATAGAAATAAGAGAGATAATCCTACAGAAGCAAAGCGACTGCTGAGAGAAAGATAATATACCTGTCGGGCATTAACTATCTTGACGAAAGGCAAATCAATGGCTGTGGGATGATAGCTATGACACAAGTTTTGAACTGAAAAAAGTGTACCTACCGCAGCTATGACAATATACAGAAACCAATCATCAGATGTGGAATGAATGATGTTTCTGATGGTGAGCAGCCATATGGCAAGAACCAGGATTCCTACAATAAATTCAAAGACCCTGGCACTTGTAGAACGGTAAATCTTGACTTGCGCAAAGATGCCAGCTGGCTCTTCTTCATCACCATTCTTGAATAAATCAAGCACAAAATTAAATATTTTATTCTTCATCTTTCTTCTTCTCTTCTATTAGATTTGATTCATCTTCTTCCTTTGATTTCTTTGATGCAGCCTTCTTTTTCTTAGGCAGTCTGCCAGCCTTGCGCAGTGCTTCGGCGATGATCCATTGCAGCTGGCCGTTGGTTGAGCGGAACTCATCCTCCGCCCACGCTTCAATGGCACTCATCGTTTCCGAATCAATGCGCAATATAAAACTCTTCGTATTTGTTTCCTTTTTAGCCATACTTTTTAAATGCATGAACTTTCATGGCATGCTTCATCCACTTACAAAAGTTCTATTAATGATTCAATGTTCCCGTATTTACTACAGGCTGGGCAGTATCATCGCCACAGAGCACTACGAGCAGATTGCTGACCATGGCAGCCTTCTTGTCGTCATCAAGCTCTACCACATCTTCATCGCTCAACTTCTGCAATGCCATCTTCACCATCGACACGGCACCCTCTACGATCTTCTCTCTAGCAGAAATGATGGCTGAAGCCTGCTGGCGACGAAGCATCACGCTGCTATCTCCGGCGCATAAGCCAGATAGTTGATACGAGCCTCTACTACCTCGATACCTGCCATTGCCAATCGCTCATCGATGCGAGCCTCCAACTCCTTATTGATTTCATCACTTCCATCTCGAAGCGTAATCTGATTCGACTTTTCCCCCTCGTCATCATCGTAAGCATACTGTCCGGCTACCTGTCGGAGAGCAGCATCTGCCTGAATCTGGACAAAGCGGTCCAGCATGTTCATGATCTGTGCAGCAGAAGCACCGATGCCTGCCTGACCCGTAGAACCCTCAGCCATGGTCTGAGTATCAATCTCGAAGATAGCCTTGTAGGTATCCTTCAGTTTCCATACCAGCACCATACCAATCATAATCGGATTACCCGTCTTGTCATTCACCTTGATAGGTTCGGCATCGAGGTTGCGCACACGAAGCGAAAGCTTCTTCTGACTGATAAACGGATTCAGCCAATAGTAACCCGGCTCTGTAAAAGTGCACGATATTTACCGAAGAAAAGCAACACGCGAGCCTGACCCGGCTCTACCAGGATGAAACCGCAGACGCAGATGATGCTCAGGATGAGAAGCAGTACGCCACAAACACCACATACATTTGTCAGCCAGTCCTCTTGCGAAACGCAGGCAAATATAAACAAGCCAACTCCAGCCAAAAAGCCGATGATGTTTAATACTAACATCAGGATGCCATTCAAGGTCTTTCCCTGATACGTAAATTCCTTATTCTCCATAATTTTACTTTATTTATTACGTTATTAATATTGATATCATTTTGATATCGCAAATATACGGTATTAAAATGATATCACAAGGGCAGAAGATAAAGATTTCAAATACTTTAACAGAAAAAGGTCTTGGGACGATACCCAACGACCTTTTCCCAAATTTTCATCTATTTATATATAGAAATATTATTCTATCACTTCCATTTCTTCCTCTTCTATTTCTTCCTTGATCTCCTTCTCTTTCTTTCCGAAATTAGGATCAATCTTCAGGAAAGCAGTAACCAGGAAGGTGATGGCGCAACATGCCATCACGATGATGAAGAACATGCGGTAACCTACCATATCCTTCAGATATCCAGAAACCATGCCCGGCAGCATCAATCCGAGATAGGAGATGCCCGTACAGATGGAATAATGGGAGGTCTTGAACTTTCCCTGACTGTAGAACAGCATGTAGAGGGTAAGAACCGTGAAGCCCAGACCATAACCCAACTGCTCGACAAAAAGACAGCTGGAAACCACGATGAGGTTGCTGTTGAGCGAATAACTCAGATAGATGTAAACCACATCAGGCAAGGTGATGGCGCAAACCAGAGGCCAGAGCCATTTCTTCATTCCATCCCTGCTCACCAGAATACCACCAAGAATTCCACCCAGCAGCAAACCTATCAATCCCACAGTACCATTGGCAAAGCCATATTCCTGAGGTGACAGTCCTAGTCCACCCTGCGAATTAGGACGGAGGATGAAGGTCTTGGTCATGGTGTTCAGAAGCGCTTCAGGGAATCGGTAGAGCAAGAGAAAGAGCATCACACAGACGGTTTCACCCAATCCGAACTTCACGAAGAAGGTGCGGAACATGTTCTTCAGTTCATGAGCCACTTCACCCACCGTTCTGTCGGTCTGCACATCATCCTTCGGGCGCGGCATGAAGCGGCTGTGGTAGAGCCACAAACCGATAAAGATACCTGCCAGTCCGTAAAAGATAAGCGCCCATGAGAAGCGAATCTGGTTGCGGAAGAGAACCTGAAGCACACCTGCCAGCATCACCAGAAAGCCATTCACAAAGATGATGGCGAGGCGGTAGAAGGTATTTCGCAAGCCTACAAACTTAGTCTGCGTATGTTCATCCAGCTCAATCATGTAGAAACCATCTGCCGAAATGTCGTGGGTGGCACTACAGAAAGCGATGAGGAAGAAGAAGCACATCGTTGCCTGAAACCAGAAGGCTGTAGGCAGCGAGAAGGCGATGCCGGCAAGGGCAGCTCCGATGAGTGCCTGCATGGTGAGCACCCACCAGCGCTTAGTCTTCAGCAAATCTATGAACGGACTCCACAAGGGCTTGATGACCCAGGGAAGGGCGAGCCATCCGGTATAGAGACCCACCTCAGCATCGGTCAGCCCCAACTGCATGTACATCACCACAGAGAGGGCGGTTACGATGACGTTGGGGAGTCCTTCTGCAAAATAGAGGGTCGAATCCATGCCCATGGACTCCGACGGTTTTTCTTTGTTACCATTTTACATCACTATTTATAAAGTTTCTTGATTTCAGCACCCTGATAGTAGTGCAGCAGGATGGCATCATAATGATAACCCTGCTCGCCCATCACGGCAGCACCAATCTGGCAGAGGCCTACTCCGTGCCCCCAACCGGCTCCGATGAGTTCGAAACGCTGAGGCACTCCCTGCTCATCCTTATCATATTTATCCACCACGAAGGCTGAACTCAGCAGATGACTGTCGCTCAGCGTACGGCGGATTTCGAGTTCCTTACCGATGGTAAAGGTCTTCTCTGTTCCGATGATCTGGAGTTTGCTGATTCTTCCACTCTTTCCGCGCTCCACGGCCTTCATGTCTAGGATGGCACCCAGGTCCATCTTCAGTTTGTCGGCGATGAGCTGCTGCAACTTCTCCTGACTGAGCGTTTCCTTCCAGCGGTAGAAATTGACGGTTTCCTGATCATAGTCGTTGAGCACTTCTGACAGGATTTTCTTGTCCTGCGTGTTGCAGAAAGCTGGCGGATTGAAGCGGATCCATTTCTCAGCCTCTTCCTCATTGGTCAGATTAGGCAGTGTATGTTCCACGCCCAGGGCGATGTCGCGAACAGCCGTGAGATAAGTCTTCGGCGTGTCCTCCCAGCAATACTGGAATTCCTCGGTTATTCCGCCGCAGCATTTCGAGAATCTTGCATCGCAGATTTCTTCACCGTCCATCAGAATCTGTCCCTTGGTCTGGCGGATGGCTTCAGCTACATGGGGCGATGTTTCCTTGGTGATGCCCTGGTAGCGCTGGCAGTGGTCGTCGGCACATACATCAAAGAGGGTGTGGTCTTCGCGGTCGTACCAGCGGATGAGCGTATCTTCCTTCTTGGTGAAGGAGAAGAAGTTGTTGCCGCTCTCAGCCACCTCTCGGCGCTTCTTCATCTGTGCCAGGAGCCATGAACGGGAGATGACGGCGTGCGCCTTCAGGAGTTCGA
>ENA-OQBJ01000625-OQBJ01000625.1-human-gut-metagenome-genome-assembly--contig:-NODE-625-length-17856-cov-3.217271_pt1 | contig 17856 bp, 25 predicted proteins | sample MGYA00242743_ERZ504545 | MGnify/ENA primary metagenome ERZ504545 (study PRJEB26092, sample SAMD00036252) | human gut metagenome | host: Homo sapiens | study: EMG produced TPA metagenomics assembly of...
ACAACCTGCAACTTTTCCGGATCTGTGTACTCTCTTCCATTCACCGCATTGTACAATGATAACAAATTCTCTTTGTTATGATACAACATTCTAAAAATTGTATCTTTGTACATCCTTTTTGCCTTTAGCTGCCGGTTATTTACCTGATACTTCTTGCTCCGTCTCTTTTGATTCTTTCTTTTCGCCATATTCAGTTTCCTCCTGTATGCAGGAGGATGTCTTTTTACTCTTTCAGTCATCTCCTGCTTTTTTACAATTGATTGGTATGAAAGCATAGATTTCTGAAATAAAATTAGATTATAGATGGCATATGTCCGTTTTTATATACCGTTGATTTTTTTGAAATATGCTTTGGTACATATTAACATATCAATAAATATTAATCAATATATTTTACTATTTCCTTTTTTGATAATGTTAATCACCTTAGCAATAAGGTATTACAAAATAATATTTTTTTCTTGTTTCAATTCTGTATACAGAACTTTTTGTATCCCATGAAACATAATATAATCCCGGAATAATTTTTTGCGTATCAACATCCACTATTTGCTTTTGTGTTTCTTCATTCTTTTGATATACTATTTCTTTTTTAACTTTTGGAGCAGACCATCCAAAATATACAATATAAATACGTGTACCATTTCACATTTATGCCGGCGTGCTGGTCCTAACTCGTATAATTCATCAAAAGAATTTACACCCTGTCTCGTTACTAATCCATCTTTCATGAAGGCAATTGGTCCATATATATACAAAAATACGATTCCAATTATGAGCAAACATAATATTTTGATTTTATTATTCTTTGGCATATTATACCTCCTGAAATAGAGTAGCCTTTTACATCTGAAGTAAACGCATTGGTAAATATAGATACAGTGCAGATACTAGAATTTATCTGTGTGTTTCTAGAATAACATGCCTGATTTTTATTTTCAATGCGCAGTTTAGAAATGCTAAATTTTTGTGAATCTGGTGAATTTTCTACAACTCCTTCATCTTCCCAAGAATCTCCTGATAAAATGATTCTTGATTTCTATTCTTTTCCAAATCTTCCAATATCACACCATCTTTCAGCAGAATTAACCGGCTGCAATAGCTTGCCATCTGTGGGTCATGTGTAACCATAATGATTGTCTTTCCCATATGTTCATTAATATCCTTCAATGCATCAATCACGATTTTTCCAGACTTTGAATCAAGGTTTCCTGTAGGCTCATCTGCGAAAATAATCTCTGGATCATTTATTAATGCTCTGCAAATTGCAACTCTCTGCCTTTCACCTCCTGACAGTTCGGCTGGCATCTTTTTTTTTCCAAAGTCCTAATTCCGAATTTATCCATTAACACTCTCGCTCGTTCCTTTTTGGAATCATCTACCGTTTTGCTGATATAGAAAGGCAACATAATGTTTTCAAAAACATCTAACTATCCATCAAATAAAATTCCTGAAATACGAAGCCTAATTCTTCTCTTCGTATTCTCGCAAGTTCTTTATCTGACAGTTTTGATATTTCATCTTTCTTGTATAAAAGTGCCCCATCTGTTACAGATTCAATGAGTCCCAGAATTTTCAAAAGTGTCGTCTTTCCACTTCCTGATTTTCCCATAATTCCTACAAATTCGCCATCCTGTACATTCAAATTAATACCCTTTAACACTTTAAACTTACCGTAACTTTTCACAATTTTCTCTCCGCTGATCACTTCCATATCTTTTCCCTTCTTTCACTCTGAATTTGCTGATTAGCAAGTCTCCATCCATACTCTCTCAATAAGATAATGTACCCGGCCTGGAATAATAACAGTGCAAAAAATGTTATCAATACCTGTTTTTTCAAGAGCCAATCAACGTTCCATGTAATATAACTCAAAGCACCACCACTTATTACAATCGAAAGTATAAATGCGATCCATAAAGAAAGCGAAAGTTCCTTTTTCACATTTTTCTTTATTTCTTTGGTCTCCATGCCTATTTTTTCAAGAATCCATATTTCATACTTACATTAGAAATGTCTGACCATATTTTATAGATAAAATCATTATTCCACTAATAATCAAAAATGCACCAATACAAATGTAAAAGATAAGAGTTGTCAGGTCATCCTGTCTGTCTTCTTTCATCAATGAGCCTTTATAAAAACCAATTATCTCATATTTCTTTTCACATACTTTTAATTTGCCCTCATCAATCGCCGTCTCTTTTTCTGTTTGCTGCGTCATAATAACCGTATTCTTTTTCTGCAAAGATCTAAGCATATCAAAATCACTATTATTCATAACCAGAATTCGTATAATATCCGACTGTTGAGCAACAAATAAAACTTCTTTCACTTCTTTTTTTATCGCAAATTTACGCATTCCTGTTGCTGTTTTTAAATAAACATGTTTATCCTGAAACATGTTTTCATCGTCTTGTTTTGATTTTTCCAGAACTGCCTTTACCTCTCCCTGTTTGATATGCTCTTTCTTATTCTTTGTAAGTTTGTTATAGGAATCCTCCGAAATACCTACATATTCCCCTCCATCATTGCTTATGAGCGGAATATACGCATATTCATCTATTTTTTCATCTGGTTCTTTTATAACCTTATGAACTTCGTCTGTATATTTTTCTTCTGTCATACATACATAATTATATGGATATTTCCATAAATACTCGGAAGAAAGATTACCGTATTCTATAATATTGATATTTACAATCACCCATACAAATACATTAATAATAAAAACAATTAAAATTATATTTTTATTTTCTGAAAATCTGTGATACAACGTTTTTAGCGTAAGAATATATCTGTCATACCATTTTTCTTTCTTTTTCACCCATCGCAATATAACATTTCCCAAATAAGTAAACCAAAGATATAATCCGGTCAGCGAAAAAAAGAACTCCATATTTCATACGTGGATATGTCATAGGAACCTTCGAAAAAAGAATAATTGCAAACACAAAACAGATCAGCCCTGCAACCGCACCTATCACGCTTGCTTTAACAGACGGAACCGTCCCCCTTTTCTGTTCCGTATTCAAAAGCGAAGCCAGTGAATTGTTTTGAATTTTTATTATATTCATGATTACTGCAATGCACAAAATAACACACATATAAAAACATGTACTTCCAATATTCTTTAGAAACCAGCATGGATCTTGAACTGTTTGAATCCCTTCTTTTCTGAATATAGACTGAAGAAGAATTACAAAAGGCGTTCCCAGTACACACCCAATCAGCCACGAAATACCACATATAATCCCATATTCCAGAATTATCATCCGGATAATATCTTTCTTTTCTTCTCCGAATACCATAAACATTCCATAATCTTTGATTCTTATCCGGCTATAATTGCTTACTGTATAGCTGATCAAAATCAGGCCAATAAACAGCAATATATACATGTACGTTTGAATCGCAACTCCTTGTTGCGACCGAACTCTTTCTTCCATACTCATCGTTCCAAGAACCAATTCTTTAACTCCAAGAAACACGAATAATATAATTGCAGCTAAAATAGTACTCATAAAACATACAATACTATTACGCACATTCTTTTTTAATATTTTCAATAATACTTTCATATACTATTCCTTTAAAGAAAAATGTTTCCCCATCTCTTGTCATCTACTTTCAACTTCTATTTGTTCTCCTGCCGGCCTGTTCCTTCTTGCCCCAACCAGATACAGAATTGCTGGACCAAAATTAACAATAATTCCAATAATTAAAATTGGGAAATCTGATGTTTTCAAAAAAGCTTTTCCATTATCTATTGCAATAATAATTTCATTGCAATAAATTAACAAATCAACACCCATATAGATAACAATTCCTGCTGTTAACTGTTTTGTTTTTTCTGTATTATTACAGTTTGCTTCCCCATAATGTCCCAGATACCAGATGCCTATTGAAATTGCAAGCATCCATAATGTGTGTACACGTTCTCCAGCCAAAAAACAAACATTAATCAAACAACCTACAATTCCCCAAAGTCCCAACAATTGAAAATATATCGAAGTTCCTCTAATTAATTTCCGTCCTCCCGGTGCTTTGATTCCTCCTACAGAATAAATCAGATCATCACAAAATTCATGAACCGACTTTCCCAGTACTGTTTCAAAATTTTCATTACGCTCCTGTGCTTCTTCCGCCATTCCAGTGATATCTTCAATCATTTGGTCAATTTCTTTTTCTGTAAGTGGGAATGTCTTGATGTATTTTTTCATCTTCCTGACCATTCTTTTATTTTTCTTCGTCAACATAATCTACTCCTCCTTTTTCAAAATTCTATTTACTGATGATTGTACTTCCGTCCAGCATTTAATAAACGCCTGCAAATATGCCTCTCCTTCAGCCGTTAATGAATAATACTTTCGTTTCGGTCCAAGCGGCGAAGGACGTAATTCTGAAGAAATCATTCCTTTCTTTTCCAACCGTACAAGTAATGGATAAATACTTCCCTCTTTACATCTTCAAATCCGAACTCTGTCAATGTCGTTACAATCTCATATCCGTATGTAACCGTCTCGGATAAAATCTGCAAGATACATCCTTCTAAAGTTCCCTTCATTAATTGTGATTTATCATACATATTTTCACCTACCTTGTATACTATAGTAGTTCTTAACTATATTGTATCACACAGTAGTGGATTGTCAATGAATTTGCGTACAATAAGAAGGGGTTTCTAACTATTTTTCCGGCTTATTCTGACATAAAAATCCACAGATTTAAGCTTTTCAACTTATATCTGCGGATTTTTTATCTGAGAATTTCTCAGTATTCCTACTCCTTTTCTTTGTAATGATGCGCTTCCTCCAGCATCATATCTTTCACCTTCATCAGACGGATCTGGGTGCTTCGTTCATTCTCGTCCAGTTTCATCGTAATATACTTGATATTCTTCTGTGCCTCCGGAATGATCACATGCTCCAGGGCGTTGACACGTCTTCTGGTCTTCTCAATCTCAGCTGCCATAAGCTGGCAGGCTTTTTCTGTCTCTGCAAGCTTTAGCATATCCGGTAGGATATCTGCCAGAGATTTTACGGCTCCGTCCAGATCACTCGATGTAAATGCGAATCCATACGAATAGATATCATTCGCATCTGCCGTTCTGGTCTTCGTCTCGAATACAGGAATGTCTACACTCATGACATTCTTCTGTCCGACTTCCAGATCTACTTCCTGCTTCGGTGCCATCAGTGCCGTGTTCAGGGTTGCTTCATCCATGCCGGCTTTGGCTATGACGAAGTTCTTATTAGCTGAACGAATCCCTGCTTCTACCTTTTCCCGAAGCTCCATGTTCACTTTTACCAGATCCAGGAACTGACGCATCAGTCGTCTCGTTTATCTTTCAGAAGTTTGTGACCTTTTATGGCTGTGACCAGTTTCTTCTTAGTTCTGGTCAGTTCCATACGGGTAGGGGTTACCTGGGTTGACGCCATAGTATCACTCCTTTCTATACTTTATATATTGGACGCCATGCCGACTCGAATCCGCATGGCTTACTGCTTACCATAATACTCGTCCAAGAACTTATCATCAATTCGTTTCAACTCTGATCTTGGCAGCATAGACAACAGCTTCCATCCGATCTCCAGTGTCTCTTCAATCGGTCTGTCGGTATCGTATCCCTGTGATACATATTCCTTTTCAAATGCATCTGCGAATTTCGCATATACCAGGTCAATATCAGTAAGAGCTGCCTCTCCTAAGATAGTCATTAATTCTTTCGCATCTTTTCCTCGCGCATATGCCGCAAATAACTGGTTCATGGTATTTGCATGGTCGGCTCTTGTCTTACCTTCTCCGATTCCCTTATCTTTCAGACGGGACAGGATGGCAATACATCGATCGGAGGCTTGATACCTTTGCGGTACAAGTCACGGCTTAAGATGATCTGGCCTTCGGTGATGTAGCCGGTAAGGTCCGGGATTGGATGCGTCTTGTCATCTTCCGGCATGGTCAGGATCGGAATCAGTGTGATACTTCCCTTCTTGCCATTCTGTCTTCCGGCTCTTTCATATAACGTTGCAAGGTCGGTGTACATATATCCAGGATATCCACGGCGTCCCGGTACTTCCTTACGTGCGGCAGATACTTCTCGGAGCGCATCTGCATAGTTGGTAATATCTGTCATAATTACCAGTACATGCATGTCTTTTTCGAATGCAAGATACTCGGCTGCTGTCAGTGCCATACGAGGTGTGGAAATACGCTCGATTGCCGGGTCATTTGCCAGGTTGACGAACAATACCGTTCTGTCGATGGCTCCTGTCTCTTTGAAAGATTCTACGAAGAAGTTCGACTCTTCGAATGTGATACCCATAGCGGCAAATACTACGGCGAATTTCTCATTGCTTCCGCGTACCTTTGCCTGCTTTGCAATCTGTGCTGCCAGGTTGGCATGTGGAAGTCCGGATGCGAGAAGATTGGAAGTTTCTGCCCACGAACCAGTGTGTTCAGTCCGTCAATAGCCGATACACCGGTCTGAATAAACTCTTCCGGATAGCTTCTGGCTGCCGGATTCATAGGAAGTCCGTTGATGTCACGTCTTTCATCCGGCAGAATCTCCGGTCCTCCGTCGATTGGGCGGCCCAGTCCGTCGAAGACACGTCCCAGCATATCTTCCGATACACCAAGCTCCATGCTTCGTCCCAGAAAACGTACTTTACTGTTACTTAAGTTGATACCCGTGGCACTTTCGAATAACTGCACCAGTGCATCATTTCCATTGATCTCCAGAACCTTGCAGCGGCGCTTCTCACCGCTTGCAAGCTCAATCTCACCCAATTCGTCATAGGCTACATTTTCAACGCCGCGTACCAGCATCAGAGGTCCGGCAACTTCCTGTATGGTTCTATATTCTTTTGGCATAATTTAGAAGTCCTCCTTCCCGAATGCAGCCGCAACTTCCTTGTCCAGTTCTTCTTCTACATTCTTATATTCACTTTCGATATCGGCGTCTGTTGTATATTTATAACGGCCGATCTTTTCTCTTACCGGCATGGCGATCAGTGCATTCATGTCCGCACCCTTGTTCAGTGCGTCGACAGATTTCTCATAAAATGCCAGTACCAGTTTCATCATCAGATACTGCTTACGAAGCGGCGTGTAAGTGTCGATCTCATGGAAGGAGTTCTGATGTAAGAAGTCCTCACGGATGGATCTTGCCGCTTCCATCTTCAGACGGTCGGTCGGTGACAGGGCATCCATACCTACCATCTGTACGATCTCATTTAACTCGGCTTCTTCCTGAAGGATTGTCATCATCTTCTGACGGTCTTCCATCCAGTCCGCTGCCACTTCCTCGTTGAACCAGTTTGCCATATTGTCAACATACAGTGAATAACTGGTCAGCCAGTTGATGGCTGGGAAATGTCTCTTATACGCAAGTGCGGAATCCAGTCCCCAGAATACCTTTACAATACGAAGGGTTGCCTGTGATACCGGTTCGGAGATATCACCACCCGGAGGAGATACCGCTCCGATAACGGAAAGTGCACCTTCTCTTCCTTCCTTACCAAGGGATACCACATGTCCGGCTCTTTCATAGAACTGCGCCAGACGGGAACCTAAGTATGCCGGGTAACCTTCTTCACCAGGCATCTCTTCCAGACGTCCCGACATTTCTCGAAGTGCCTCTGCCAACGGGATGTAGAATCTGCCATCAGCGCTACAGAATATCCCATATCCCGGAAATATTCTGCGATCGTGATTCCGGTATAGATGGAAGCCTCACGGGCTGCAACCGGCATATCCGATGTATTTGCGATCAGTACGGTTCTTTCCATCAGGGACTGTCCGGTCTTCGGGTCTTTCAGTTCCGGAAATTCGTTCAGAACATCGGTCATCTCATTACCACGTTCTCCGCATCCGATATAAACCACGATATCTGCCTCTGCCCACTTAGCCAACTGGTGTTGGATAACTGTCTTACCGCTTCCGAAAGGTCCCGGAACGGCTGCCACACCACCTTTGGCGATTGGGAAGAATGTATCGATTACACGCTGCCCGGTTACCAGTGGTTTTACCGGCGGCAGCTTCTTCTGATACGGACGGCCTTTTCGAACCGGCCATCTCTGCATCATCGTCAGTTCTTTGTCACCTTTTTCGGTAGCGATCACTGCTACCACTTCTTCTACGGTAAATGCTCCGGCTTTGATCTCTTTTACCGTTCCTTTTACTCCATAAGGAACCATGATCTTCTGCTGTACAACGATGGTCTCCTGCACAGTTCCGAGTACGTCACCTGCTTCGACCTCATCGCCGGCTTTTGCAGCCGGGACAAATTCCCATTTCTTATCACGTTTTAACGAAGCAACTTCCACGCCTCGCTTTAAGTTATTTCCGGAGATTTTCATAATGTCATCCAGCGGTCTCTGGATTCCATCGTATATGCTTGTGATCAGTCCGGGTCCAAGTTCTACTGACATTGGTACTCCCATAGACTCTACCGGCTCTCCAGGTCCAAGTCCCGATGTCTCCTCGTATACCTGGATGGATGCCTCATCTCCGTGAATCTCTATGATCTCTCCGATCAGACGCTGGCTGCTTACACGTACCACGTCAAACATGTTGGCGTCACGCATTCCTTCTGCAATGACCAGCGGTCCTGCTACTTTTTTAATCGTTCCTGTACTCATACGGACGAATCAACCTCCTTTAGCTGCCAAATATAATATCGGAACCGACAGCCTGCTCTACCGATTTCTTCACACCTGCAACTCCGGCGCCTGTATTTCCGGCGATACCCGGAATCTGAATGATCGCCGGTGTGACCTGTTCCTGATATTTTTCTATCTCATGCGTTAATTCAGCGGCAAGTTTCTCTGTGATATAGATGATCCCATATCCACCCTGTGCCAGCTGATGTAATTTCTCTGCGGCTTCCTCACGGGTCTGGACGGCAAATGTATCAAGGCCCAGTGCTGCGAATCCGAAGATGCTGTCGTAATCGCCTAATACTGCAATCTTATACATACATTTTCCTTACCCTTTCCCGGATCGAATCATCCGGCAGTTCATTCTGCTTTCCGGATAAAATGATTCGTACCGTTTTAATCTCATTCTGTCTTGCAATTACATAGGCAATTACCGGTCCTATCGTAAATGCATGATATTTCTCCGGGCTTATCGTCTGGATGATCCGATTGTCACACCATCTTTCGAATGCTGACGGCGACTCTGCCAGTGCTTCCGCACCTTCTGCATAAGCCGTTCCTCTTAAGTATTCGCAGATGGCGTCCATACCGCTAAGTGCTGCTTTCGATAACTGGCTCACACTTAAAGAATCACATTCTGCCATTGCCCGTTTCATAAATTCCGTTGATTTTGCGGTCTTCTGTGACCGGACGGCAATCTTGATATCCGCCACTGCCACTGTGGATTCTGCATAATCCTGTATGATCTTATCCGGTGACTCTTTCCCGGCCTGATAGATGGCATCCAGTGCCGCCCGGTCTATGATCACGTCACAGAGCTGCCCGTCTCCGGTATGAAGAAGTGTCTCGTATGCTTCTTCTCCTGCGATCCGCATACTGTCCGGAAGCTTTCCGAAATCTCTGTCTTCTACGATCTTTCGCATCTCTTCCCCGGGAATCCGAACATCTTCATAATAGATATGCCGGTTCTTATCTCCGGTGCATACTTCCTTGACCGCTGCCTTTAAATTATGAAAAAGCTTCGGATAAGAAAGCACATCGAAATGTTCCATTCCCATCGACAGTTCTTTGACCACTTCCCATGTCTTTTCTTCTTCTCTCGTCAGGATTTTTTCCGCATCCCCGCTGCTTTCGGTATCTCCCCATCCCTTCTCTTCTAAGAACTGCAATGCCTGATCATAACTCTGGCACGCGATCAGCTGGTCGATGGTACTGTCAGAGAACAGGGATACTTCCAGGGCACGGATTCTTGCGACCGCATAGGTATATTGTTCACTCATGTTGTCCCTCCATATCATACAAAGAGCATCCGGTGAACGATGTCCGCAAGTTCATCCCGCTTCGCATCGAACATTGCCCTGATCGTACAGTTCTCTTCAATTCCACCGTACGCAAGAATGAATCCATTGTCAATATTATCTCTGCCCGCTCCGGCCACGGTAAGTTTTCCTCCCTTTGCCAGAGCTATTTCTTCAATTTCTTTGCCAAATCCTACCGGCATATTTTCCAGATCTTTTACAGAGAAATAGATCTCTCCCTCCTGCGGAAGTACGTATGCTTCCAGAATAGACAGGAGCATCTGGTAATACTCATCCGGCGCAAGACTTATAACCTTTTCATACGCCTTCCCGATGATCTCTGCGATCATCTCCTGCTTTGCTTCCAGAAGTCTCGTTCTTCTCTGAAGATCGATGGCTGACTTCACACGCTCTTTCTGTGCGGCAACTTCCGCTTCAGACTTCTTCAGGATCTGTTCTGCCTGTGCGGCTCCTTCTGCCTGCGCCTGAGTCTTCATCTGTTCTGCCTGTGTTTCCGCATCTTCGATCTTTACATTTGCCGACTCTTTTGCCTCGTCAAGGATCTGACTTTTGATCTTCTCTAATCCAGCCATTTTCCTTCACACTCCTTCTATACCTGAATTGCTGTTACGGAAAGGATAGAAATCAGAAGTGCAAGGATGGCATATGTCTCAACCATTGCAGGGAACAACATTGCTTTACCGAACTGATCCGGTTTCTTTGCTACAATTCCGATTGCTGCCGCTGCTGTCTGTCCCTGTGCTTTTCCTGAGATCAGACCAACGATTCCGATTGGAAGACAAGCTGCCAGGATCAGAAGTCCTGTCTTAGGATCCAGATCTGCTGCACCACCGCCAAGAAGTCCGATCTTGGATAATGTAATGAAACCAACCAGCAGTCCGTAGATTCCCTGTGTACCAGGAAGCAGCTGCATGATCAGTACTTTTGCGAATTTGCTTGGGTCTTCTGTTACAACTCCGGACGCTGCCTGTCCTGCAATACCAACTCCGATCGCAGATCCTGCACCTGCCAGGAATACTGCCACTGCCGCACCAAGAAGTGCATATACCATTCCCATATCATTCCAAATACTCATATCTATTTTTCCTCCTTAATATCTACATATTTTGTCTCCGCATGAAACGGTTCGAAAGGTTTTCCACCGCCTTCGTAGAATTTTCCGAAGAATTCCACAAATTGAAGTCGGTTGGTGTGGACATATGCACCAAGCAGGTTGATTGCCAGGTTCATTGCATGTCCGACGATAAATACTACGATAAATAAGATGACTCCAAATACACTCTTACCAAGCATGCTTCCCATCTGGTTGACAACGGATGCGATAACACCTGTTGCAAGTCCCAGTGCCAGAAGTCTGGAGTATGATAATACATCACTTAACCATCCAGTGATATTATAGATATCATATGCTCCAAGTGCCAGCCGGAGTGCGGATTCTTGCTCGATCTTCCGGACATCAATAACAGTCCGAGTGCCCCGATGATTGCCAGTGCTTTTGACAATGTAACAAGCGCTGCCGGGAACACGATCTTGGTCTGTGCGATTGAAGCAAATATCTCTGACGGAAGTAACATCAGGATCAGTCCGATCAGGAAAATGTACCACAATACGATATCGCAGAAGAAATCCAGTACCTTTCCGTCTTTTAACAACATATATCCCTTGATTCCAAGACCCACGAACAGATGGACCAGTCCGAATGCCATCGAATAGATCAGAAGCCGCATCGGATCATTTAACGGTGCAAACCACAGCGGCTTGATCGTCAGTTCTTTTCCAAAGAATGTTCTCGATACGACGTCTACGACATCTCCGAAATATCCACCGAATAAGATTCCCCATACCATGGTAGAAATTCCACAGTACATGAACATTTTCATAGATTTCCTCATACCGGCACTCATGCGCGGGAATTTCTTAAGGACGATCAGACACACGATTGCGATGATCGCACCATATGCTGCATCTGATAACATCATTCCAAAGAAAAATACATAGAAGAATGACATGATCGCGGTCGGATCGATCTCTCCTTTATGCGGAAGTCCGTAAGACTCCAGGACTCCTTCCACACTTTCCGAAAATCCGTTATTCTTAAGGATCACCGGTGGTTCTTCGTCTTCTTTTAACTCTTCTACATCGATCACACAGTCATACGCATCCCCGATTCCTTTCTGGATCGCCGGTATCGCTTCTTTTGCTGCGTAACCACTGATAATAAATGTACGTCTGGACTGCGGAAGTGTTCCCAGTACTTCGTACTTTTCTGCACGCATCCGGTAATAGTCACCGATGATCTTCAGTTCCTCCCGGTCTTCTGCGTAAGATATGATCTCTCCCCGGATATCTGCAATTGTCTGTTCGATCTGTCTGATCTGTTCTTCCAGTTCTTCTTTCTGCTTTGCCGGAATCTGCTCTGTCGATACAACCGGTCTTGAGAATCCTGCAGTGCGGAGTGTATTCTCCACATCTGCTGCCTGGTCCTTCATACAGAACACGCTTAAGTACACGGCATCTTTATCCTGACTTATAACCGATATATCTACGGCTTCGATCTCCGGATGATCTTCGGCAAGCTTTCCGTAGATCATTTCCAGTGTCGTCTCCGCCGCCATGGTTCCAAGAAGCATTGCCGTCTTTTTCGTGCCCGGATAATTCATCGCAACTTCCAGACTCATCCATGGTGTAAGTGCTTCTATCTGGGTATTCCGCTTCACGATCTCAGCCTGTGCTTCCGCAATTTTCTTATGATCAGCGATCAGAAGTCCCGCCACTTCCATGACTGCTTCCTGCTTCGCCGCGGCAGCTTCCATCGTCTTTTTATCGATCAGCTCATTTCCTTCCAGACTGGCGAACATGGATTTTTTCTCCGGTGTATACTGATTCAATACATCCAGTGCGTTTTCCGTGATCTGCACCCGTTTCTCGAAGCTTGATTTCGCACTCTGCGTATCCATCTTCTCGAATCCGACTTCGTCCTGCGCGACCTGATGCATCTCTATCATGCCCATGGACTGCAGTTTTTCCAGAATCGCTTTCCGGTCATGTTTCAATGCGCAGATACTGATTCGCTGCATCTGCAATACTGCCATAACTGCATCCCTCCTTTTTTATTTTTTCACGTTCCTACTCTTCCCATATCATCAGAGCAATGCTTTGATGACTGCGGATACCGCCTCCTCTTCTTTTCCCTGAGCCAGTGCTTTTAATGCTTCTGTCTCCTGTTCCGTCTTCTCGGAAGCCTGTTTCTTTAAGACTTCTCCTTCTTCTTTCGCCTGCAAAAGATCTGCTTCTGCCTGTTTCTTTGCATTTGCTACAGCCTGCTCTTTTATCTCTTTTGCCTCTCTGGCAGCTTTTTCAAGGATCTCGGTACACGTTGCATCTGCTTTTCTTATGATCTCATCCGCTTCATTCTCCGTTTCCTTGATGGTCTTAATGGTTTCTTCTACCATTCATCTACCACCTCTCCTTCAAAAAATACAAAATCTAGTTTAAATTATAATCTTATTTCTGCAATTTTACCATACATTTATTACATTTGTTGTAAATTGTATGTCACTTTGATACATTTTTATCATTTTGTCGTTTTATATTTGTGCACTTATTAATAAGTAGAAACGCCTGCCAGCGCCTCCTGTATTTTTTCATATACCTGGTATGAAAATAAGGATATCATCTCATTTTCTCAACGAAAACGGACAATATCCTTATTTTGTCTAAATAATATGGAATTTATACAGATTGGATTTCTTTTCTTACCAGTGTAATTCGTGAAGATGCCCCTCCAGATTCATACCTGCAAATCCGTTCTGTCTGAGTGCTTCGTAAAGCACGATCGCAACCGAGTTGCCGAGGTTCAGCGAACGGATGTCGCCTACCATCGGGATACGCACGCAGTCTTCTTTATGCTCTACCAGAATCTCTTCCGGGATTCCGGCACTTTCTTTTCCGAACATGATGTAGCAGTCCGGTTCATAGTTCACTTCTGTATATACCTTCGGTGCTTTTGTCGTTGCCATGTAGATCTTGGCTCCCGGGTTCTTTTCCAGGAAATCATTGTAATCAATATAGGTTCTGACATCCAGATGCTCCCAGTAGTCCATGCCGGCACGCTTTAAGTTCTTTTCATTCAAGCGGAAGCCGAGTGGCTCGATCAAGTGTAATCTGGTGTTGGTGGCTACGCAGGTTCTTCCGATATTACCTGTGTTTGCCGGGATTTCTGGTTCGTGTAATACGATGTTTAACATGTTGTGGTCCTCCGTTTTTCTATTCTTTTTCAAATAAAAATTCTATATAGCTGTATATTTCCGAAAAGTCAATCTGACATTTTCCAGCAAATATCTTCACCGGTACCTGGTCTTCAAAACCATAGATGGCCGGTAACTCATTATGTTCCAAGTCATATACTACAACTTTTTTCTTATCCGGGTCAACCATCCAGTATTCTCTGACTCTTGCAGTAATATATTTTTTCAGTTTTAATCCCATATCTTTTTCTTGTAGATGGTGACAATATCTCGATTACCATATCCGGAGCTCCATAGACATGACTTCGAAGGATTTTATCTCTGTCACAGCATACAACGACGTCCGGCTGCAGCATCGTCCGGTTATCTTCATCTAGTTGTACGCTGACCGGTGACGGCAGTACCATACATACTCCTTTGTTCTGCCTAATGTACTCTCTTAATCTGATACGGATTTCAAATGCAAGCTGCTGATGAATCGTGGTTGGCGTATTCAGGTCGTAGATGACTCCGTCAATCAATTCTACTCTATATTCGTCCGGAATTGCTTCATAATCCTTTGGTGTATATTCGCCTTGCTTTTTTCCACGAAAACTTTTCCAGATATCACCTTCATGATCTGTGCCATCTCCATAGATGCGATAAGCCGATACGCTTTCTTTCATCATACCAGGATATGGATTAGAAACAGATCCTTTCATATCTTCTGGTGATCCTATGTTTCCAGACGCTTTGTAGTCTCGTCCATGATTATCTGTAAATATACAATCTATATTTCTAATATTGTTTTCCTTATTCTTCTAATAATCTGACATACTTCTCTCCACCTGCACTGCTGCGATCGCACCATCTGCTACTGCAGTCACTACCTGGCGCAGGCTCTTGACTCTCACATCTCCGACAGCATAGACACCTGGTACGTTGGTATGCATGTCCTCATCCGTCTTAATGTATCCCTTGTCATCCGTCTCTACTTTATCTGCAAACACACCGGTATTCGGGATCATACCGATGAATCCAAACAGTCCGAACAGTCCGTCTTTCGGATCGGCTTCTATCTTTGTAAGTTCTCCCGTCTTCACATTCTTCACAGTCATCGTCTGAAGCAGTCCGTCGCCGCCCACTTCTTCGACTACCGAATCCCACAGAAATGTGATCTTCGGATTGGCAAATGCTTTCTCCTGAATAGACTTTGCTGCACGCAGCTCGTCTCTTCTGTGAATGATCGTAACTTTTCTGGCAAATTTTGTAAGATACAGCGCTTCTTCCACCGCTGCATCCCCGCCGCCCGCTACATAGACTTCCAGATCAGTAAAGAAGTTCGCATCACAGGTTGCACAGTAAGAGATTCCGCGTCCCTTGTACTCCTGCTCGCCTTTGCATCCGATCGGTCTTGCATATGCACCGGTTGCAATGATGATATTTTTCGCCTGATAGGTATCTTTTTCGCCTGTCAGGACTTTGATGTCTCCGCTCAGTTCTGCATTTGTGATCGTATCACGGACATGTTCTGCGCCGAACTGTTCTGTCTGTTCGTACATTCTGCGTACAAGAGAAACTCCCGTCTCTCCTTCTACAATCTGTCCCGGATAGTTTTCTATTTCGTCTGTGTTGATAATCTGGCCGCCGGCCTGTCCTTTTTCGATGATCAGGGTATCCAGTCTGCCGATGTACTGGTCCATCGGCATCCAATAGTCGGCGCGCTTGTCGACCATGGCCGTGGAGCAGTCGGGCGAGCAGTAGCGCTGGAAGTACCAGGAGCTGTCGACGAATGTGTCCATCGTGTCGGTTTCGCGCTGGGCGTCGCCGCCGCACTTCGGCACTTGACGTTGAGGAAGGATTCGCACTTGGTGAGCGGGTTGCCGGAGCCGTCGGGAATCAGGTCTTCAGGCAACACGACAGGGAGATCCTGCTCGGGGACGGGCACGGGGCCGCAGCACGGGCAGTTGATCATCGGGATCGGGGTGCCCCAGTAGCGCTGGCGGGAGATGCCCCAGTCGCGCAGACGGAATTGGACCTGTTTGTCGCCGAGGCGCGGGCCTTGAGGTCGGTGGCGATGGCGTCGAAGGCTTCGTGGATACCGAGGCCGTCGAACTTGCCGGAGTTGACGAGACGGCCGTCAAGCGTCTTGTCGCCGTACCAGTCCTGCCATGCTTCGGTGGAGTAGGTCTCGCCCTCGACGGCGATGACCTGACGGATCGGGAAGACCGAACTTTTTGGCGAAGGCGAAGTCGCGCTCGTCGTGGGCGGGCACGCCCATCACGGCGCCCTCACCGTAGCTCATGAGAACGTAGTTGGCGATCCAGACCTCGACGTTGTCGCCCGTGATCGGGTGGCGGACGTAGAAGCCGGTGGGCACGCCCTTCTTTTCCATGGAGCCATGTCGGCTTCGCTCACGCTGCCCTTCGAGCATTCCTCGATAAAGCCTGAAGGTCGGGGCGGTTGCGGGAGACGTAGGCGGCGAGCGGATGCTCGGCGGCGATCGCAACGAAGCTCACGCCCATGAGCGTGTCGGGGCGGGTCGTGTAGACACGCAGAAGCTTCGGGGTGCCCTCGAGTTCGTACGGGAAGGAGAGGTTCACGCCTTCGGAGCGACCGATCCAGTGCTCCTGCATGCGGCGGACCTGCTCGGGCCAGCCCTGAAGCTGGTCGAGGTCGTCAAGGAGTTCCTGAGCATACTGCGTGATGCCGAGGTAGTAGCCGGGGATCTCGCGCTTTTCGACGACGGCACCAGAGCGCCAGCCGCGGCCTTCAATCACCTGCTCGTTGGCAAGCACGGTCTTGTCGACGGGGTCCCAGTTGACGATCTGGGTCTTGCGGTAGGCGATGCCCTTCTCGAGCATCTTGAGGAACATCCACTGGCTCCAGCGGTAGTATTCGGGCTTGCAAGTGGCGACTTCGCGCGACCAGTCGAAGGCGAGGCCGAGCGGCTCCATCTGGCTCTTCATGTCCGCGATGTTCGAGTACGTCCAGGCGGCGGGAGCAACCTTCTTGGCGATGGCGGCGTTTTCAGCCGGCAGGCCGAAGGCGTCCCATCATCGGGGTCATCACGTTGTAGCCTTTCATGCGGTAGAAGCGGTACATCACGTCGTTGAGCGTGTAGTTACGGACGTGTCCCATGTGAAGCTTGCCGCTCGGGTAAGGGAGCATGGAGCAGACGTAGAACTTGGGTTTGGGCTGTCCGTTGTTGTCGACCGCGTTCTCGACGCACGGTAGACGTCCTTGGCCTTCCACATGGCCTGGACTTCGGATTCCACTGCCTGAGCAGAGTAAGTCTCGCGCATAACGCCTTCCAAAGAAGAGGGTTCAAAAAAAGAATAATTGCCTAGTATACCTGTTGCGGAGCGCCTTCGGCATTGCAGGGACTGCCTAGCGGACGGCATCCAGGTCGTGATTTCGGGCGTTTGGGAGGGGAGCGGAGCGGGGGCGTGAGCCTGTCGTCGAAATGTGCTACCTTTTAGCCCGTCCGGCCCTTCCTGCCGGCTTCCGAATTCTTCGCCGGAGGTTTCCCGCATGTCGTCCGATCTTCTTCAGTCCCTCAATCCCCGCCAGCTGCAGGCCGTCACGGCCCCCGAAAAGAGCGCACTCATTCTGGCGGGCGCGGGTTCGGGCAAGACGCGCGTGCTGACG
>ENA-OQBJ01000627-OQBJ01000627.1-human-gut-metagenome-genome-assembly--contig:-NODE-627-length-17848-cov-3.296372_pt1 | contig 17848 bp, 23 predicted proteins | sample MGYA00242743_ERZ504545 | MGnify/ENA primary metagenome ERZ504545 (study PRJEB26092, sample SAMD00036252) | human gut metagenome | host: Homo sapiens | study: EMG produced TPA metagenomics assembly of...
GTATCGTGGGCCCTGGCCTGGCTGCTGCTGTTATTTGCCTTATTGAGCCTGGTAAAGAGGGCCGCTCACAGCTTCCTGCAGCAGCGAAAACTCGGCCGTCCGACCGCTCCGTTTCTAACGCTGTTTTTCCTCTTATGGGCAGCCGCCTCTATGGCGCCCATCTGTTCCTGCCCCCATCGGTGATGATTCCCTATCTCGCCATCATCCGGCCCGATTGCTGATCCTGTCCTTGTTTTCCTTCATCTTGGGACTTCAAGCCTTTCGCAGCCGCTGGTTTACGGCCAATGGATACGTCCCGTCTATGGGAAGCTTCATCGCCTTTATCGTCGTCCTGATAGCGAACAGCCTGCTGATGACCGGCGTCATCCCGACGATCCCCTGGGTAGCTGCACCCTTATCGGCTGCCCTTCCCATGACCGCCGTCTTAGGCCTGACAGCCTTCTTTCATCAGTATTTTAACGGCCATCGCCCGTGGTCCCAGTCTCTTCATCGCCTGGGTTACGGCTTATTCTTCATCAGCGAACCGATCATCATTCATACGACCTGGTTCCTCCACCCGCTGGCAGCTGCCTCGTGGTTGAAAACTTTATTGACCCTGCTCATTCTGGTCGTTTACAGTTACCTGCTTTGCCGATACGCCCTGCTCCATCTATCATGCTTTAAAAGCAAGGGCTAATTCGCATAGTGACTAGCCCGCACAGGCCATCTATGCTATGATATATCGTAAAGTTTATTTTTTAGTCACCCTAAGGAGAGTGCCTCATTGGATACGCTATTACAACTCATGGAATCGTATGGCTATATCGCCCTTTTCGTCGCTATGGTCTTAGAAAATGCTAATATCCCCATCCCCAGTGAAGTCGTGTTGGGCTTTGCCGGATTTCTCATTTCTCAGCAAATCTTCTCTTTTTGGACGACCTTCATCGTCGCCTGTCTGGCCGGCCTCGTCGGCTCGGTCTTAAGTTATTGGCTCGGTTCGTACGGCGGCCGCCCTTTGCTCTTAAAGTACGGCAAATACATCTTCTTTAACGAGCACAAATTCCAAATGGCAGAAAACATGTTCAATAAGTACGGCGGTGCTGCGTCCTCATCTGCCGCTGCCTGCCCGGCGTCCGCACCTTTATCTCCTTCCCGGCCGGTGTCGCCCGCTACCCCTTCTGGAAATTCACGATCTTCACGATTATCGGCACCATCCCCTGGACCCTGCTTCTGGTATGGGCCGGATCGCTCCTCGGCAGTCATTGGCGCGACCTCATTCAGTACAATCACATCTTCCTTATCGTCATCGCCGTCGTCTGCGTCATCGCAGGGATCGTCTATTTTTGGCATAAACGCCGTCGGAGAAATGCCGCATGAAACAATGGTTATATGACAATCGTTACGGCCTCATCGTCGCCTTAGTGGCAGCAATTATTTTGCTGCCCTTTTTAGGTGCCGTGCCGCTCATGGATCCGGACGAACCGGTGTACGGTGAAACGGCCCGGGAAATGCTGGCTGCCGGCGACTGGCTATCGCCGCGCATTTTTGGCAATTTCTGGTATGACAAACCGCCTTTCTTTTACTGGCTGGAAATGATTTCATACAGCTTCTTCGGAGTCACGGACTTTGCCTCCCGCCTGCCCAGCGCCCTGGCCGCCATGGCAACGACGCTTTACATCTATGCAGCCGGCCGTGACATCTTCAATAAGCCGATTGCTGCCTTGTCATCTTTGCTGCTGGTAACCAGCTTCGGCTTCATGTATATCGGCAAGGCCGCCGTCACCGATATGACCCTGGTCCTGACCTTGACCGTCGCCATGATGTCCTTTTACCGGAAAAAATACTATACGGCCTATTTCTTCTGCGGCCTGTCGCTCCTGGTCAAAGGTCCCATAGGATACGCCTTTCCGGCCCTCATCATGCTGATTTACATCGCCTGGACCCGCCAATGGTCGCTGCTGAAAGACATGAAGATTCCCCAGGGAATCCTCTTAGCCTTTGCCGTCGGCCTACCCTGGTACGTCCTCATGTACAAGGTTCACGGCGAAGCTTTCTTAGACACGTTCATCGGCTACCACAACATCACCCGCTTTGCCGCTCCGGAACATCCCGGTCAGAACAGTCTTTTCTTCTTCATCCCGGTCTTATTAGCCGCCATGATGCCTTGGACGGTCTATCTCGGACCGGCGCTCCGGCGGTTGTTCAAAAAACGGGATCCCTTCCGCGACGCCCTGCAGTTCTGCCTGGTCTGGGCCGGTTCATCTTCCTCTTTTTCTCCCTCTCGAAGACGCAGCTCGTCACCTATATCGCCCCCATGTTCCCGCCGACGGCCTATCTCATCGGCTGGTACTGGTATCGGTCCTATATTGAACGCTCCTTCCCGCGGGCCCTTCTGGCCGCATCCTACATACTCGGCATTTTGCTGCTGGCCTGCAACGCCCTTCCCTTGAGCCCGGGCGCAGCTTTCTTCCGACCCGCCATCGCCTGGGTATCGGCAGGGCTTACGGCCGCCCTCTTTCTACCGACGTATTTTTTATGGCGCCGCCGCTTCCGGATGGCCTTCATCGTCGCTACCGCCACGATGGTCTGTTTTTCCTGGGCCATATTCGGACATGTCATCCCACAGCTAAAGAGCTATGTCACGTCCTATGATACAGCCCAAATCCTACCTAACGTCTACGACGATCATTCCCAATTGTACATCGAAAAATTTCTCCGCCCGGGCATTACCTATTACAGCGGCAAGTCCGGGGAAGAATGGGACCCTGTAAAAAATCCCGAACTGGACACGCTCCTTACGCAGGACGAGAAAATTTTTCTCATCATGTCCAAAGCGACCTTTCATAAGCTGACCAAATCGAAGCCTTTAATCGACCGCTTCGGCATTGCCGGAGAAACGCCGTCACAAGTCATCCTCATCAATCACCCCTAGGAGGTACGTATGAAACAGTCATCCCTGCTAACCCTCATCTTTGCAGCAACCTTTCTGTTTCTGGCAGTCGGTATATCTGCCTTGGCCGTCACCGACCCCGTCGAATCCAATTACACCCTGACGGCCCTTGAAATGGTTCAGAGCGGCGACTGGATTTCGCCGCAGATCTATGGCATCTATTGGTACGATAAACCGATTTTTCTCTATTGGCTCCTGAGTCTGTCCTACAGTGTTTTCGGCGCCACGGACTTTGCTTCCCGCCTGCCGGCCGTCCTCTTTGGGGCCATGTCCTGCACCCTGGCCGCCTGGTTCGCCCTGCGCCAGACGCAGCGTACGGCAACGGCCGTTCTCTTTGCAGCCATGACGGCGACGTCCCTTGCCGTTTGGCTCATCAGCCGTTCGGTCATCACCGATCAGCCCTTGTTCTTCTTTAGCGGCGCCACCTTATTCTTTGCCTTTATCGGCCTTACGGAAGCCAAAAAGAACTATGTCATCGCCGCCTATGTCATGGCTGCCGGCGCCGTCCTCACCAAAGGACCGGTCGGCCTCGTCCTGCCCGGCTTATTTCTCCTCCTCTTTGCCATCATTCAGCGCAATGCCGCCTATGCCAAACGACTCTTTCCGCCGGTCGGCATCGCCTTATTCCTCCTCCTCGTCCTGAGCTGGTACGGCCCGATGTATCGCCTCCACGGTCAGGATTTCATCGATGGCTTCCTGGGATTTAATAACGTCGTCCGGGCTACGGTTTCTGAACACCCGAAAGACAACGTCTGGTACTACTATCTGGTCCTGGTTCCGGTCAGCCTCCTTCCCTGGACCGGCCCCTGCCTGTACGGCTTATGGAAACGGCGCCGTCGCGATGACACCTATGTGTTCATGGCCGTTTGGGCCATCGGGACCATTTTATTTTACAGCCTCATGGCTACGAAATACCCGACCTATGCTACATCGCCAACTGGCCCTTACTCTATCTCGGCGCTTGGGCCATCGATTCTTTCCACCAAGAGGACCGCCATCGCCTCTGGCTCATCGTCATCATTCCGGCCCTCTTGTTCGGCCTTCTCTTTGCAGCACTGAACTTCTTTACCAGCAAAGCGCCCTTCCCCGTCGACGGCCTGTTACTGCTGACGATCTTCATCGCCATCATGGCCTTCCTCATCTTACTGGCCTGGTGGCAAAAAGCCTATATCGCCCTGCCCATTCTCATTACGGCCATGACTGCCGTTACCTATCTCATCGTAACCTTCCAGGTGTTGATCCCCTTCTATCAATACCGATCGGCCCAAAGCCTGACTACGGCACCCATAACGGGACAGGCCTACTTCTTTGAAGAGTATCGGACGTCTTACCCCTATTACACGGGAAAGACCGCCATCTGGACGTCAGCCGGAAAGTCCGATAAAAATTCTACACAAAAGCGCGACGCCGTTTGGGCAAAAAAATATCTCTACCCCAAGGAAGAAGAAGCGTCCGTCATCAACCGTCTGCAAAATCATCAGGACCTGACTCTCATCGTCCCCCGCAGCCAATACCAAAATTATCTGGCCTCGAACTTTGCCCCCTTGACCCGCGAAACGGCACACGTCGCTCCTACTATCTCTTTACGCCGGCGCCATAGCCAGAAAGGGAATATCATGAAAAACCTCATCCATACACTTTGCGATTACCATGAACCCGGCGTTTTCAATCCCTGGTCAGAATATGACGAGCAGTGCGACATCGGCCCGGCAGCGCCGGATATCCGCTGCCGTCAGCTCCGGGATTATCTGGAACCTCGCCTGCATCGTGCCCGCATTTTGCTCATTGCCGAAGCCGCCGGTTACCAGGGATGCCGCTTTACGGGCATTCCCATCACCTGCGAACGGATGCTCCTCGATGCGCATAAACAGATCTCGTCATCGATCATCCTCGGCCGGCAGGGAGAACGGACGAGCCGCCCCGACTGCACTTTCATGACCAGCCGCCCCCAACAGGACAAGGGGATGAACGAACCGACTGACACCTATGTTTGGGGCGCCATCGTCGATAACGGCCTCGATCCAAAGGACGTCCTGCTGTGGAACATTTTCCCCTTCCACCCTCATAAAAAATCGCCCTTTTCCAACCGCACGCCGAGTGATGCCGAACTGGCTGCCGGCCTTTCTTATGCCAAAGCCCTGCTCCATCTCTGCCGGCCGGACATCCGCGTCGCCGCCATTGGCCGAAAATCGGCAGAAACCCTAGAAGCCGCCGGTATTTCGGCTCAGTCCATGCGTCACCCGGCCAACGGCGGAGCTTCCTTGTTCAGGAAACAATTTTCACGTTTTTCTCTTTAATTCTTTTTAAAATAACAATAAATTCGTTTTACACATTAAAATTATCGGTATTTTTGTTCATATATTCAAAAAAGTCATTGCATCGTCCTTACAAATCGTCTATAATCATAGATGCACCACAGTATCCACGAGCCCTCTCTCATACAGTGACGGCTCGTTTTTATATACGCAAAGGGGGACTTGTCTATGAACAAAAAAATGCGCGATCTGCCGGAGCCGCAAGGCCTGTATGATCCGTCATACGAACACGACGCCTGCGGTATCGGTATCGTTGCCAATATAAAAGGGATAAAATCATACAGCATCATCGACGACGCCCTTACGATTTTAGAAAATCTACGCCATCGCGGCGCCGAAGGAGCCGATGCCAACAGTGGTGACGGCGCCGGTATCTTGGTTCAGATACCGCACCAATTCTTCTGCCGTGAATGCGGCGTCTTAGGCTTTACCCTTCCCGACGAGGGCGACTACGGCGTCGGCATGATTTTTGCCCATCGCTATAAAACATTTCGTAAGGAACAAATGGATGCCTTTGAAGATATCGTCCGTTCCGAAGGCCTTTCTATCCTCGGCTGGCGCGACGTCCCCGTCGATGAAAGCCTGATCGGCAATATCGCCAAAAAAACGTGTCCCCATTTTCTGCAGGTCTTTATCCGGAAAGACCCGACCATGAAGACCCAGATGGACTTTGAACGAAAATTGTACGTCATCCGTAAACTGGCGGAAAAAGCAATCGTTCCCAAAAGCCAGGAACAGGGAACGGATTTCTATATTGCCAGCCTGTCGTCGAAGACTATCGTCTATAAAGGCATGCTGACGTCGGTCCAGCTGCGCCACTTCTTCCTCGACTTATCGGACCTCGACTTCATCACGTCCATGGCCCTCATCCACTCCCGGTTCAGTACCAATACCTTCCCCAGCTGGGCTAGGGCCCATCCGAATCGCTACATCGTCCACAATGGGGAAATCAATACGATCCAGGGCAACATCAACTGGCTCAATGCCCGTGAAGGCAAGTCAAAATCGGCCTTCTTCCCGGACATGGAAAAAGTATTCCCCGTCGTCGACGATACGGGCAGCGACTCGTCCATGTTCGACAACTGCCTGGAATATCTCTACATGACCGGCCATTCTCTGCCTCATGCCATGATGATGATGATTCCGGAACCATGGGAACGGGATCCCCTCATGAGCCCGGAAAAGCGCGACTTCTACCGCTACCATAACTTTATGCTCGAACCCTGGGACGGGCCGGCGGCCATCGGCTTCTGCGACGGCACGGTCATCGGCGGCATGCTCGACCGAAACGGCCTTCGTCCGGGCCGCTATTACGTCACCCTCGACGACCGGGTCATCGTCAGTTCTGAAGTCGGCGTCGTCACCATTCCGCCCCAAGACATCCTTTATAAAGGGCGCCTCGAACCGGGTAAGATGCTCCTCGTCGATACGAAAAAGCAGCGCATCATCGGCGACGATGAAATCAAACACGAAATCGCCTCCGAACACCCCTATGCCGACTGGTATAAAGAACACATCACCGACCTGGACGACCTCATGGATAATCAGGCCCTGCCTCACAGCGAAGCCATCATCCCTTACGATTTAAAAGAACAGGAAAAGGTCTTCGGTTACACCCAGGAAGACATGGACAAGGTCATCCTGCCCATGGCCCGCGACGGCCACCACGCCATCGATTCCATGGGCGTCGACGTCCCCCTGGCGGTCTTGAATGACAGGCCCCAGCTCTTATATGATTATTTTAAAGAAAATTTTGCCCAGGTAACCAATCCGGCCATCGACGCGTCCGTGAAAAGACAGTCATGTCGTCATCGATCATGGTCGGTAACGTAGCCAATATCATGGAACCAAACGAAGCGTCGACAGCGGCACTCTACTTGAAGACGCCGATTTTGACCAATGAACAACTGGCGGTCATCAAGTCACTCATGACGCCCAAACTGCACACGGCGACCTTATCCATGCTCTATCCCGTCAACAACGGTGCCGAAGGGATGGAAACGGCCATCGAATCCCTGTGCATCGACGCCTTGAAGGCGATTAAAAATGGAGCCAACATCCTGGTCTTATCCGACCGGGGCATCAACTCCCGTATGGCAGCCATCCCGGCCCTCTTGGCCTCGGCCGCCCTCCATCACTACCTCATCGACAAAGCCGTCCGCTCCGACGTCGGCCTGGTCCTGGAATCGGGAGAACCGCGCGAAGTCCATCATTCTGTACCTCATCGGCTACGGAATTACGGCCATCAATCCTTACATCGCCTTAGAATCGATCAAAGAACTGATTGCCGGCAAAAAACTCCCCCGCCTCGACTATGAACAGGCCCGTCAGAACTATATCGACGCTGCCGTAAAAGGCATCTTAGCCGTCATGTCCAAGATGGGGATTTCGACCATTCACAGCTATCACGGCGCCAGATTTTGAAGCGTCGGCATCAGCCGCGACCTCATCGACAAGTATTTTTGTCATACGCCGTCCCCATCGAAGGCTGGGCATCGCCGAAATCGCTGACGAAAACGCCATGCGCCATCAAGAAGCCTACCAGACCGGCGATACTTTGGACCGCGGCGATTTTTACCAATACCATAAAGGCGGCCAGCTCATATCATCGATCCGGAAACGGTACAGCTCTTACAGAAAGCCGTCCAGACCAACGATTATGCCACCTATAAACAGTACGCCGCTCACGTCAACCGAGAAACCGTTTTCCGCCTGCGGGACCTCCTCGACTTTGAATACCCTGCTGGCTGCAGCATCCCTATCGAAGAAGTCGAGTCGGCCGATGCTATCGTCAAACGCTTCCGCACCGGTGCCATGAGCTACGGCGCCCTCAGCAAAGAAGCCCACGAATGCATCGCCACGGCCATGAATCGCCTCGGCAGCATGAGCAATACCGGCGAAGGCGGTGAAGACGCAGCCCGTTTCCATACTGAAAAGAACGACGGAATCAAACAAGTCGCCTCGGCCCGCTTCGGCGTCACCAGCGACTACCTCATCCACGCCGATGAACTGCAGATCAAATGCTCGCAAGGGGCCAAGCCCGGTGAAGGCGGCCATCTGCCGGGCAATAAGGTCTACCCGGATATTGCCAAGACCCGTCACGCCACAACGGGCGTCGCCTCATTTCACCGCCGCCGCATCACGACATCTACTCCATTGAAGACTTGGCCGAACTCATCTTCGATTTGAAAAATGCCAATCGCCGGGCTTCCATCGGCGTAAAACTGACGGCCGGCGCCGGTATCGGCACCATCGCTGCCGGCGTCGTCAAGGCCAAGGCCGACTCGATCGTCGTCAGCGGCTACGACGCGGTACCGGGGCCTCGCCGCGCACGAGCTGCGCCATGCCGGCCTGCCTTGGGAAATCGGCCTTTCCGAAGTCCAACAGACACTTCTCCTCAACAGCCTGCGCGACCGGGTCACCTTGGAAGTCGACGGCAAGCTCCTCACCGGCCGCGACGTCGCCATTGCCGCCTTATTCGGCGCTGAACGATTCGGCTTCGGTACGGCTCCCCTCCTTGCTATCGGCTGCCACATGCTGCGTGTCTGCCATCTCAACACCTGCCCTTACGGCGTCTGCACCCAGGATGAAAAACTGCGCAAGCGCTTCAAGGGCAAACCGGAATACATCATCAACTTCATGCATTTCGTCGCCGAAGACCTTCGAGAAATCATGGCCCGCCTGGGATTCCACACCGTCGAAGAAATGATTGGCCGTTACGACTGCTTAAAACAGAAGGACCACGTCGGTCATTGGAAGGCCAAGACGGTTAATCTGAAAAATCTCTTATACCGACCTTATACGGACGTCTCCGTCGGCCATCACTTCACGACTCCCCAAGACCATCAGATCAATACGACCCTCGATATGTCCAAACTGGTCCGCATGTGCCGGCCAGCCTTGGAACAGCAGAAGCATATCCGGGCCCGCCTGCGCATTCAAAACACCGACCGCGTCACAGGGACCATCCTCGGCAGTGAAATCACCAAAGCTACGGCGAAAAAGGCCTTCCGGAAGACACGATTGCCTTATCCTTCGTCGGCTCTGCCGGACAAAGCTTCGGCGCCTTCATTCCCCACGGGCTGACCTTGTCCCTTGAAGGCGATGCGAACGACTATTTGGGTAAAGGCCTCTCTGGCGGTAAGATCATCGTCTCGCCGCCGCGGGAATCGGTCTTCCCCGCCGAAGACAACATCATCATCGGCAACGTCGCCTTCTATGGCGCTACCAGTGGCGAAGCCTATATCAACGGCACGGCAGGTGAACGGTTCTGCGTCCGCAACAGCGGCATCGATGCCGTCGTCGAAGGCGTCGGCAATCACGGCTGTGAATACATGACCGGCGGTCGGATCCTCATCCTCGGCAAAACAGGACACAACTTTGCAGCCGGTATGTCCGGCGGTATCGCCTATATCTACGACTTAGACCCGAAAAAATGCAACACCGATTTAGTAAAATTGGAAACCCTCACCGATGAAGCCGAAAAAGAAGCCGTCAAGGCGATGTTAGAAAAACACGTCCGCTACACCGACAGCAACTTAGGCCATATTCTCCTCGAAAACTGGGATGACACGGTAAATCATTTGACCAAGGTTATCCCCGAAGCGTATGAAGAAATGGTAGCCCTCATCGAAAAGGCCAAAGCCGACGGCCATTCCGACGAAGAAGCCCATATGATTGCCTTCGAAAAGAAACACGGTAAGAACGGTAAAAAGTAATAAGAGAAACGACCTCGCAAATCACACCCGATGCCTATCTTCATGAATACGGTATCGGATCAGACTGCGAGGTCATTTTTTATCATTCACTTGGCGCGATTTGTTGTCTTATTGGCGTAAAAAGATATGTTCATGGCGTCTATTTCCGGGTACAATAAGGCTGTAAAACACACCCATCGAAAAACAGTCAGGAGGATCTACATGACAACCGATATGAAAAGCCAAGACTAAAGAGGAAAACTAGCGCTCATCACCGGCACCTCGAGCGGCCTTGGCAAAGAACTGGCCTACATCCATGCCCGGCGCGGCGGCAGTCTCATCCTCGTCGCCCGCAGGCAGGACTTGCTCGAAGCACTGGCCCGTGAACTTCAAGATACATACGGTACCACCGTATATATCATCTCAAAAGACTTGTCGAAAGAGACGGCACCGGAAGAAATTTATGCCGAAGTCCAGGCCAAAGGCCTTCAGGTAGATTATCTTATCAACAATGCCGGTCTCGGCGGCCAAGGCGCTTTTGCAGAACGCTCGATGGAAATCGACATGAACCTCATTGCCGTCAATATCATCTCCTTGACGAAAATGACAAAACTCTTCCTGCCCGACTTTTTAAAGCGTAAATCAGGGCGCATCCTCAACGTATCTTCAACGGCTGCCCTGATGCCCGGCCCCCTGCAGGCCGTCTACTACGCCTCGAAGGCCTACGTCACCTCCTTAAGCAATGCCATCTGGCAGGAAATCCAAGGAAGCGGCGTCACCATGACCCTCCTGATGCCGGGCGGCATGGACACTGGATTTGCCGCCGCCTCAGGCCTGCAGAATACCAGTCTTGCCAAACAGATGGTATTTTCTCCACGTGAAATCGCAGAGCCGACCTATGCGGCCATGCTGCGGGGACAGATGGAGCTCATCGAAAAGTTGAATTTCATCCAAAAACTCTCGTTCAAGCTCCTGCCCTTCCTGCCCAAAAAGCTGATCATGAAACAGATTTATAATATGCAGCAGTCAACATAAATTTTCCTTTATTAAAAACAGAAAGAAGGTATCCTGATGTATTACTATGATGAAGTCCTTGACAACAGCCACGTCAACGTAAGCCACACGACGTTTCTCCACGATTCCATCCCCATCGCCGCCAACGTCTACCTCGATCCCAATAAGGAAAAGCCCGCTGCCGGCTATACGGCCATCGTCATCGGCCATCCGACGGGAGGCGTCAAAGAACAGACAGCCGGTGTCTATGCCGTAAAATTGGCCGAACTCGGCTTCCTGACACTGACTTTCGACGCTGCCTATCAGGGCGAAAGCGGCGGCTCGCCCCGTTACTTGGAAGACCCGGCAGCCCGTGTCGAAGACTTTCGCTGCGCCTTGGACTATCTCTTATCCCGATCTGACGTCAACCCCGATACCATCGGTGTCCTGGGAATCTGCGCCTCCGGCGGCTACGCCATCCATGCGGCCCAGACCGACATCCGCTTCAAAGCCATCGCCACGGTGAGCATGGCCGATTTGGGCGACCTCTTCCAAAACGGTCTCCAGCGCACACAGACGGAAGACATGAAGGCAGCCTTCCGGCAGCAAATTGCCGAACAGCGGACAAAAGAAGCCAGGGGTGAAACCGTCGTCTACAGTCCCTTTGTCCCCAGAACGGCTGAAAACGCAGCTCCATGCCCAAAGATTATCGCGAAGGTTATGAATATTACCGGAATTCTCCGGCAGCCCATCCCAACGCACCGAGTCAGTTCGTCCTGTCCCGGGCTTCACGCATCTTAGATTTCACCGCCTTGAGTCACGTCGACGCCCTGTCCCCGCGGCCGCTGCTCCTCATTGCAGGCACGGAAGCCCAGACCCGCTATTTTTCAGAAGAAGCTTTTGAAAAAGCAGGACCGGAAAAGGAACTCTATTGGGTCGCCGACGCCACGCATATCGAAATGTACTATAAGACGGAATACGTCGATGCCGCCGTCAATAAACTGGATGAATTTTATACCGCCAAGTTAGGAAAATAATGATGAATGATAAATTCTTATTGAGCGGTCAATATCGGGAACTGTTGAGTAAGCACGGCATCGACGTCGGCGCCGCCCTGCGCCGGGCGCACCAGCCGGAAGATTTGTTTGCCCATCCGTCTCCGTCCATGACTACGGCGGGCTATCATGATTTCATGGAAGCCATTGCCGGCCAGATAGAAGACGACGAACTGCCCATTGCCATCGGATCTTCTGATAAAATAGAAATGTTCTCGCCTCCCATTTTTGCAGCCTATTCCAGTCCCGACGGCAGAGAATTTCTCCATCGCCTGGTAAAATATAAACGGCTCATCTGCCTCTTCTCTTTGAAATCACCGAAACCGATGCCGGCCTTCAGCTGACCATTTCCATGCCGACCGATCCGCGGAAAATGCCGCCGTTCCTGGCGGAGACAGAGTTCGTCTTCATCTTGAGTCTCTTGAGAAGGGCCACCAAAACCGACATCCGACCCGTATCCCTGATACTGGAAGTCCCCCCTCCCGGCCAGGCTTTCGAAAAATTTGCCGGCATCGCCGTCAAGAAAGGTACCGCAACAGCATCATCTTTCGCCCGGTCGATTTAGAAATCCCCTTCATCAGCCGCAACGATGCCATGTGGGAATATTTTGAGCCTGAACTGAAGCGCCGCCTTTCCGAAATGACCTTGGAAGACAGTTTTCAAGTCCGCGTCCGCAGCGCCCTCATCGACCTTTTGCCGGGCGGAACGGCCTCCATCGACTTGGTAGCCCAAAAGCTTGGACTGAGCCGGCGATCGCTCCAGCGCTTTCTTTCCAATGAAGGGACGACCTTCCAAAAAGAGCTGGATCATACCCGCTTTCTCCTGGCAAAACAGTATCTGCGCGACCCGTCGCTCACCCTTGCGACATGACCTACCTTCTGGGGTATCAGGATGTCAGCACCTTTCAGCGGGCCTTTCATAAATGGACCAACATGAGCCTCACCCAATATAAAGAAACACACCGATAACCGACCTCCTCTTGCTAGCGACCAATCACTCGTGTATACTAAAATGACAATGTACATCGCAGGCAGAGGAGGTTTTAGCATGACAAAAACACAGCACGGCATCATGGCTTGTGTCATCGGAGCGACGACGTGGGGTATCAATGGCGTCGTCAGTCAATTCTTGCTCTCCAATTATCCCGTTGAGCCATCGTGGGTAGCCACGATTCGAATGAGCCTGGCAGGCTTGCTCCTGACACTGATGGTCATCCCGAAAAAAAGCCATTTAATCCGCCAAATGCTGCACGACCCGATCAGTCTGCGGCACTTAATTATTTTTCCATCTTCGGCCTCATCCTAAGCAATTTGCCTATTTATCGTCCATAAAAAATTCTAACGCCGGCACGGCGACGGTATTGCAGACGCTATGTGTCGTCTTCATGTCGCTGTATCTGGCCGTGCGCTTTCGCAAGCAGCCAACGACGAGGGAAATTATCTCGGTCATCCTGGCCTTTGGCGGCGTCTACCTGGCGGCGACACAGGGCAATCCGTCGACGATGGTCCTCTCTCCCCTGGGCCTTGCCTGGGGCCTGATCGGCGCCGTCTCCTGCGTGACCTACCCGGTATTATCCCAAGGACTGGCTGCCCACTGGGGCGCCCTCATTACCAACGGCCTGGGCATGATCATCGGGAGCATCGTCTTAGCCTGTCGACACAGGTGTGGACGAACTGGCCGACCCTCGATATGATGGGCTGGATGGCCGTAGCCTTCATCGTCATCGTCGGAACAGCCATTTCCTTTACGGCCTTCGTTACCGGCATCAGCGAAATCGGCCCATGAAAGCGACCTTGATCGGAACACTGGAACCGGTCATCGCCTCGGTAACGTCAGCCATCGTCCTGGGAACGACCTTCCATCCCGTCGAACTCGTCGGCTATGCCTGTATCATCGCCACGGTATTCATCATCATCCTTCAGAAAAAACGCCAGCATAATCTGTTTCGTAATGCGTATTTTTCGTGTATAATAGAGTATATCTGAGTATCCTATATACGCTTTATTGAAAGGTGTGATTCTTATGATCATTGACGATGCCGGCGGCCTCGTTTTTCGCCCGCCCAGTGAAGCCCGCAGCTTTATCCTGCGCGTAACCATCGGCTGTTCTCATAATACTTGCCGTTTTTGCAATATGTATAAAGCCTCGAAATTCCGCATCCGCCCCCTCGAAGAAATCGAAGGAATCATCGAACGCGGTGCCGAAGCCTTGCCTTTTATCCGCCGCATCTTCCTGGCTGACGGCGATGCCCTGGTCCTTCCGACCGACACCTTGATCGCCATCATGGAAAAATGCTACGAAAAATTCCCGAAGCTCACCCGTATCGGCGCCTATGCCACGCCGGCCGACTTGATCCGCAAGACGCCGGAAGAATTAAAGCGACTCCGCGAAGCAGGCCTGGCCATCGTCTACATGGGTATTGAAAGTGGCGACGACGACGTCCTGACCTACGTCGACAAGGGGACGACAGCCGACCTTACCATCGAAGCGGGCAAAAAAGCCCTCGCCGCCGGTATGAAACTGTCGACGATGATTCTCCTCGGCCTCGGCGGCCAGGAACGGACGGTAGAACATGCCCTCCACACGGCTCACGTCGTCTCGGCCATCAATCCGACCATGCTCAGTGCCCTGTCCCTCATCATTCCCCATGAAGTCCCCCTCTACGACGATGTCGTAAAAGGCAAATTCACGCCCTTGACGGCGCGGGGATTCCTCAAGGAACTGGACATGATCCTGCGCCATACGGATATGACCAGCCCCTGCATCTTCCGCAGTAATCACGTATCAAACCTCTTCCCCGTCGGCGGCACCCTGCCCATGGACAAGGAAAAGATGCTGGCTGCCCTGGAACAGTATATCCCTCTGGCCGACGATACGCGTCCCCTTTTAAACGATAACGGCAATTTCTAATGTAACGGGAGGTGATCTCCATGAAAAAAATCGTCCTTCTGCTCCTCTTCTTCCTGCTCTCAGCCATCGCCGTCAGCGCTGACAGTGTTCGCTTCGACAACATGCGCACCGTCGTCATCGCTGATACGACGCAGGACAATTACGCGGCCCGATATATGAAACGAGCCCTGGTACAGCCTTTCCGCATCCCCTATTGGAACCGCATCGACACCCCGGCTATCTTATCTCCGTCGGACGTGACCGAAGAAAACCTGCGAAGGCTGGCCTCGCAGTATAAGGCCGATGTCGTCCTGGTTCCAGTCGTCCAGACCTGGTACTGGCGCCAGTTCATGAGCGGCTACCGCCTTCGCGCCGACAGTGAAATGTATACCGAATACCGCTATCGCCTGACGGTCTACGCCTACGACAAGCGGACCGACCGGATGAGCAGCTATTCCGACAGCGGCCGCGACATCGAATCGACGTCGATTTTAAACAATCCTGACGACGTCCTCTATCCGCCATGGCCCGCATCTTACAGAAGCTCCCGTATAAACGAATCCCGACTGATATCGAAACGACGAGCAGCACCATTCCGGGCCTGCAGACAAAAACGACGGACGGCGGCGCTAAAATCCTGACCAATACCTTCCCCCAGTCCATTTAAGAAAGACGGGAAGATACAAAAGCTCTTTTCGCCTTACCATTTTTTATACAGTAAAGCACCATTCCCTTTAACGGAATGGTGCTTTTTAGTGTAGTCGTTACGCTGATTCAATTTAGTGATTGCCCGGAACCATATCGACGACAGCTTGAGCCTGAAGTTTCGCTTCGCTGTTTTTCTTTTCGCGAGCTTCCATATGACGAGCAAAGACACCGGCTAAGATGGATCCCGTTACCTGATGGACAAGGGCTCCGACGGCAGCCGGAATCGCGACTGCCGGGGCAAAGAATACCGATACCAGGGAAATAGCCAGGGCATCGTTCTGCATCCCAACTTCAAGGGTAACCGAATGCTGCTGCTTTTTTCCAAGTCCGAGCAGACCCGTAACGACATATCCCAGGAGGAAACCACCGAGGTTGTGAAGGAGGACCATGACGATGACGAAGACACCCATATCCAGAATCTTAGCCCCGTTGACGGCAATGACACCGCCGAGGATAACTAAAACGCCAAAGGCGGAAACGAGGACCAAGATCTTCGACAGAGAGACGACGTGTTTTTCTCCCATGAGTCGATGTGCTAAGAGGCCCAAAACCAGAGGAACCAAGATGACTTTCATAACCGTCATGGCCATGGCCGTAAAGGATACTTCAACCACTGTCCGGCCAAGCCCCAGACGATAAAGGGCATCATGATCGGCGCCAAGAGTGTCGAGCAGGTTGTAATCGAAACCGACAAGGGAACGTCGGCCTTTGCTAAGAAGCCCATGACATTCGACGCCGTACCACTCGGGCAGGAACCGAGGAGAATCATGCCGACGGCCATTTCCGGCGGCATTTCAAAAGCCAGGACCAGACCATAGGCCAGGAGAGGCATGATGGTGTAATGAGCGGCACAGCCGACGAGAACTTCCTTCGGCCGCTGGACGACCAATTTAAAGTCGCTGGCGTGAAGCGTCATGCCCATACCGAACATGATGATTCCCAACAAGAGAACCGTATGAGGCACGGCCCATAAAAAGGCGTCCGGCATGAAATAAGCTGCCACCACGACGACGAGGACGATGTACGTCAAATTCTTTCCCACAAAACCGCTTAACTTTCCGATGAAATCCATCATAGTAAGGCACATCCTTTCAAATCTCACTGAATAATATACAAATACGCAAACGGTTTTGATGGAGCAAAAAAAGGCTTTGCCTCTCATAAAGAGACAAAGCCTTCACTCTGCGGTACCACTCTTATTGTCATAACGACCACTTTTCCAGCATCTCCGGGGTTCCCCTTCTAATGCCTGGCTGGATAACGGTTGCCTGCCGGCTGCGTCTACTAGCAAATCTGCGTTCGGGCAGCAGCTCCTGGATGATGTTTCATGTCGATTGGCCATCCTGCCTCTCAGCTTTCAGCAGGTCTCTGTCATGGCGTCCCTGACACTACTTTTTCCATTCAACACTGTTCTGTATTTGTTGTTGTAATTATACAGCCCTTCTCGCCAGTCGTCAATAGATTATTAAGTATTTTTTCATGTTATATATCTAAGTTAAGTTTTACAAAATGTAATCTTATCTATTATAACGTTTTACTAGAGAAATTCTTCTTTACGCCAGAATCTGGGCAATCTTTTGCTGCAGCACCGGAACGACGTCGGCTTTAAACCAGGGATTGGCCGCCTGCCAGCGGAAATTGAGAGGACTGGGATGGACGATAGGGAAATAATCGGGTAAATAAGCCGCAAAATTATGCACCGTTTCAGTCAGATTGCGCCCCTTCCGCCCCTTCAAATAATAATCCATGGCATATTTCCCAATCAGTATCGTCAGAGACACATCGGGCATGAGGGCTAGGATATCCGGATGGTATTCGGTGGCAATGAATTTGCGCGGCGGTTTATCGCCGGTCTTGGCCTTACCGGGGTAGTAAAAATCCATGGGCATGATAGAAACAGCCTTCGAGTAGAAAACAGACGCGTCGATGCCCATCCAATCCATCAAGGTTTCACCGGACTTGTCATGAAAGGGAATGCCCGATTCCTCGACCTTTCGGCCTGGAGCCTGGCCGATAATCAAGATCTTAGCTTCTTCATGAATCTGAAAAATAGGCCCAATGCCTCGTTCCGTATAGTCTTTATTTCGTTCATCGCGACGCAGCTGGTCGATAACATCCTGTAAGTTCATAACGCAAGTCCTCCTTTTTTGAAAAAAGGCAGAAATCGGTAGCCCAATCTCTGCCCAAAAATATTATATTAAAAAGTTATAGTAAATGATGGGGATAAATAAGCCGGCAAGAAATCGGCAACCTTGAATTTCG
>ENA-OQBJ01000628-OQBJ01000628.1-human-gut-metagenome-genome-assembly--contig:-NODE-628-length-17840-cov-2.288263_pt1 | contig 17840 bp, 24 predicted proteins | sample MGYA00242743_ERZ504545 | MGnify/ENA primary metagenome ERZ504545 (study PRJEB26092, sample SAMD00036252) | human gut metagenome | host: Homo sapiens | study: EMG produced TPA metagenomics assembly of...
GCCCGAAGGGCGCCACCACCACCCTCGGGCCAAAAGGCCCGTCAAACCTAAGAACCCTCCAGCCGCCAGGCCGGTCCATCTTAAGCACCTTTCTATACAATCCTCTGAACCCTCTGAACCCTCTGAACCCTCTGAATCCTTTGAACCCTTTGAACCCTCACACCGAAGGTGTGTCCAAGGGTAAGAAGCAAAATGACACAGGCCGCCGATTGGCGGTCAGGATAGCGATGGGGGTGTCAAATCGACGCTCTGCCTTGTACACCCTTTGCCTCTTCGAGGCGTTCCCCTCAAGGGGAAACGAGAAGTATGGAGAGGAAAAACAGAGAGTCATATATTTCATGTACTATTCCGCAGTTTCCCCCTTTGGTGCTGATTGCCGTAATGCTTATCATGTCATATGACACAGAAAAGTAAATCCCGTAACGTTCTTGCGTCCTTTAGGGGAAGAGGGCCACGAAGTGGCGAAGGGGTGGACGAGGGTAAGAATGATTATGATACTCGATGTGGACGTGACCGCCGAAAGGCGGCCATAACCCTCGGGCTGGAGGCCCGTCAACCCTCACACCGAAGGTGTATCCAATGTTGCCCGCCAACATCGTCATCTCGAGCGGGGCTGCGTGTTGGTATGTGACAGATGGGAACCGCTCCAATGATACGCTGAGTCGAGAGATCTCCCACCGTAATGCTTTCTTGACCATTAAGGCGTGAGATTTCTCCACTCCGCTCCGCTACGGTCGAAATGACGGAGGGCGCGGACCGGCTTTTTTATAATCTGCGCCCGAAGGGCGCCACCACCACCCTCGGGGCCAAAGGCCCCGTCAAACTTAAGAACCCTCCGGCCCATAGGGCCGGTCAATCTTAAGAACCTTTTTCACAACCTTTCTATACAACCCTTCTACACAACCTGCCGCGCCAGCGGCGCCCCTTTTATCGATTTTCGGACATAGAGGAAAACACCGCGAATGACACATTCTTATTCCAATATTTCAAACTCCGCCTTGCTGCCTTTTTCCGCCGGCGTCACTTTCAGCCTTGCGTCGATCCGCTCTTCCAGTTCCGGCACGTGGGAGATAATGCCTACCAGGCGGCCGGTGTTCTGCAGGTCGATCAAGGTGTTCATGGCGCTGTTCAAAGCCTCGGGGTCCAGGGTGCCGAAGCCTTCGTCGATGAACATGGTATCCAGCCTCACGCCGCCCTGTTTGGCCTGTACCACGTCCGCCAGGCCCAGGGCCAGGGAGAGGGAGGCCAGGAAGGTCTCGCCGCCGGAGAGGGTATTGGCAGGGCGGGAGCGGCCGGTGTAGCTGTCGGATACTTCCAGAGTGAGGCCGCCTCTGCCGTCGGCGCTGTCACCGGCCATGCGGTGAAGGCTGTAGCGGTGGTGGCTCATGTCCAGAAGGCGCAGGTTCGCCGCCCTGGTCACTTCGTCCAGAAGGCGCCCAGCACATATCGCTCCAGGGTGATGCGGGATTTTTCGCCTCTGGTCAGGTTGTAAAGTCCAGATACCAGGCTGGCATCACGGAGGGTCTTTTCATGGCGCTCTGCAATGTCTTTCACCTTGGCCGCCGTGTCTTCCAGCAGTTTTTTCCTGTTTTCCCCGTCGGAAATCATTTTCACCATGCGGTGGATGGCGTTCTGGCGGTCCTGGTCTTCCTGCCCCAGATGGGCCATGTCGGGCTTTTGGCTGTCCTTGAGGAAATCTTTTTCGTCGGCTGCTACTTTTTCAGCGCCCTGACGCAGGCGGCGGTAGGTCTCCAGATCCCGGGTCAGTGTGTTTTCCATGTCCCGTTTTTCATACCAGCTGCGGCAGGCGGCAAGGTCATGAAAGCCTGCTTCCCTTGATTTTTCATTCAGCCCTTGTTTCCAGTATTCATAGTCCTTTGCCAGTTTTTCCCGCTGGGCAGAGGCTGCCTTATATCCGGCATCGGCGGCAGCATAGGCGGAAGAGGCGGTTTCCCGGGCTTTGGCAGTATCTTCCGTTTCCTTTTCCCAGAGCTGGATGGATTCATGGAGCCGGTGGATGGCATTCCGCAGGTCTATGGGTTTTCTGAAGGCTTCCGGCACGTCCTCCAGGGTTCTCATTTTGGCCTGGGCATAGCCCTGCTCGGAAATGGCAGATACGTAGGCGGAGACCTGGTACTGCTGGGCCAGCTGGGTGCTGTCGCTCCAGGTTTCTGCCGCTTTGGCCGCCTTTTCCTGGGCTTTCTTCACTTCTTCTTCTGTGGGAAGTTTTTTGTCTGAAACGGCAGGGCGGGGATGGTGGATGGAGCCGCATACCGGGCAGGGCTCTCCCTCTTTCAGCTGGCTGGCCAGAATGGCGGCCTGGCCGAAGATGTAGTCCCGCCGGAGGCTTTCTGCTTCGCTTCCGCCTTTTCCTTGATTTTCTTATCTGCTTCCGCTTTGGCGTTCAGCTTCTGCAGTTCTGCCTGTGCTTCCATGACCTTTTCGGTGAGCCGGTTCACTTCCCGCAGGGTGGCACCGTAGGCTTTGGCTTTGGGCATCCACTGCACCATTTCTGCCGATTTCTGGCGGGCCTTTTCCACTTCTGTCTTCCGGCTTCCAGTTCTTTCGATTTTTCAGCCAGCTTTTCCTTTTCTTTGGCGGCCACATCTCTTGCTGTCTGGCAGCGGTCCATTTCTTTTCTGACCAGGATCCCGTCTTTAGAAATTTTTTCCAGATTTTCAAAATAAGGGGCCAGTTCCCGGGCGGAGCGGATGTACTTTATACTTCCTCCGCCTTTTTCATTTCTTCTTCCCGACCCAGAAGGTCCTTCAGCTGGGCCTCTGCCGGGCCAGGGTTTCAAAATGGGTGGAGAGCACGGCTGCTTTCTGGTAGTCTTTCTGGAAGCGGGCGTAGGTCTTTTCTTCTTCTTCTCTTTTCTTTCCCATTTCCTGAAGGAAAGAAGCGGTCTGTTCCATTTCCTTTCGAAGCTCTTCTTCTCCGGATACGGCGGCCATGGAGAGGGTGGCGGACAGCTCCGTGTCTTCTGCAGCCTTTCGCTTCAGCAGGTCATTCAGGGAAAGGCGCAGTTCGTTCTGGAAATCGGAGAAACGCTGGGTTTTGAAGAGCTGCTTTAAGATGGCTTCTCTTTCGTCTGCTTTAGCCACCAGAAGTTTTCGGAAATCCCCCTGGGGCAGGAGGATGACCTGGCAGAACTGGCTGGCATTGAGCCGATGAGCTTTCCTGCCGCTTCTTCTACGCCGGTGCGGATGGTACGCACTTCCCGGCCCTCTTCCAGTTCCGACAGGGAGGCCTGCATGGCGGCCCTGGTCTGTCCTTTGCCCCGCTTCTTGTCGATGGTCTGCTCGGGGCTCCGGGTGGCCCGATAGGTCTTATCGCCGATTCTGAAATCAAAAATGACTTCTGTCTTCTGGGCGGTGGAGGCATAGTCGCTCCGCATGTGGCTGCCGGTGCGGTCGCCGCTTGTCTTGCCGTAGAGGGCATAGCACATGGCATCCAGAATGGTGGTCTTTCCGGCGCCGGTGGGGCCGCAGATCAGGAAGAGGTGCCGCCCGTCCAGTTTGTCAAAGTCAATCACTGTTTCTCCCGCATAGGGGCCGAAGGCCCGCATGGTCAGCTTCAGCGGTGTCATTGTGCATTCTCCTTTCTGTACACGGTATCCCAGGTTTGAAGGGCCAGCTTTTCCTCTTCTTCTGTGAGGTCCCGGTCCCGGAACTGGTGGACGAACCGTTTCAGTATGTCTTCATCGCTCATCTGCTCCAGACGGATATTCCGGCTTCCTTCATCTTCCCGATAGCCCATATCCTGCTCCACTCCCAGGGCGTGGGGAAATTTCGTCCGCAGTTTGGGCATGGCGTCTATCACCGGCGTTTCATCGGTGAGGCGGATCTGCAGGTAATCGTCGGAGGCTCTGTTTCCTCGCTCATGAGGGTGTCGAAGGCGCCTTCCATGCAGCGCACCTGATAGCGGGGCACCATTTCATGGAAAGTGGTATGCACCTTCCCTTCTTTGTCCAGTTCGCCGACGATGACACCTTTCTTCTGGTTCACCTCGTCGAAGGAATAGCGCATGAGGCTGCCGCTGTACTGAATTTTCTCCGACTCCTTCTGCGTTTTCTGGGGCCTGTGGAGATGGCCCAGGGCGGTGTAATCGTATTCCTCAAAAACAGCATCGTTGATGCGGTCATAGCCGCCGATGGAAAGGGGACGTTCCGACTCCGACGGCGTGCCGCCGGCAGCAAAGGCATGGGCCAGGGCCACCTTCCGCAGGGGCGCTGCTGGGAGAAGTGAAAGAAGATAGCGGGACAGCACCGTTTCCGCTTCTTCATAGGAATGCACCTGGTCTGCTCCCTTAAGACCCAGGGTATTCATCATAACCCGCACCCGGGCCGGTTCGGCGTAGGGAAGGGGACAGAAGGCCACCTTTCCATCGGCATCTTCCAGAATCACCGGAAAAAGGCGGGTGAGGGGGCCGAAAATATAAAGGCCCTGCCACTTCAAAAGGCGGCTGGCCACAGCCAGCCGCTCGGCGCTGTCATGGTTGCCGCTGATGATGATAAAGGGGATTTTCCGCTTCCCCACGATTTCCTCGGTCATCCGGTCAAAAAGCTCCACCGCCTCTTCCGGCGGATAGGAGCGGTCGTACACATCGCCGGAGAGAAGGATCACATCGGGCTTTTCTTCGTCCACCAGGGGAAGAAACCGGTTGTTTAAAAGCCATTCCTGGTCCTCGGTCATGCTGTGCTCCTTCAGAAGCTTCCCCAGATGCCAGTCTGCTGTATGGATAAATTTCATGACTGCCTCCTTTGTCTGATTGAAAAGAGGAATCTGCCTTTCTGCAAATTCCTCTTCTTACACTTTCCTATTCACTCTGCCGGGAAGGTAATTTTTTATCATCTCATAAAAGTCCTTTGCCCTTGCATACTGTTCATCGGCATCCTCTTTTGAAACAATAAAGAAATCGGCATAATCTGTATTATTCCGAATTTGAAAGGCCTGGCTTAGATACTTGGAGTACCGGACCTCAAATACACCGGTTTTGATGTATTCCTTTTGGAAGTAGGAAATGACACCGGCATGTTTTTTAAAGTCCACCCCATCCAATGCCAGAATGGCACGAACAGCTGTAAACATGGCATAGTAAGAACGGCCTATAGAATCTTTAAAATTATGGTGTTCCAAAAGGATATGGCGGAGTCAAGCCTTTCTTTTGCCATTTCCATTCGATAATTCATGAGTTCCAGCCGCTTTTCAAGCAACAATGTTCACCCCTTCCCTGCTGATATTACGGTAATAGGCACATCATCCTTGTATTTCATATACTCGTCATAGGGGATGACAACGGGGGAAATGATGATGCCGTACTCCAGCTCTAAATCGGAAGATATATCCCAGACCTGTTTCAGCTTCTGCTGCAGCTCCCTCCGAGGGCCCACTACAATAGCTGCCAGATCCAGGTCTGAATCATCGGTGAAATCGCCACGGGCGTAGGAACCGTACAGGATAATCTGTACCACGTCATTTCCGAAAACAGAGCGGTAGGCCCCTGCCACCGATTGGATGATTTTCTGTACATCCGATGCACTGCACATAGGCACTCCCCCTTTCTTTCTGTATTATATCATGGTTCCCGCAGCCCTTTCAGCAAGGCGATTTCCTTTTTATATCCCGGAAGTTCGTTCGGTGTTTCCAGGTAGAAGGGAAGGTTCTTCAGAAGGGGATGGTTGATGATGCGGGCAATGGCGTCAAGGCCCAGGGTGCCCTCTCCGATTTTTTCGTGCCGGTCCTTATGGCTGCCCAGGGGGTTCTTGTCGTCGTTCAAATGGTGGCGTGAAGCCGGGAAAGGCCGATACTTCGTCAAAGTGGCGGAGCACGCCATCCAGATCGTTCACTATGTCGTAGCCGCCGTCATATACATGGCAGGTGTCCAGGCATACTCCCAGCCGGTCCTTCCTTTCCGTTCTGTCTATAATGGATGCCAGTTCCTCGAAGGTGCGGCCCACTTCGGTGCCTTTCCCGGCCATGGTTTCCAGCAGTACATACTTTGGCAGTTCTTCCTGGTCCATGGCGTAGTTCAGCATGTCGGAAATCAGAACCGTGGCTTTTTCAACGCCCTGCTTCAAATGGGCGCCGGGGTGGAAATTGTACATGCAGCGGGCAGATGGGCCGTCTTGGCCAGGTCTTCCCTCATGGCAGTCCGCGCAAAGTCACGCACGCTGTCCTTTGTGGAGGCACCGTTCATGGTGTAGGCGCCATGACAGAGGATAGGGCCGAAGTGGTGCACTTCCATCCACCGGGCCAGCCCTTCCACGTCTTCTTCTATGAGGGGCTTGGACTTTCCGCCCCGGGGATTTCTGGGAAAGAACTGGAATGTATTGCCGCCAAGGGCGGTGGCAGTCTGTGCCATGGACAGAAAGCCTTTGGAAACAGATAAATGACATCCGATAATGAACATGGTTTTCTCCTGGTGAATAGGGGCCCTTCGCGGCCCGAAAATCAGAGGGCGCAAAAGGCTTCCGGGTTTGACAATGATTTCCCGGAGAACCCTGAAATACGTTTCTCTTCTGATTATATCACGCTTGCCGGTACGCAAAGAGGCCTCCTGCTTATGTAAAGGCAGGAGGCCTCCCTTGATTCCCGTATTCCTGTTATCCTAAAAATCCTCTGGTATTCTGGCTTCCACTACCTGCTGCAGGGCCAGCATGTAGGCGGCCAGGCGGTAGGTGACATGATATTTTTCCTTCAATGCATATACGTCTTCATAGGCTTCTCTCATTTTCTTCTGGAGACGCTCATTGTATTCCGCTTCAGTCCAGTAGTAGCCGGTACGGTTCTGTACCCATTCGAAGTAGGAGCCTACGACGCCGCCCACATTGCTCATCACGTCCGGCAGCACTTCGATGCCCTTCTTTTCAAAGTAAGCATCCGCTTCTTCCGTGGTGGGACCGTTGGCGCCTTCCAGAATGAGGGGTGCTTTGACCTTTTCCATGGTGCTTCCGTTAAGCTGGTTTTCCAGAGCTGCCATGAAGAGCACGTCCACGTCCTGGCTGAAGAGTTCGCTGTCCGGAATGATTTCAGCCCCTTCTTCGGTGTAACCTTTCAGGGAGCGGCCGTGGGAGTTAGCGTATACATACATGCTTCAATGTCCAGACCCCTGGGGTTGTGCCAGGTGCCGTTGATATCGCCGATGGTAGTGATTTTCACGCCTTCCTGGTGCATGAGGAGGGCACCTACGGAGCCTACATTGCCAAAGCCCTGGACTGCCATGGTAAGGTTTCGGATATCTTTATGGTTCTTTTCACACCAGGTCTGAAGGGTGAAGAGAAGACCCCGGCCGGTGGCTTCATTTCTTCCCAGGGAACCACCGGTGGCAAGGGGCTTGCCGGTGACCACGCCGGGCTGCCAGCTGCCGGAGAGAGCGGCGTATTCGTCGGCTATCCATGCCATAATCTGGCCGTTGGTATTCACATCCGGTGCCGGTACGTCCTTATCGGGCCCGATGATGGGGTAAATCTTCCGTACATAGCCTCTGGTGAGCCGTTCCAGTTCCCGCGCCGACAGCTTGTGAGGATCCACGGATGCCGCCTTTGGCACCGCCGTAAGGAATATTTCCGATGGCGTTCTTAATGGTCATCCACGCAGCCAGCGCCTTCACTTCGTTTTCATCGGACTGGGGATGGAAACGAATGCCCCCTTTGGCCGCGCCCCGGGCTGTGGAATGCTGTACCCGGTAGCCGGAGAAAACCTCCACATGGCCGTCATCCATGCGGATCGGAATGCTCACGGTCAGTTCCCTTTCCGGGTACCGTACAAATTCATAATCCTCTTTCTGGTAACCCAGTACCTGAGCTGCTTTGTCCAGCACATCAAGCATGTTTTCATAAGGATTGTAATTCGCCATAGTATGCCTCCTCGAATGAAATGATTGGGAAGGAAACGTCTTTCCTGCCCGCTCCTTCTACTATAACACCGGCCGCTGATTTTGAAAACCAAGTCATGGAAGCATGAGTATTCTGTATAGATATGCCTTTCGGTGTGCCTTGGGCTGGATAGCAGGCATTGGCTGTCGGCTGACCGCTATCCGCTGTCGGCTGACCGCTGACCACTGGCGAGGTTCGGCGCCCACCACCACCCTTTGAACCTTCTGAACCCTCTGAACCCTCGCGCCGAAGGCGTGTCCAATGGCACAGCCGGATAGGGGGTGGCGAGCAGCGGCTAATCACCAGACTGCGCATCATGCCATATGACACAGAAAGCCAATCCCGTAACGTTCTTGCGTCCCCTTTAGGGGAAGAGGGCCACGAAGTGTGAAGGGATGTACGAGGGTAAGAATGATTATGATACTCGATGTGGACGTGACCGCCGAAAGGCGGCATTATAATACTCATTGCCCCCCTAAAGGGGAAACGACTCACTACATTTTGCGCGTCGCTAGCGCTCCTTCAACCACTGCTGTCACTGACTCACTGGATTTTCAGGTCACTGATGCTCCCTTACAAATCCAGCTCGCATAGTGCATCCACTGCTGTCACTGACTCACTGGATTTTCAGGTCGCTGATGCTCCCTTACGAATCCAGTTCGCATAGTGCAAAATGTGTTCGCTGTGCATTGCTTCGCTCAGGGGGCTGCCGATTGGCGGTCAGGACCGCGATGGAGTGCCACTGCGATGCTCTACCTTGTACACCCTTTTGCCTCTTCGAGGCATTTCCCCTCAAGGGGAAACGAGGGATATGGAGAGAAAAATAGGGCGTCATATACTTCATGTACCATTCCGGTGTGTCCCCCTTTGGTGCTGGCGCCACCACCTTTCCCCCGCAAGCGGGGGCACTATAAAGCTCCGTTATGCTGTGAGCTGCTTATGAAAGGACTGTTTTTCAGAGCTTTATTCTGCCCCCTGAACAGGGGGAAGTCCGGCACAGCCGGATAGGGGGTGGCGAACGCAGTGAGCCAATCACCAGAATGCCTATCATGCCATATGATACAGAAAGCCAATCCCGTAACGCTGACTTTATAAGCATTGCCGCAGAGCGGCAATCCGTCACCCTCAGCGCCGTAGGCGCTGTCGCCCCCTGAGCAGAAGCGAACACAACCCTTCTACACAACCCGCGGCGTCAGCCGCGCCCCCTTTTTTTAAAATTGCGGCGAAGCCGCCACCACAACCCTCGGGCCAAAGGCCCGTCAAACTTAAGAACCCTCCGGCCGCAGGCCGGTCCATCTTAAGAACCTTTCCCTCTGAACCTTTTGAATATGCCCTTCGCAGCCCAATTTCATTTTCCCCCTTGACGCGGACCAAATGCTATTGTATCCTATTAACATACAGAGGCCGAAAGGCCGCAATTACATATTTTTGACAAAGATGTCTGATGATGAATAGTTCACATCAGGCTTTTTCTTTTGGACAAGGGGGCCCGGAAACATATCCGGGCCCTTTCTGCTTTCAAGAAAAAGCCGCCATTCTCTCAGACCTTTTTTGTTAAGGAGAGGGAGTGGATTTTATGAAAAAATGGAAGCAGTCATTCGAAAGTGGCCGCTGCTTCTGGCAGCTCTGGCCACACCGGCGGTGGCCATGGCGGCGGAGCCGGAGGGAAGGTATTCATCGGTGGACACCATCTGGGTGCTTTTAGGAGCTATTCTGGTGTACTTCATGCAGCCCGGGTTCGCCATGGTGGAAACGGGGCTCACCCGTGCCAAGAATGCCGGCAACATTGTAATGAAGAATTTCATGGACTTTGCCCTGGGCACCGTGGTGTTCTGGTTTCTGGGCTTCGGTCTCATGTTCGGCGCGATATAGGCGGTATCATCGGCACGCCGGATCTCTTTGTCACCCATTTCCAGGTGCCTGATGATGCCGGTTATACACCGCTGGCTTACCTGTTCTTCCAGACTGTGTTCTGCGCTACGTCGGCCACCATCGTTTCCGGGGCCATGGCAGAACGGACGAAGTTCTCCGCCTACTGCGTATATTCCGTACTCATTTCCCTTCTGATTTATCCCATTTCCGGTCACTGGATCTGGGGCGGCGGCTGGCTTTCCGAACTGGGATTCCATGATTTCGCCGGTTCCACCTGCGTTCATCTGGTAGGCGGTGTGTGTGCCTTCGTAGGGGCATGGCTCCTGGGACCCAGAATCGGCAAGTACAATAAGGACGGCACCGTAAACGCATCCCCGGCCACAGCATTACCCTGGCCTGCCTGGCATGTTCATCCTGTGGATGGGCTGGTTTGGATTTAACGGCGGCTCCACCGTTTCCATGACCGGCGACAAGACCATTGAGTCTGTGGGCCATATCATGATTACCACCAACCTGGCTGCAGCCGCAGCTGCCTGCACCACCATGATCGTCACCTGGGTGAAATACGGAAAGCCTGATGTATCCATGACACTGAACGGCGGCTTGGCAGGCTGGTAGCCATTACCGCCGGCTGCGATACCGTCAATAAAGGAATCCTGGGCGCAGAAAAATACCACCAGGGAAGGAATAATGGAAATCAGGGACATTGCCAGAATCCGGTTCCACTGGAAGCCTACGTCGCCGTCCATAGACATACGCAGATATACGGAGTTGGTATATTTATCCATATCAGCGATATAGATCAACGGGCCCTGGAAGTCATTGTTGGTCCACATGAACTGGAACAGCGCACAGGATACCAGTGATGGCTTTAACATAGGCACGATTACATACCACAGTGTTTTTAAGGTGTTGCAGCCGTCAATCTTAGCCGCCTCCTCCAGCTCTTTTGGTACGCCTCGTAAGAACTGGGATCAGCATGAATACAAAGTAGGTATCAGCTGCAAATAAGGACGGGATAACCAGAGGCAGGTAGGTATTTACCCACTTCCAGTTGTTGAACATGATGTACTGAGGTGCGTTTAATACAACCTGAGGAAGGAACAGGGTAGACATCAGCAGTGCAAAAAAGATGTTCTTTCCTTTAAAGTTGAAACGTCCAAAGCCATATGCTGTGATCGTTGCGGATACAACGGTAAAGATAACCTTCGGAATAACGATCTTGTAGGTATTGATCAGAGATTTAACCAGATCGATCTTTCCTCCGTAGCTCTTGAATGCATTGTCATAGCCGTCGAATACAGGATTCTTCGGGATAAACCATGCGCTGGTGAAGATCTCGGAGTTGGTCTTAAAGGTTGCTCCCACCATCCAGATCAGAGGATACACCATGATAATCCCTACCAGGATCAGAAGGGTGTAGCGGATCACAGTACTGATTTTTCTTCTTGTCTCTCTTGTCATCTGATTCTACCTCCCATCCTCATCTGAATAGTAAACCCACTTCTTCTGGCTGACAAATGCAACAACGGTCATAGTCATAGTAATCAAGAACAGGATCCACGCCTGGGCGCTTGCCATACCCATCTTGTGGCGGAGGAATGCGTTGTTGTAGATCAGCATGGAGATCAGTGTGGTTGCTCCGTTTGGTCCGCCCTTGGTTACAAGGAACGGTCCGTTGAACTCCTGGAATGCCTGGCATAACTGGGTAACCAGGTTGTAGAAAATAACCGGTGTGATCAGGGGTACGGTAATCTTAAAGAACTGTGTCCACTTGCCGGCGCCGTCGATAGAAGCCGCCTCATAAAGATCCTCAGACACACCCTTTAAGGCTGCCAGGAAGATAACCATGGCGGAACCGAACTGCCATACACGGAGAAGTACGATTACCATCAGCGCTCATGTCGCCGGCCATCCAGTTGATCTCCGGGATACCGAACGCGCCTAAAACGGTGTTGATCAGACCGTCTGTGTTAAATACAGCTCTCCACAGGATAGCGATCGCGATGGAGCCGCCCAGAATGGAAGGGATGTAGTAAGCGGTTCTGAAGAAGTTTACGCCCTTTAACTTAAAGTTTAAGATGTAGGCAATAAACAGAGCGAACATCAGCTTTAAGGCACGTCAAAAATGGCGTATTTAAACGTTACCACAAAGGCGCGGATGATATCGGGATCCGTAAAGATCTTCTCGTAATTCATCATGCCGTACTTGGTAATGCCATTGAAAAGGTCGTAGTTGGTGAAGCTGTAAAAAAGGGATGAGAGGAAGGGATATACCTTAAACAGGATAAAACCAACCAGCCAGGGCAGGATGTACAGAAGGCCGATATTCAGCGCCCAGAATCCTTTCTTGTTTTTCATACGGTTACCTCCATAATATTTCGTACTTTTATACGCGGTCCGCATACTTTTCTGCCAGGAGAGTGCCCAGGCGCAGCCCTTTTTTATGGCGTATGCGAGCTGCTCGCCGGAAGCCTCTTTGGAAGCCTCCAGATGTTTTCTTATGCCTTCACGGAACATGTCCTGGAGCGCTCTGTAATGCTCATAGATCTCCGGAGACATCTCCTCTATCATGTCGATCAGCAAGGCCAGATCTGCCTCGCTGAGAGTTTTCTGTGTTTTAAAATAAGTAACAATACTGCTGTAATTTTCTTTGTTTTTAACTGCTTCTCTGATTTCTTTTTCTGTCATATTCACTGTTCCCCTCAAAGGGAGCAGCGTCTGAAAGGGCGCTGCCGTTTATTTCTTGCGGATTAGTAGTTGCTGTAGCACTCATCAATGCCCTTAAGCAGTTCCTCGGCAGCCTCGCAGATGTCGTGTTGCCTGCGGACAGCTTACCGAATACCTTGTAGTATACGCCGTCAGGGTTAGCCTTTAAGTCATTATGCTCGAAGTAGGGATCCAGAGGGAACTTGCTGTATGCAGTCACCTTGGAGTTTGCTTCCTTAACCATCTCATCGCCGATTCCCTTCTCATTGAGAATCTCAATTGCCTTCTTGGAGCAGGGGATACCTCTCTCAGTACCGGAGATTTCGATGCCTTCATCCTCATTTAACAGGAAGTTGATCAGCATGGCTGCTTCCTTCGGATGCTCAGAATTTGCTGCAACTGCAAATGCCATGGATACCTTGGTAAATCCGCCGTTGTGATCGCCGAACTTGATGAAGTCGCCGATTACCAGCTCCTGTCCAGGCTTATCTGTACTCTCTGCGATCGCCTGCTGGAACTTGCTTACAGAAGAATCCCACTCAAGGATACCTGCATACTTACCGTTGATCCACTTAGCGTTCTTGTCAAGAGAGTCTGCATATCGCCCTGAAGTGTAGCCAGAGTAGGAATTACATGATTCTCTTCCAGCTTTGTGATGAAATCCATACCTTCCTGGATCTCTTCCTTTGTATACTGAACAGCTCCGTCCTCTACCCAGGCCTTGCCGTACTTGCTCTCTAAGTAGTATACCAGGAAGATCGCACGGTCGTACTCGCCCAGTGCCAGAGGATAATAATCGTCGCCGTATGCCTTAAATGCCTCTCCGGCTGCCAGTAAGGATGCCTCGTCTGTAGGAAGCTCGCATCCGATCTCATCAAATGTGGTCTTATTCCAGTAGAACAGACGGCCTGTCAGAGAAATCGGAACTGCCATCAGCTTTCCGTCTGCCTTACACTGATCCAGAACCTCCTGGTCAAACTGTGTCAGGTCGATCACATCGCTGTACTCGTCCAGATTTACGAAATTCTTACCGTTTCCGCTATAGGATGTGATCCAGTTCCAGTTGATCTGCATTACGTCAGCTGCATTGCCGCCCTGGATTGCCAGAGCCTGCTTCTCTTCCCAGCCGGTCCATGCGCCATACTCAGCCTCAACCTTGATGTTTGGATACTTTTCCATGAAAGCGGCGATTGCCTTTTCTGTTGCCTCATGACGGGCATCACCGCCCCACCATGAAAACTTTAAGGTAACTTCCTCATTGCTCGCTGCGCTGTCGCCGCCCTCAGCCTTACCTGCTGCAGTTGTATCTGTAGATGCGGACGTACCGCCGCAGGCTGCCAGAGATAATGCCATGGTAGATGCCAGAGCCAGAGATACTGCTTTTTTGAAATTTCTCTTCATTTACTCTCTCCCTTTCTTTTCCCCTTCGCATACACATTTTGCAAAGGTTTGCAACATTGTTCTGAAAATTGTGCACATCCGCTAGGTAAGCGTTTACAAATTTGTATGCTTTTAAGCAAACGTGCTTATTTCTCATGGTAATTTCATAATATCATTAACCCTATCAGTTGTCAATTATGTATTGTGTATATTTTTACACTTTCTTTTTATGCAATATGTCTAGTTTTCTTCTCTGTTTTTTTGTGATAAGATGGTTTCAAGACAGAAAATGATATTTTTGGTGGTAATGCAAGTATTTTTTACCAAATTAAGGGAAATTAGATCCAGACAGTCATGGCATTTATTACCCGTTTTTGGTCTGCAAACGTTTACATATCATTTTCTTTCATACTGTCTTTAAAAACCCTTATATATGTGTTACTATTTTTAAAGGATAAAGGAGAATTATATCATGATGAAGATTTTGGACCATTACATTGACCAGCTGTTAGACAAGAGTACGCCTCAGGCTCCGGTCTGGAACATCGAAAAGATCAAAAACGGCGGAGCTTCTACCTGGAACTACATTGACGGCTGTATGATCAAGGCCATTCTTGAACTGTACCATATTACCAAAAATGAAAAATACCTGGAGTTTGCCGATGCCTTTATCGACTACTTTGTACAGGAGGACGGCTCCATCACTTCCTATGATCCAAAGGAATATAATCTGGACAATGTAAATGCCGGCAAAACCCTTTTCGATCTCTATGAGCTTACCGGACGGGAGAAGTACCGCAAAGCCATCGACACGGTATACAGCCAGCTGAAAGGGCAGCCAAGAACCACAACAGGCAACTTCTGGCACAAGATGATCTATCCAAACCAGATCTGGCTGGATGGCCTGTATATGGCCCAGCCCTTCTATATGCAGTACGAAGTAACCTATAATAATGGTGCCAACTGCCGGGACTCCTTTGAGCAGTTCCTTCATGTATATGACCTCATGAAGGACACACGCAACGGCCTGTACTACCACGCATATGATGATTCCAGAGAATCCTTCTGGTGCGACCCCGTCACAGGCCTGTCAGACAATTTCTGGCTGCGCGCACTGGGCTGGTATGCCATGGCCCTGATCGATACCATGGAGGTAATGCCGGGATCCATGGCCCAGGAGAAGGAAAAGCTGGGCGCTATTTATAAGGAACTGATTGACGCCATGCTGCCCTATCAGGACAAGGAAACCGGTATGTGGTATCAGGTTGTAAACAGAGGCCGCATTAAGCCAAACTATCTGGAAACCTCCGGCTCCGCCATCTTCGCCTATGCGATCATGAAGAGCGTGCGTCTGGGCTATCTGGATGAAAGCTATTTTACCTTTGGAGAAAGAGCATTTACCGGCATCTGTGAAACATATCTCTCTGAAGAAAACGGAGAACTTCAGTTAGGCGGCATCTGCCTGGTTGCAGGACTTGGAAATAAAGAAATGCGGGAAGGAACCTTTGATTATTATATGCGCGAACCGATCGTTAAAAATGAGGCGAAAGGCGTTGCACCGCTGATCCTTGCATACATTGAACTGATGTACCAGCACCAGGAAGCTGAAGTATAAGCCGGATCAGAGAAGTTTCCGTATCTCCAGGATATCTTCCACGCAGATCCCGGTACCATCTTCTAAGACGATCTTATGGGTATAAGCATCCGTTTTTTTCACGATCCCTGAAACAGTTATATAAGCTCCCCCTCTTTTTGTTCATCTTTTTGAAAATACGTAAAGAGGGCGGGAGTTTTTTCGCGCAGCAGTACCTTAAGTTTTTCATCCAAAAACGTTTTCTGCGTCTCATCCAGTTCGATCTTCTCCCCTGTCACCCTGGCAGTCTCCTTAATAGCCCCTTCAAATCCCGTAAGAGCCGCAAAAGGCGCAAACTGTGCCGACCGGTTCTCCCTTGACATAGGAGGATGCTTTTTTGAAACCGGTCTTGACTGACCAATGTATATCCTCATACTTTTTCACGCCTTATGCCCTCCGATCTGCCGGTTGCGCTCTATAGCCGTTGCTCCTTCCTCCAAATTCATCCCCTTAAGGATCGCATTTTTCCCATACTTCTTCTTAATATCCAACATAGCCTGCTGCAACCTTTTCTCCTTCTCCAGGTTCTTTACTTCCTTTTCTCGCTCCTTCTCCACTGCTTCATAGTCTGTAAAAAGGCTTAACTGCTCATAAGTCTCCTGTTTTTGTACCTTCTTCTCTTCCATAGCATGTTCTGCCGTAATATAAAGCCTGCGGATCAGCAGATTTTTATCTACAATACCATCATACAGCTCCATAGCCCCCTGCATGATCAGTCTTGCAGAAGAAGTCGGCAGTTTTAAATGAATGGTTCCGTGGGCATGCTTGGGTATTTTCCTGCCATACTGATCCGTAGTCACTGCCCCTTTATACGCTTTTCTTCTCACCGGATCCGTCAGATTTTCAATATCATACCCCACCGTCAGAACGATCTGGCTGGCTATAAGCCTTTATCCACCAGGTCCATTGCCAGCATATCCGCCATTTCCTTTAAAACCAGCTTTGCCTGGTTAAAATCACAGGGACAATGCAATACCTGCCCCGAGCCAATGCTCTTATCCTGAGGCTTGTACGCTTTATATCTGCAATGGTACATGGCTCATATCCCCATGCATGATCAATGAGAAGTTCCGCATTGATCCCAAACAGTCGAAACAACAGATCCTCATTATAAAAATCCCCAGAACGTCCCAGAGAACACCTGGCAATATCCCCCATTGTATAAATTCCATTTTCTTCCAGTTTTCTGGCATAACCTTTTCCTACTCTCCAGAAATCCGTAAGCGGCCTTGTGATCCCATAGCATCTGGCGATAAGACATTTCATCCAGCTCTGCGATCCGCACTCCGTCCTGATCCGCAGCCACATGTTTTGCCACAATGTCCATGGCAACCTTGCAAAGGTACAGATTAGGGGCGATCCCCGCAGTGGCAGTGATCTTTGTTTCACTTAACACATCCTGGATCATTTTCATCGCCAGTTCCCGGGCTGTCATCCTGTAAGTGCCCAGATACTCTGTCACATCCATAAATACTTCATCAATGGAATATACATGGATATCCTCCGGAGCCACATACTTTAAATAAATATGATAGATCTTTGTACTCACTTCCATATAGTGAGCCATCTGAGGGGGCACGATTACATAATCAATCTCAAGCCGCGGATCCCTTTCAAGCATTTTCGCATCACAAGATCTCCCTGTAAACTTTCGCTGTGGCAATCCGCTTCTTCGCAGACTATTAGCCTGCTTCACCTTCTGCACCACTTCAAATAATCTCGCCCGCCCAGAGATCCCGTAAGCCTTCAAAGAAGGGGATACCGCCAGACAGATGGTCTTTTCCGTCCTTGAAGGATCCGCCACCACCAGATTAGCAGTAAGCGGATCCAGCCCGAGATCCACTGCTTCTACGGAAGCATAAAAAAGATTTCAGATCAATAGCAATATAAATCTTATCAGAACCCATGTTTAAACCTCCATGACCAGTTACTGTTTAGTATACCATACGCCATTTTTCCTGTCCATGAACGCTACAAACATTTGTTCTTATCTATTCTTAACTTACTCATTCTCACTTCAATTCAAAATACTGATCATGAAATTCAGATATCCCACATAAGTCAGCCACACCAGATACGGCACCAGCGAATATTAGAATTTTCAGAATATCAATTTAAAGTCATTTGCTTATTTCTATCTCCACACCTCTTCAGCAATTTCTTTCACCAAATTTTTAACTTTGCCCACTGCTCTTCTTCTGTAAGCTTGTTTCCGATCTCACAGGAGGCGAAACCGCACTGTGGGCTTAAGTATAAGCGGTCTAAAGGCACGTGTTTTGCAGCCTCATGGATCCTTGCGATCACGTCTTCTTTCTTTTCTAATACCGGGGATTTGGTGGTTACAAGGCCCAGAACTAACTTTTGTCGCCG
>ENA-OQBJ01000629-OQBJ01000629.1-human-gut-metagenome-genome-assembly--contig:-NODE-629-length-17817-cov-2.242793_pt1 | contig 17817 bp, 17 predicted proteins | sample MGYA00242743_ERZ504545 | MGnify/ENA primary metagenome ERZ504545 (study PRJEB26092, sample SAMD00036252) | human gut metagenome | host: Homo sapiens | study: EMG produced TPA metagenomics assembly of...
ATAGAGAAACGGGCCAATCCATTGATAACACATCGGATTAACCGTATGTTTTGTTTTGGTAGCCCGTGGGGGAATCGAACCCCCCTTTCAAGAATGAAAATCTTGCGTCCTAACCGATAGACGAACGGGCCATCCTTTGTTTGTGTTGAGGTGTTTCTCAATCACGGGTGCAAAGGTACGCATTATTTTTGAATCTGCAAGTGTTTTGCACAAAAAAATGCACGAAAAATGCAGTATTTTTTTCTTTTTCCCCTTCTGAAAGGGGTAAAAAAGGGGAAAACTGCTTTGTGCAGGTAGCGTTTTATGAATTATAGATCTTCCGGATCGGCAGTATCTTCCAGTCTGTTTTCCCAAAGGTATTTTTGTGTTTCTTTGACGGCAACTCCCGATAAGAAGATGAGGGAAATCAGATTAGGAACTGCCATCAGTGCGTTTACGCTGTCGGCAATGTTCCATACTGCTTGTAAATTCATGGTGGAACCAAAGTAAATGGATGAAATCCATATAACACGATATACTCGCAGGAGTTTTTTCCCTCCTAAATATTCGATGGCTTTTCCCGAGTAATATCCCCAGCCTAAAATGGTAGAAAAGGCAAAGGTCAGAATGCCGATTGCCAGGATGCTGGTACCTACATAAGGGATTTTACCAAAGGCTGCTTTGGTCAATGCTCCACCTTGTGTATAATCGATGTCAGGAAATGCGAGTACACTGGTAACCAGCACCAGCCCCGTCAATGCACAGATAATGACGGTGTCCCAGAATGTTCCGGTAGAAGAAACCAGTGCCTGACGTACCGGGTTGCGAGTTTGTGCCGCTGCTGCCACAATAGGTGCCGAACCAAGTCCGGATTCGTTGGAGAAAAGTCCGCGGGCAATACCGTAACGTGCTGCGAGCATGACACTCGTTCCTAGAAATCCTCCTCCTGCGGCATGTGGAGTAAACGCAGAACTGATGATGAGTTTGAAGGCTTCTCCCAAATAGGCGTGGTTCAGAATGAGGATATAAATACATCCTCCTATATAGAGGATAGCCATCAGAGGGACCAGCGTCATACATACACGGGCAATACCTTTTACTCCGAAGAAGATAACTAGTGCGATACCTAGTGCCACTACTATTCCGGTGATATGTTCGCTTACTCCGTATGTCTCTTGCATCAGTAAGGCAATAGAGTTAGCTTGTACCGTACTTCCGATACCGAATGCTGCCATGGCTGTAAAGATGCAGAATAAAATGCCCAGCCATTTTTGCTTCAGTCCTCGTTCCAGTGCGTACATCGGGCCACCAAGCATTTCTCCGCTGGACGTTTTTACGCGGTATTTAATGGCAAGGAGCCCTTCGGCATATTTTGTGGCAATTCCGAAAACTCCGGTCAGCCAGCACCAGAATACGGCACCGGGACCTCCGAATGCAACGGCAGTCGCCACACCGATGATGTTTCCTGTTCCAATAGTTGCTGCCAGTGAAGTGGCAAGCGCGCCGAATTACTGACGTCGCCTTCAGAATCAGGATCTTTTTTTAAAAGAAAGTCGTATAGCTGTAAATATTTTGCGTTGTGGAAACTTTAACCGTATGGTCAGAAAAATGTGAGTTCCCAGTAGTAATATAATCATCGGCCATCCCCAGAGAAAGGAGCTGACCGATGCTGTTATTTGTTCGAATAATTCCATGCAAATATTAAAATCGTTAAGGTTGCATTGTTTCTACTTCACCCAAGCTTTTTTCGATGTCTTTGTCTGTCAATGTATAGTTGGTTAAGTTTCCAGATAAATATTGGTCGTATGCACTCATATCTATCAGACCGTGTCCGGATAGGTTAAACAGAATAACCTTTTCTTCGCCCGTTTCCTTACATTTGTTGGCCTCTTGTATGGCAGCAGCAATGGCGTGACACGATTCGGGGGCAGGGATGATACCTTCGGCACGTGCAAACAGACATCCGGCTTCGAATGTTTCCAGTTGCTGTATGTCTACGGCTTCCATCAAATGATCTTTCAAAAGTTGTGATACGATAACTCCTGCTCCATGGTAACGCAATCCACCCGCATGAATGTTGGCAGGTGTAAAGTTATGTCCCAGTGTAAACATCGGCAGAAGAGGAGTATATCCGGCTTCATCACCAAAGTCGTATTCAAACTTTCCTCTTGTCAGTTTCGGACAGGAAGCCGGTTCGGCAGCTACGTAACGGGTTTGTTTTCCTTCCAGAATAGTATGACGCATGAAGGGGAAGCAGATGCCTCCAAAGTTTGAACCTCCACCAAAACATCCGATGATGATATCTGGATATTCGCCGGCCATTTCCATCTGTTTTTCTGCTTCCAGACCAATGATGGTTTGATGAAGCGTTACATGGCTCAGTACAGATCCTAATGTATACTTACAGTTCGGAGTTGTACGTGCCAGTTCGATGGCTTCGGAAATGGCTGTACCCAGTGATCCCTGGTGATTAGGATACTTGGTCAATATATTTTTTCCGGCGCGTGTTGACATAGAAGGTGAAGGAGTAACCTGTGCTCCGAAAGTCTGCATGATGCTGCGTCGGTATGGCTTCTGTTCATAACTGATTTTTACCTGATAAACGGCAGCCTCCAGTCCGAATACTTTTGCGGCATACGAAAGGGCTGCTCCCCATTGTCCGGCTCCGGTTTCGGTTGTAATATTGCTGACACCTTCTTTTTTACAGTAATAAGCCTGTGCCAGTGCAGAGTTCAGTTTATGCGAGCCAATAGGGCTGACACTTTCGTTCTTGAAATAGATATGTGCCGGTGTTCCTAAAGCTTTTTCCAAACCATATGCACGAACCAACGGAGTACTTCGATAATACTTGTACATCTCACGTACTTCTTCGGGAATTTCTATCCATGTATCGGTCTGGTTAAGCTCCTGATGACATAATTCTTTTGCAAAAATAGGATACAAATCTTCCGGTTTAAGCGGTTCGCGTGTAGCTGGATTCAGAGGAGGCATGGGTTTGTTTTTCATGTCAGCCTGAATATTATACCAATATTTAGGAATTTCATCTTCCGGTAAAATGAATCTTTTCTGTTTATTGCTCATAAATGTTTGCTTTTTGATTGATTTTTCAAAAATAAGTAAAACAATGTAATATTACAACCGTTTTTGGTTTTTATTTGTTATTTTGATGTTTTTATGCCTTAAAACCGTGCACGGCGTTTCTTGAACATAAGTAGATGATAGCTTGTTTTAATGAAAGTTTTTCTTCAGAAAGATCTATTCAGAGTATAAGATGATGTTGACTTTACTAATAGAGTAGATGGGGAAAAACAAATATGTAATAAAGTCATGCTTTTAATCGGAAAACCGATAATTATAAATACATTTGCGTGCAAGTGTTAATATAAAAACAGTTTTAGTATGGATTCTTTAGAAAGGCTCTTGCTTTATCGTAAGAAACTGATATTACCTCGTATTTATCAAGTCATAAATTGGTTCATGTGGATTACGTATTTTTGCGCAATCCTGTTTTTGGCTACTTTGGTTTATGAACATGGATTTATGATTTCATCGGATGAGGCAAAGGCTATTCGTATTATATATAAGAGTGTATGGATTGTTTTTTTGCTGTCGGCTACAGTGCAGATTGTTTTTCAATCAGATGAGGACGGACAGAAAAAATACATTTTGGTCATGGGTAATTAATGTCTTGCTGTATCTGACTTTACTTCCTGTGCTGTTCAAGAAACCGGATGCTGGAGATGAAGGTGTTTATTGGACATGGATGTTCTTTCATAGTCATTATTATCGGATAGCTATTTTATTATTATATTCTTTATTGCAGTTGTCCAGTAGCTTGGTACGATTGTTGGGCAGGCGTACTAATCCTTCTCTTATTTTAGCTTCCAGCTTTTTGGTTATAATATTTATTGGGGCTGGATTGCTGATGCTTCCCAGAGCAACTTATCATGGAATTTCGTGGATAGATGCATTGTTTACTGCAACTAGTGCTACGTGTGTTACCGGACTGGTTTCGGTTGATGTTCCGTCTACCTTTACACTGGAAGGACAAATTATTATCATTTTGCTTATCCAGATAGGAGGATTGGGAGTTATGACACTGACAAGTTTTTTTGCCATGTTTTTTATGGGAAATACTTCTTTATATAATCAGCTGGTAGTTGGCGATATGATAAGTTCTAATTCATTGAATTCTCTTTTATCCACCATATTATATATTCTAGGATTCACATTAGCTATCGAAGGTATTGGTATGGTGATTATCTGGTATTCTATACACAATACTCTGGGAATGACGTTGCAACAGGAAATATATTTTGCAGCCTTCCATTCGGTTTCAGCATTTTGTAATGCCGGATTTTCTACTTTGCCGGGTAACTTAGGAAATGCGGCGGTTATGCAAAACCATAACTTGCTTTTTATAACCGTTTCATTTCTGATTATTTTGGGAGGTATTGGTTTCCCTATTTTGGTGAATCTGAAAGAAACGCTTTTTTATTATTTACGTTATCTGAAATGGAAGTGTTTCGGGCGTTCATCTCATTTTCCAAAACAGGTCCATTTATATAATTTGAATACACGTATTGTTTTGATAATGACAGCTATTTTGCTTGTGCTGGGTACGTTGGCTATTGCTCTTTACGAGTGGAACAATGCATTTTCTGGCATGGAAGTTACAGATAAATGGGTACATGCTTTCTTCAATGCGACATGTCCGCGTACGGCTGGATTTGTCAGTGTCGGGCTGACTACGCTGTCTACACAGACTTTGTTGCTGATGATTATACTGATGATCATAGGAGGGGTACGCAGTCTACCGCAGGTGGAGTAAAGATAAATGTGTTTGCTGTTATACTTCTGAATTTGTGGGCGGTCATTAGAGGAGCAAATCGGGTAACTATTTTCCAGAGAGAATTGTCGGATGATTCGATCCGCCGCTCAAATGCAGTGCTTATGTTGTATCTTATCATTCTGTCTGCTGCAATTTTTGTCATGAGCATGTTAGAGCCCAAAGCATCTCTAATGGCACTTACTTTTGAATGTGTATCGGCTTTGAGTACTGTGGGTTCCAGTCTGGATCTTACTCCTGTTTTGAGTACGGCTGGTAAATCGGTTATTATTTTACTGATGTTCATAGGCCGTGTAGGAGCTTTTACCTTGTTGCTGGGACTGATTAAACAAGTAAAAAAGCGTAATTATAAATATCCAAGTGATAACATTATAATAAATTGATATATGAAATATATTGTAATAGGACTGGGAAATTATGGCGGAAAGCTTGCCGAGGAACTGACTGTTTTGGGGCATGAAGTCATAGGAGTGGATGTGAGGGAACATTATGTAGATCATTTGAAAGATAAGATTGCTACAGCTTTTGTTCTTGATGCAACCGATGAAATTGCACTTTCTGTTCTTCCATTAAAGAGTGTAGATGTCGTTATTGTAGCAATAGGTGAAGACCTGGGAGCTTCTGTACGCGTTGTATCGTTGTTGAAGAAAAACAAGGTGAAGCATATTTATGCCCGTGCGATAGATGATGTCCATAAAACTGTACTTGAAGCTTTTTCGCTAGACCGTATTCTGACTCCGGAGAAAGAGGCAGCACGTATGTTGGTCCAGTTGTTGGAACTGAATGCATCAGTAGAACCATTTCAGATAGACGAGGAACATTATATTTTCAAGTTTAATGTACCTGCCAAATTAGCAGGATATGGCATCAATGAATTGCAGTTGGAAAAGGAATTCGATTTGAAGATTATTTCATTGATACGTGGAAAGAAGGCACAGAATTGCATTGGTATTTCTATTTTGGAAAGAGAAGTAGCCAATGAATTTCCTGAAGACTATATAATACAGCCCGAAGATGCATTGGTATGTTACGGACTGTATGCTAATTTCATGAAGTTCTGGAAATCTATCCGTTGATTGAAAATTATATTCAAGAGGTAATGCCTTAGTGGATATTTCTCTGGTTCAATGCCCGTTGGTAACGGCGGGCATTGGCAAGATGTTCGTTCCAGCTTTTGGCAAAGTTGTGTGTGCCAGAGAAATCTTCCTTCGCACACATATATAGATAATCATGCTTGGCATAATTCAATACGCTTTCCAGTCCGTTGATAGATGGTATGCGAATCGGTCCGGGAGGTAATCCTGCATGTTTGTATGTGTTATATGGACTATCTGTTTCCAGATGTTTATGCAGAATACGCTTAAGTCCAAATTCTTGCAAGCCAAATTTTACAGTGGGGTCGGCCTGCAAGGGCATACCTGTGTGCAGGCGGTTGATATAAAGACCGGCTACCATTGGCTTTTCTGCCTTATTAGCTGTTTCTTCTTCGACGATAGAAGCCAGAGTTGCCACTTCTTCGGGAGTAAAGCCGATACTTTTTGCTTTTTCCATCCGTTCCTTGTTCCAGAACCGGTCGTGTTCTTTTTTCATACGCTTGATAAAATCCTCAGCACTCATGGTCCAATACACTTCGTATGTATTAGGAATGAAAAGAGCAGAAATCGTGTATTGATTATATCCTAGCGTAGAACAATACGTACTGTCATTCAGCAAACTGGCGATAGAAGCTGAGTCCGTCATCAGACGTCGGGAAATGGATTTAGCCAATGCTCCGAGCGTACGTACACTGGGTACTGTCAGACGTATGGGAGTCTGATGTCCGCTTTTCAGTTGGTGAAATATATGCCAAGTGTTATCAGTCGGTTTAAGTTTATAGGCTCCCTCGTGAATGTTTTCAGCATAATTACTGCATGAAATGAGCATACGTAATCCGGTGATATCAGAGGTGTGGAAATCTTTTTTCAATTTTGTATATACGGAGTCTATGTTATCGTCGTTGTCAATGTAGAGATAAGCAGCTTTCTCTATTTTGAGAGGGGTATTCAGTATTAATGTTTTGCAGGCAACGACACCGATTAAAATCAATAAGACAATCGATCCGACGATATAAATAACTTTTTTATTTTTCATTCTTGCTTTATTTCAGTGCGGCAAAGATAGCTTATTTCTTCCATTTGGACAAAAAGAAAAAGGGAGAGTATCGTATTTCGATACTCTCCCTTTTAGGTAGTTTCTGGAAACCTGTATAAGTAGTTTAGTTTCGGAATATCAAACCTTCACTGCTACGTTCTACGATGATCGGTTTAGTACGGTCTACTTCCTGTGACAGAAGCTTCTTTGACAAATCGTTCAGTAAGTAGCGCTGGATAGCACGTTTTACCGGACGAGCACCAAACTCTGGATCGTATCCGGCAGTAGCAATAAAGTCTACAGCCTGATCGCTCATCTGGAGTGTAACACCATTTTCTTCCAGCATTTTCTTGATGCCGTTTATCTGCAAGCGTACAATCTGTTCAATTTCGTTCTTGTTCAACGGTTGGAACATGATTGTTTCATCTATACGGTTCAAGAATTCCGGACGGATGGTCTTTTTCAGCATATTCATCACTTCTGCCTTGGTTTCTTCTACAACTTGGTCGTGGTTCTGATCATTGATCTTTTCGAACTGACTTTGTATGTAAGAACTTCCCAAGTTGGATGTCATGATGATAATGGTGTTCTTGAAGTTTACCGTACGTCCCTTATTATCAGTCAGACGTCCGTCGTCCAATACTTGCAACAAGATATTGAATACATCCGGATGTGCTTTTTCGATTTCATCGAAAAGAACAACTGAGTATGGTTTACGGCGTACAGCTTCAGTCAACTGACCACCTTCATCGTAGCCAACGTATCCCGGAGGCGCACCGATCAGACGAGAAACGGTATGTTTCTCCTGGTATTCACTCATATCGATACGCGTCATCAGCGATTCATCATCGAACAGGTACTCGGCAAGAGCCTTTGCCAGCTCGGTTTTACCTACACCCGTAGTACCCAAGAAGATGAATGAACCAATCGGACGTTTCGGGTCTTGCAGTCCCGCACGGCTACGGCGTACAGCGTCGGCTACTGCTTCAATTGCTTCATCCTGACCGATAACACGTTTATGTAATTCATCTTCCAAGTGGAGCAATTTATCACGTTCGCTTTGCAACATCTTACTTACCGGTATTCCCGTCCAGCGCGATACTACATCAGCGATATCTTCGGCAGTAACTTCCTCCTTGATCATGGCATTGTCGCCTTGCTTTTTCTTTAAGTCTTCCTGAATACTCTTTATTTCATTTTCCAAGCTCTGCAACTTACCATAACGGATTTCAGCCACTTTACCATAGTCGCCTTCGCGTTCAGCCTTGTCAGCTTCAAATTTCAGCTGTTCTATTTCCTTCTTGTTCTGCTGAATCTTGTTCACCAGTTCTTTTTCGCTCTGCCATTTAGCCTTGTATGAAGTTTCCTGTTCCTTCAACTCAGCTATTTCTTTGTTCAATTGAGCAAGCTTAGCTTCATCTTTTTCACGTTTGATAGCTTCGCGTTCAATTTCAAGCTGTTTCAACCGGCGTTCAATTTCATCCAGTTCTTCCGGAAGTGAGTCACGTTCCATACGAAGTTTGGCTGCGGCTTCATCCATCAAGTCGATGGCTTTATCCGGCAAGAAACGGTCGGTGATGTAACGGTTACTCAGTTCTACAGCGGCAATGATGGCTTCGTCTTTGATTCTCACCTGATGGTGATTTTCATAACGTTCCTTCAATCCACGCAAGATAGAAATAGAGCTTGCCGTATCCGGTTCGTCTACCATGACTGTCTGGAATCGTCTTTCGAGTGCTTTATCCTTTTCAAAATATTTCTGATATTCATCAAGGGTAGTAGCACCGATACTTCTCAGTTCGCCACGTGCCAAGGCCGGTTTCAGGATGTTTGCAGCATCCATGGCACCTTCACCTTTTCCGGCACCTACCAGTGTATGGATTTCATCGATGAACAAGATGATATTTCCATCCGATTTGGTTACTTCGTTGATAACCGACTTCAGTCGTTCTTCGAATTCGCCTTTGTATTTTGCACCTGCAACCAGCGCACCCATGTCGAGCGAAAACAATTGCTTGTTTTTCAAGTTCTCCGGAACATCTCCACGCAGGATTCGCTGAGCCAGTCCTTCTACGATTGCTGTCTTACCTGTACCCGGTTCACCAATCAGGACCGGATTGTTTTTGGTACGACGGCTCAAGATTTGCAGTACACGACGGATTTCTTCATCACGACCGATTACCGGGTCCAGCTTGCCGTTACGTGCAGCTTCTATCAGGTTGATAGCATATTTGCTGAGTGACTGGTATGTATCTTCACTAGACTGTGAAGTAACATTTTGTCCCTGACGAAGTTCACTGATAGCAGCCCGCAGCTCTTTGTCGGTAACACCAGCATCTTTCAAGATGGTAGATACGGTACTTTTTACATTGAGCAAAGCCAAGATGATAGCTTCCAGCGAAACATATTCATCACCCAGTGATTTGGAAAACTCGACAGCTTTCTGCAATACTTCATTAGCGTCACGGCTCAGGTAAGGTTCACCTCCTGAAACCTTTGGCAAAGAAGCTATCTGCTTGTCGAGTACGGTTTCTATCTGCTGACCGTTGATGCCAAGTTTCTGGAAAATGAAGTTTGTGACATTTTCGCCAACCTTCAGCACCCCTGCCAACAAATGTTCCGGTCGATAGCTTGCTGTCCGCGGCTTTGTACGAGATTCACCGCTTGTTGCACAGCTTCTTGCGATTTGATTGTAAAGTTGTTAAAGTTCATATATTGTTCTCCTTTCTTATTTATCTATGTTTTTGTAATACACCTTTTATCAGACAAACTTCTTGCCACAGCTTTAAGAATATAATTATATGCCTAAATGTCAGTGTGTTAGCTTTAAAAACTGCAATATTGTCCGGATATATATCAAAATGTCAGGAAAGTTTTTATTATCTTTATCGCCATAAACTTTGATATATGGAAAAGAAGATACCTTTTGCCCCTGTTGTGATGCTGTAGATGCTTCTTATCTGGACAGGTAGGCAGTGACATGAGTGCTCATTTTGCCCCAATCGTGAACCGTGAGTTACCCAAAGCTGATCTGGCTAACCTGCTGGAGTGCCTTGCTCTGGATGCAGGAATACAGCTGGGAGAAAATGAGGTACAGGTGATTTTTATTTACGATGCCGGAGAAGAAAAAATGAATTTTTGCACTCCTTCAAATCTGGGAAAAGAACTCCATGATGTAGCATTCAAGAGTCAGCTGGGTGAATTTTCACTTTATGCCTTCCAGCCTTCCGATATGGCAACCCGCGAAGACCTGTTTATCGAGTCGTTCCAGTTGGCTGGTGAATCGAAAGATGTTCATCGCATTATTATTGTGCCCGATGAAGACGGATATGGTGGGCGCATGGGTAACTATATAAATAAGGTGAAAGGTAAGGAAAGCATTACCGTTTTTGGAATGAACCCTCCTGCATACGAAGGTGATTATTCGTTTGAGATGTTGGGATTCCCCATTCTTCAGTCATTAGGAATACGTGCGGAGGAACTCTAAATGTCAGACTTCCGACTGAAAGTTTTTTACAGTGTGGCGAAAAACCTGAGCTTTACAAAGGCTTCGCAGGAATTGTTCGTCAGTCAGCCCGCTATAACCAAACATATACGCGAGCTGGAAAGCTTGTATCAAACCCGGTTGTTCAATCGTTTAGGGAATACGATTTCGCTGACCGAATCGGGAAATGTTTTGCTGGAACATTGCGAGCGTATTCTGGCCGAATATCGTAAGCTGGAGTACGACATGCATTTGTTGCATAATGAATACAACGGCCAGCTTCGTCTGGGTGCCAGTACGACGATAGCCCAGTACGTGCTTCCGCCTATTTTAGCAGCTTTTACAGAGAAATATCCGAAAGTTTCCGTTTCGCTGATAGATACAAATTCACGCAATGTTGAACAGGCATTGCAGGAACACAATATAGATTTAGGTATGGTAGAAGGAGTATTCCGGTTGCCTAACCTGAAATATGAGCCTTTTCTGCACGATGAGCTGGTGCCGGTAGTCTGTACTTCTTCTGCCTTGGCTAAAAAAGATTCGCTGACACTCGATGAACTTAAGGATATACCACTGGTACTTCGTGAACGAGGATCGGGTACACTCGATGCAATTGAAATGGCACTATCCGAACAGGGAATAAAGCTTTCGTCGATGAATGTCAGGTTGTATTTAGGTAGTACGGAAAGCATTAAGCAGTTTTTGAGAAACAGCTCCACAATGGGCATTATATCCCTTCAGGCAATGTTGAAAGAACTTCGTGAAGGCGAGTTTAAGATAATTGATATAAACGGACTACAGATAAAAAGACATTTCTGTTTTGTGCGTGCTCAGGGACAGGAGGAAGCTCCGGCTGCCAATTTTATCCGTTTTGTACAAAGCTATTTGAAGTCGCGTAAAGCTGCGGGAGATATAATAGGTAAGATGATGGTATAGCATCCGTTTTTCGTTGGATGCTGGACAATAAAAATGTCCCGGCTGTATTTCTGATTATCCGTCAGATAATTCGAAATATGCCGGGACTACTTGTAATATTTAATTTTTACATGAAAGCAGGGACCAGGTATTTAGTCAGCAGATAGCCACCGCCTACCAGCCAGATATACAGCAATCCTGCCAGCAAGAATGGTTTTGCACCTGCTTGTTTGAATTTCTCGATACTGGTATCTGTACCAAGGGCAGTCATTGCCATTGTCAGCATAAATGTATCAATGTATTCGATTGCACCGTTCAAAGGTATTTCCTTTACGCTGTCTACACCTAATATATATTGTAAAAGTGAGTTCAGACAGATGATTCCGATGAATCCGAAAGCAAACCATGGAATAGTGATTTTACTCTTTTCTGCTTTTCCTCCGTTAGTGCTGCTTTTGCGTTTTTGCCAAAGCAAAGCTCATGATGACCAATACCGGAGCAAGCATCATCACACGAATCATTTTTGTGATAGTAGCTGTTCCTGCAATACCCAGTGCGTCGGTAGGGTCCATGGCATTACCAGCTCCGGCTACATGCGCTACTTCGTGCAGGGTACTTCCGGTGTAAATGGCAACTCCCATATCTCCCAATCCATCTAGCATACCGGCACGGTACATGATGGGATAAAGAAACATTGAAATTGTTCCGAAGATTACCACTGTAGATACGGCAATAGCTGTCTTGTGACCTTCACATTTCACTACCGGTTCTGCACCCAGTACCGCAGCCGCACCACAGATAGCACTACCCGTTGCAGTCATCAGTGAAGTATCTTTGTCCATTTTCATGGCACGTCCCAACCAGATGCCCAGGAAGATAGTTCCTGCAACTATGATTGTATCAATTATAACCGCAGGTAATCCTACTGCAGCAACTTCAGTAAGTGTCAGTCGGAAACCATATAACACGATACCTGCGCGCAGGATTTGTTTAGTACAGAATTTGATTCCCGGTACCCAAGTTTCGGGTAAATGGTTTCTCAAACTGTTAGCATAAAGCATACCCAATATGATACCTACAATCAGCGGACTGAATGAAAGACTTTTTACAAATGGAATTTCAGCAATGTAGAATGCTGCAAATGAAAATAATGCAATAAGCAAAATACCATGAATGGTATTACCTCTGTTTCCTTTTTCGAACATCGTATAATTTTTTTAATGGTTAATTCTTTTTTTTCGACTGCAAAGGTAGGTCATTATTCAGTGGAAACCTATTGAAAAATATTTATCCGTTATAACCAAAGGTAATAACCTTGAAGTAAACAATTAGTCCTTTCTTCTTTTCTGTCGGTATGCTGTTTGGCTTACCAGAAGTATGAAAAAGAAGAAAGGACTCTAAATGCAGAAGTGCTGCCATAGTTGTCGAAATAAAACTTCAGCAAGTTTTATTGATTTTATCATGATCTTTGGGAAACTTTACATCAATTTCTAAAAAAGATGATGATGTTTTTTGACTGCATGACAACTGTTGCTTAAATAGTTGATAATCTTCTGCTTATAATTTGCAAAATAGAGAAACAAAAAATGGAACACTCATATCTATCAATATGCCGTGAAAAATAGCAACAGGCATCATATCTTTACCCGAATATCGTGTGATCATGGGTAAGACCACGTCCATGGAGTTTACTCCGGCAGCTGAGATCGGAGCAAGCTTTCCGAAGTATTTGCATAACAATGGTGTTCCAAGCAATGCCATCATTTCACGGAATATGTTAGACAGCAATGCGATTGTTCCTAATTCGGTAGCAAGTTGAAGTCCGATAGAAGCTTCTTTGAACTGAGTAATCAGGATGGACGAGAGCGAATAATAGGCAAATCCGCTTCCTACAGCCATACAGTCGAATATGCTCCAGCGGGAAATCAGCAGGCTGGCAAGTGCCGAAAAGAGCAGCGTACCACATATAGTGGCAAGGGGTATGAGCAAATATTTCAGACGAAGATCGGATATGATATACTTCAAATCCTTGCTCGATCCGATACTTAATCCTACTTGTAGCATCAGTGCATATAAGATATACATCGTCAGGTTACTTTGCTTAAGATCAAAAGGAAGCCATCCCATAACTCCCAATATGCAGCCAGCTACAAAAAACAATAAAACGATAATACTTCCTTTCATTGTTCACCTCCTTTCTTGAAGAAAAATTTCAGCACCATCACGATGCCAGAATACTGCCGCAGGTAGCAGAAAAAGCCAGTATGGCAGCCTGCCATCCAAATGCAGCCAGATTATTGATAATTAGTTCATTTGAACCGACTGAGATTCCAAGCAGGAACAACAGAAGAAAAATAGTAATCGAAATGGTCTTTTCTGTCTTTTGCAAAAAGGCAATATTTCTGAACAGGTATCCCACAGTGATCCCTGTCAACATAAATCCGATAACAGTAAACATATATACGTGATTATGAGGTTGGAACTTTTGTTATATAGTCTTTGTTGTGCCGTCAGAAGCGGCTGTACCTCATAGAAATCCACTGAACCAATGTATGTGTACGATGCGATAACCATTGCATATAGGTTCATGCAACAGCAACTTTATGTCGGTATGTATCGCTTTTATATTCATTGGTCAGTTTGGTTTTTGATGGTGCAAAGGTATGATGTTTTTGCATATTTTCCAAATCTTTATGCATAAAAGCAGTACAAACAGTCGAGATTCGCCACAAGCAGGTTGAAATAGAGTATTTTATTATTCGACTGACTCCTGCTTGCAGCGTATCTTCGTAATACGACATACATAAACGGAGAATACCGTTATGAAGAAGAACTGATGCTCCCGGATACTTTTTCGTTGCTGGTAATTCAGTCATAAAGAGAGAAAATCCAGAACCATTCAAGTTACGATGCTGTCGATGTTAGTCATTACATTATCGCAAAGTGTGCAGCCTGCCATCCATAATGCCAGGTTGCTAATAGTCGATTTATTTTGATCCTATTGAAAATCCTAAATATAAAGAGTAAAAGCAAAGTGGTAAATGTAACGGTTTTTTCAGCCCTTATAAAAAGAAAAACATGTACGAAAGGATGCCCGATAGCCATACCCATCTATACAAAGGTAAGTAAAATCAGGATATATCAAAAATAAATGATGTATATTTGTGGAGAAAAAACAGACATTAACATGATACGAAATACATTGTTGGCACTTGCCTTAGGAACGGCACTCTGCGGACAGGCTCAGGAAAGTATGAAAGCTGAATTTTGTTCTCCCTTCGACTTTCCGTTGCTGCTAAGTGCAAATTTCGGTGAGTTGAGGCCAAATCACTTTCATAACGGACTAGATATAAAGACACAAGGGGTTACAGGTAAACCGATTCATGCTGTTGCCGATGGATACGTATCACGAATCATGGTATTGCATGGTGGATATGGTCAGGCGATTTTTGTTACTCATCCCAATGGATATACTTCAGTCTACGGACATGTTGTATCTTTTGCTCCGGAAATACAGAAATATGTACGTGCATACCAGTATGAGCATGAACATTTGTATGTATCTAGTATCCCGAACCTGATAAGTTTCCTGTAAAGCTGGAGATATCATCGCCTTAAGCGGGAATGAAGGAGCATCGGCAGGGCCGCATCTTCATCTGGAATTACGGAGAAACGACAATGGAGATTATGTAGATCCTATGCCATTTTTCAGTCATTATCTGAAGGATACCAAGTCGCCGGTAGCTAGTATTGTCGGGCTTTATCCGGTGGCTGGCAAAGGTGTAATAAATGGTTCTTCCAGAAAGAAACTGGTAAATGTAGGAGCTTTGAAGCAGCAGTTTACAGCTTGGGGGCAGATTTATACGGGTATCAGTGCCAAGGACTATATGGACGGAACGTCAAATTTTTATGGAGTGCATTCGGTTACTTTGTATGTAGATTCTGTAAAGGTTTTCAATAGTACAACTGATGAGGTTTCTGCCGATGAGAATCGTATGATAAACGGTTTTACTGATTATGATGACTGATGCGTACGCGCAGGCTTATCATGCGTTCGTATAAGTTGCCGGGCAATAGGCTTCGCCTGATAGAAACCGGTTCAGACCGCGGACTGGTGACTATCGACGAGGAACGTGATTATCATTTCTGCTACGTACTGGAGGATAATTTCGGTAATAAGCGTAAATATCGTTTTACGGTGCGAGGCAAAAAACAGGAGATTCCTCCTTATGTACCCGAAGCCAATAAGATGTTGTACTGGAATAAGACAAATGTTATTCAGGAGCCTGGTATGGAACTGGTTGTGCCTAAGGGCATGCTTTACGATGATGCTGAATTGCGGACGAGAGTAATCGGTGATTCCAACAGTATTTCTTTCGATTATGTGCTCGATATCGGACGTACTCCTTTACATAGCTTCTGTGATCTGTCTATTGGGGTACGCCATTTGCCTGTTGCCGATACGACAAAATATTATATTGTGCAGAAAGCTGGAAAATGGCGCTCTTCTATGGGAGGAACGTATCAGAATGGCTGGATAAAGACCAAAGTCCGCACATTGGGAACATTTGCTGTAGGGGTAGATACGATACCTCCTCAGGTTACTCCTTTGGGACAGGGTAGTTGGCGTGTGAACAGAAATATTCGCTTTAAGATCAGTGACGCACAGACTGGTATTCGGGATTATAAAGTATATGTAGACGGCAACTTCGTACTTTTCGGATTGAAGAAAGGTATTCTGATCATTCAGGACCCGGAACGGATAAAAAAAAGGTGTGTCTCATAAACTGGAAGTGATAGTGACTGATAATTGTGGTAACGAAACACGAAAACAATATAAATTCTAAATACGTATGATAAAAAAACTAATGTTGACTGCCTGCCTTGTGGTAGCAGCGTGTGTAAACGGTTGGGCATGTACCAACTTTATTGTCGGCAAGAAGGCTTCTGCCGATGGTTCTGTAATCGTATCCTATTCTGCCGATTCGTATGGCATGTTTGGGTTCCTTTGCCATTATCCGGCTGCCTTACATGCAGCGGGTACAATGCGTAATATCTACGAGTGGGATACAGGTAAGTATCTGGGACAGATAAAGGAAGCTAAACAGACCTACAATGTGATAGGAAACATGAACGAGTTTCAGGTTACTATCGGAGAAACTACATTCGGAGGTCGTCCGGAGCTGGTTGACACTACTGGTGTGATGGATTACGGAAGCTTGATTTATGTTGCTTTGCAGCGTTCGCGTACAGCCAAAGAGGCAATCAAGGTTATGACCGATCTGGTAAAGGAATATGGTTATTACAGCAGTGGTGAATCATTTACTATTGCCGATCCGAATGAGGCTTGGATTATGGAAATGATTGGAAAAGGACCAGGAGTGAAGGGAGCTGTATGGGTAGCGGTCCGTATTCCGGACGACTGTATAGCAGCTCATGCAAACCAAAGCCGTATTCATCAGTTTGATATGAACGATAAAGATAATTGTCTTTATTCTCCGGATGTGATTTCGTTTGCACGTGAAAAAGGTTATTTCGATGGAGTAAACAAGGATTTCAGCTTTGCTGATGCTTATTGTCCGCTTGATTTCAGTGGGTTGCGTGCTTGTGAAGCTCGTGTGTGGAGTTTCTATAACATGTTCAGCAAAGTAACCGGACAAGCTTATCTTTCTTACATACAAGGTGAAAGCAAAGAACCGATGCCGCTTTATATTAAACCGGACCGTAAGGTTTCTGTTCGTGATATTCAGCATGCTATGCGCGATCATTATGAAGGTACTCCGCTTGATATTACCAATGATATGGGAGCTGGAGCATTTAAAATGCCTTATCGTTTATCTCCATTGACATTTGAAGTGGATGGCAAGACTTACTTCAACGAACGTCCTATTTCAACTCAGCAGAGTGGTTTTGTCTTTGTTTCTCAAATGCGTTCTACCATGCCTGATGCCATCGGTGGAGTACTTTGGTTTGGAGTTGATGATGCCAATATGACTGTATTTACTCCGGTTTATTGTAATACCGATAAAGTTCCTGCTTCTTATGCAGAAGGAGAGGGCGACTGTGTGACATTCTCATGGAATTCTGCTTTCTGGATTTACAACTGGGTAGCAGATATGATTCGTCCCCGCTATAGTCTGATGATAGACGATATGCGTACAGTTCAGAATTCATTGGAAGATATGTATGCTGACGCTCAGGAAGGTATCGAGAGTACCGCTATGAAACTGTATACCCAAGATCCTCAGAAAGCAAAAGATTTTCTTACCAATTACACAGGAATGGCTGCTCAGACTGCTGTTGATAGCTGGAAAAAACTGGGTGAGTTCTTGATTGTCCGTTATAATGATGGAGTAGTAAAACGTGTAAAGAATGGTAAGATTGTACGTCCTGAAACAGGAAATACTGCTCCTCTCGATCGTCCGGGTTATCCGCAGGAATTCTTGAATGAGGTTGTAAA
>ENA-OQBJ01000630-OQBJ01000630.1-human-gut-metagenome-genome-assembly--contig:-NODE-630-length-17815-cov-2.873021_pt1 | contig 17815 bp, 24 predicted proteins | sample MGYA00242743_ERZ504545 | MGnify/ENA primary metagenome ERZ504545 (study PRJEB26092, sample SAMD00036252) | human gut metagenome | host: Homo sapiens | study: EMG produced TPA metagenomics assembly of...
CATACTGTACGTTACATCCACCCGTGATATTCAGCTCACTGATAATATTTAAAGCGGAAGTACGCAGCATCTGATACTCTTTATCTCCCAGTGTCTGCGACGGTGCCACAACGATACTGTCTCCAGTGTGCACACCAACCGGTCAATGTTTTCCATATTACATACTGTAATGCAGTTTCCGTTTCCGTCACGCATTACCTCGTACTCGATCTCTTTCCATCCTGCAATACAGCGCTCTACCAGAACCTGTCCTACACGGGAAAGACGAAGTCCGTTCTCCAGGATCTCCACCAGCTGTTCAGAATCATGTGCGATACCGCCGCCGCTTCCTCCCAGTGTGTATGCCGGACGAAGTACAACCGGATATCCGATCTTATTTGCAAATGCAAGACCGTCTTCTACGTTTTCTACGACCAGAGAAGCTGCAACCGGTTCTCCGATCTTTTCCATCGTTGCTTTAAATTCCAGACGATCCTCTGCCTTTTTGATTGTCTCAGAAGTTGTACCGATCAGGCGGACATTGTGTTCTCTTAAAAATCCTGCCTCTTCCAGTTCCATTGCCAGGTTCAGACCAGCCTGTCCTCCCAGTGTCGGAAGTACGCTGTCCGGCTGCTCTTTTAAAATCAGCTGTTCCACAACTTCTACTGTCAATGGCTCAATATATACTTTATCTGCGATATCTTTATCTGTCATGATCGTCGCCGGGTTGGAGTTCAACAGAACAACTTCGATTCCTTCTTCCTTCAAAGAACGGCATGCCTGTGTTCCTGCATAGTCAAACTCCGCTGCCTGTCCGATAATGATAGGACCGGACCCAATTACTAATACTTTTTTAATACGACTGTCTCTTGGCATTATTTCGCTCCTCCCATCATCTCAATGAATCTGTCAAACAGGTAACCGGAATCCTGTGGTCCCGGGCATGCTTCCGATGGAACTGTACGGTAAAGATGTTCTTTCCGACATAGGCAAGTCCCTCGTTTGTTCCATCGTTGACATTCGTAAATGCAGGCACTGCCACATTTGGATCTACATTTTCTGCATCTACCACATAACCGTGATTCTGAGAAGAAATATATACACGATTTGTCTGAAGGTCTTTGACCGGATGATTTCCACCGCGATGTCCGTATTTTAACTTGTGTGTAGTCGCACCTGTAGCAAGAGCCATGAGCTGATGTCCAAGGCAAATTGCAAAGATCGGAATATCTGTATTGTACAATTTTTTGATTTCTTCAATAATAGAGGTGCAGTCTGCCGGGTCTCCAGGGCCGTTTGACAACATGATTCCGTCAGGATTCGATGAAATGATCTCTTCTGCAGTTGTGTGGGCCGGGTATACAGTCACTTCGCAACCACGCTGATTTAAAGATTTGGCAATATTATTTTTTGCTCCTAAATCCAGCAGTGCTACTTTCTTTCCTGTTCCTTCCAGAACATATTTCTCGCTGCATGTTACTTTAGAAACAACATCACCTACTGTGTAGGCCTTCAGCTTTGGAAGAATCTCTTCCAGATTGTAATTTTCATTTGTAGTAATCATACCATTCATGGTACCTTTTTCCCGTAAAATCTTTGTCAGAGCACGTGTGTCCACGCCTGCGATTCCAGGAATATCCTGCTCTTTCAAAAAGTCCTGAATCGTACCTTCACATCTGAAATTGCTTGGCATACGAGACAGCTCTCTTACAATATAACCATCCGGCCATGCTTTTCTTGATTCCATGTCCGGTGTGATTCCATAATTCCCAATCAACGGATACGTCATTACGACTGCCTGTCCCGCATAAGAAGGGTCTGTCAACACCTCTAAATATCCTGTCATGGAGGTATTAAACACGATTTCACTAATCATATCTCTTGTCGAACCAATGCTTGTTCCTGTAAACACGGTTCCATCTTCTAAAATCAGAAATGCCTTCATCTGTTCACCTTATCCCTTCGTAAATTTTCTCAAATTGTAAAGATTATACTACATACCCGGGAATATTTCAACCTGTTTTTAGAAAATTAAAGTGTCATCAATTTTATCGTAATGCCTGCGAATCCATTTCAGCCCTTTTTCCATATTTCCTTCTTCCAGGGCATTTACGATTTCTTCATGGATCTGACACCAGTCCTCATTTTTTGCTTCCTTTTGTACATGTGCGATTTCTTCTTCACAAAGACCGGACAAAGATTCCATCACTGCGACAAGCAATTGATTCTCTCCTGCACGGATCAGCTCCTGATGGAATCTTCGGTCATGCTCTGCGGTCTTTTCCGGTATCTGCATCTCTTTGATTTCTGCTTTCAGCCTCTTTAAAACTTCCGGATTTTTTCAACCGCACTGCCTGTACAAATGCCTCCTGCTCCAGGATTCGCCGGATTCGGCTGACTTCCCTGTAGTTGCTCTGTCCGGTGAGCAGCATCATGGAAAACACATTTCCCAGACTTTTCTGCGGCATATTCACCAGAAAATTTCCTTTGCCCTGTCTGCTCTCCAGCATTCCGGTATGTTCCATTGTGCGAAGAGCCTCCCGGACAGAATTTCGTCCCAGATTCAGACTTGCCGCCAGCTCCCGCTCAGATGGGATCTTGCTTCCGCAGGAAAGTTTTCCTTCTTGTATCTGCTGTTTCAGATATTCGATCACTCTCTCATATGTTTTCTCATTCATTCCCTAAAAAACCTCTGAATCTTAAATATTCTGTCAATACCTCAACTGTACCTTCGATCCCCAAAACGCCGCTGTCCAGACACAGTTCGTAATCCTGTGCCAGTCCCCACTCCTGCTTTGTATAATATTTATGGAAAGAAGCTCGTCTGCTGTCTGTATCCTCCAGAAATTTCTTTGCCTTTGTCTCGGAAAGTCCTTCCCGCTCCATGATTCTCTGCACACGGATCTTGGGATCTGCATGGATAAAGACACGGACTGCTTCCGGATCTTCTCTGAAAATATGGCCTGCGCATCTTCCTATTATAATGCAGGACTCTTTCGACGCCAGCTCCCGGATTCTTTGAAACGGAATCCGTCCGACCTCCTGTTCAAACTGGCTCATAGCAATGGCATATAATAAACTGTTTACCGGCTCTTCCTCATAAAATGCCTGCACCTCTTCATAATCATCCGTACCTTCTGCAATCTTTTGAAGTTCTGCCTTTCCATAAAGAGGAAGAGAAAGTCTCTCTGCCAGTAATTCCCCGACTTTTCTTCCGCTGCTTCCGGACTGTCTTCCAATTGTAATGATCATACGCTTCATTTGTTCTTCCTCCCTTATAAACATCCTGCAAAAACAGATGCGAAAATTACGGTCAAAAGTCCGGCTACCGCAATCGCCAGACTGCTCATGGCGCCTTCTACCGGTCCCATCTCCATTGCTTTTGCTGTTCCGATCGCATGGGATGCTGTTCCCAGGGCCAGCCCCTTCGCTACTGGTTCTTTGATCCGAAATACCCGGTACACCACGTCTGCGATCATATTTCCCAGTACTCCGGTAATGATGATCACTGCAACGGTAATCGTAACAATTCCCCCTAGTTCTTCCGACACTCCCATTCCGATTGCTGTTGTAATTGATTTCGGAAGCAGTGTCACATACATATCATGAGAAAGTCCGAATAAATAAGACAGGCCAAGAACACTGAGTATACTTGTCAAAACTCCGGATAAGATTCCCGCCGCTACTGCTTTTAAATTCTTTTTCAGCAGATTTAACTGCTGATATAACGGAACTGCCAGACAAACGGTTGCCGGCGTGAGCAGGTAACTCAAATACTGTGCACCCTGATTGTAATCATCATAGGAAATATCCCCTACTGTCAGAATCGCCATAACACACAAAATGGCGATCAAAAGCGGATTAAAAATTGCCATCTTGAACTTTCGTTTTAAAAGCAGCCCTGCCTCGTAACCGATCAGACTGACTGCTGCACCGAAAAATACGGAATGTACTAAAAACTCTTTCATCTTACTGTCTCCTGTTCTGCTTTCTCTTTCTTCTTTTTACTATTGTGTATGACAGTCTGTGTCACTTTTGCAGTCACTGCCATTACCAGAACCGTAGTCACGACCGTGATCACACTGATCGGGATCCACACGGGCTTCAGCACTCCCCATGCATTCAAAAGACCGACTCCTGCAGGAATAAACATGACCGGCATGATCTCAATCAAAAAGACTGCCGCATCAGAAACCTGACTCAGCTTGAGCACCCCTGTTTTCAATGCCGCCAGCATAAGGATAAGCCCCCACACGCTTGCCGGAACAGGCAATGGCAGCGCAGCTTTAACAGTTCTCCTAAAAAAGAAATCAGCAGGATGATTACAAATTGTCTCAATATTTTCATTTTCTCATTCTCCCTTATAACCAACTGGTAGTACCAGTTGATTATAAAAAAGACTTTTTCCTCTGTCAAGAATTTTTCACATTGTATCCACTTTAATTCAATTCTGCAATTCTGGAAACTCCCACATAAATTTGTGAAATCTTATACCAGGTCCGGTAATCCACGGTTCCTGTCTGCGGCAGACCAAAAATTTCCTGAAACTTTCTGACCGCCTCCGCAGTTGCGGTCCATACACTCCGTCTGTCTGAATCTTTGGCAGCGCCGGATACGCCCCGCGATCACATTGAGCTGTTCCTGAAGCTGACGTACCTTTGCTCCGCTGGATCCATTTTCCAGTGTATATCCCGGCCAGGAAGACGGGATTCCGGAAATTTCTTCCGCTGTATTGATATACATATCACTTCCGTAAAAATAACGCAGAATCTCAATCGGAGTATATCCCTGATCTCCCAGCTCCTTTGACCCCCATTGTGTCATCCAATCGGGACAGCTCACCCTGGTACCATCACAATACTGCGTCAGAATCGGCTGCCGTACATTCGGACGGGACAGATAGTTTGCAAAAATCTCATCCACTACCGCCGAAATCGTATCGTACACATTTCGTTCCGGAATCCACTTGTGATCAAATGCTGTAGACGATGTGATCGTAAAATCATACCCTTTATTCCGATACCATTCTGTGTATACCCTGTTCAATGTAAATGACATAATCGCCAGCACATTTGCGCGGATCGTACTGTCCGGCCAGGTTGCATAAATCTCACTGGACGCCACATTTTTGATGTAATCCCGATATCTCACATAGTAATTTTTGCCGTTGGAGTCCCTCGGAGAACCATCGTGGACAACCACAAATTCCGGAATCACTACCCGGCTGAGCACGATCTCTCCGGACTCTGTGACCGGCTTGATCTCATCCTCCGCAATTTTCGCCGGATATTCCCCGTAGAGCGTATGTGCAGGAATCACGAACACTTCTCCCGGCTCTTCCTGTGTAACCTGAGGACGCATAGAAATATTTTGAATTGCCGTCACATCTGCCAGAATCTCCGCCCCTGAGATACTCACCGGTTCAAATCCTTCCGCCTCCACATTCAGTGTATATTCGGAATAGGGCTGCTGATCCGATTCCGGGTTCAGGCTGTACTCGATGGGCGGTGCCGCCAGTTCGATTTCTTCTGTCTGCCCGGATGAATCTGTCTGCAGCTTTTCCAGAGTATTTTCCGGAACTCCGGTATAAGAAATGGAAACCTGCGCATTCTGGATGGGAAAAGCCGTCACTTGTGATGTAATCTGGATCTGGAGTTTTCCCTTGTCTATGTGCTCCTGCTGCATTCGGATGGCCTGTGAGTTCCTCCTTTGATTTCTACTGTAATCCATATCCATTTTCCTTTTTCACAGTTTCTTCTAACTATATGCAAAGTATTCATAAAAAATAACGGACACTGGATGATCGAAAAAAAACGCTCCTGCTTTCGCAGAAACGTTTTTTTATACTGTATTCTTTTTGATCAAACAACCGCATAATATCGTTATACATCACAAACACCATCAGTGCCATCAATGCTGCAAATCCAATAAAATGCACCATACCTTCTTTCTCCGGAGCGATCCGTTTTCTTCTCACCGCCTCGATCAGAAGAAATACCAGACGCCCTCCATCCAGTGCTGGGATTGGAAGCAGGTTCATGACACCTAAGTTGCTGAGATCAGAATTCCCAGGTTCATCATACTTAAGATGACTGCCGACCAGCCGGACGGTGCTGCCGCATCATAGGTATCATTGACTACCTCAACAATTCCTACCGGACCGGACAACTGATTCACACCTACTTCACCCGTCAGGAGCATCTTCAGGCACTCCAGCGTGTACTCTACCCAGTATTTTGCCGTGTATGCCCCATACTGGATACTTTTGAAAAATCCCGGTTTCTCCACCTCTGCAGAATAGGTAAATCCCATTCTCTTTGTGGTCTCATCCCCAAACTGTCGTTTTTCCATCTGGATCGTATGTTCTTTTCCATCGCGCTCAAAGGTCAGCTCTGCCGTGTCAGATGTACTGTGTGTCAGATTGTACAGCTGGAACTCTTCATAAATATGAATTTTCTTTCCATTGATCTCTGTGATCACATCCCCTTTTTTCAATCCCTGCTCACTTCCTGAGGAACCGGATTCGACTTCCTGTATCACAGGAACCGCATAGCCGGCTGCTCCCACCAGAATCGCTGACATCAGAAGCGCCAGGATAAAGTTAAACAAAGGTCCTGCCGCGATCACTGAAATTCTCGCCCACACGGACTTGCTGTTAAAGCTCCCCTCGGAAGTATCGTCTGCATCATCTTCTCCCATCATGCAGCACCGCCCAGAGGGAGAAGTTTTAAGCTGAATTTGGTTCCTTTAAACTCCTTGCCAAACAGAGTCGGCCCCATTCCCAATGAAAATTCATCTACACGGATCCCGTTTAACTTTGCCAGCGTAAAATGTCCCAGTTCATGGATGATGATGATCAAACTGAACAGAAGAATTGCTAAAATAATACCCATATACTACCACCTGTTTTTGATATATTCATAAGTTTCCTGCTCTGTCTGAAGAATCTCTTCTACGGTTGGATCTGCAATCACTTTGTGCATCTCCATACAGCCGGCAATGATCTCCGGAATCTGCAGATAGCCAATCTCCCGATTCAAAAACATAGCAACCGCACGCTCGTTGGCTGCATTGAATACCGTTGGAAGAGAGCCGCCTGTTTTTCCGGCTTCATATGCCAGCTTCAATCCATAGAACGTCTCCATATCCGGGCGCTCAAACGTAATCTGGGAAAGTGTCTCAAAATCCAGCCTGTCTCCCGGAAGATACCGTCTCTTGGGATAATACAAAGCATACTGAATCGGAAGTTTCATATCCGGTGTTCCAAGCTGTGCGATCACCGCGCCGTCCACATATTCAACCATGGAATGAATGATACTCTGTGGCTGCACGACAACCTGGATCTGATCCACAGACACATCAAACAGCCATTTTGCCTCGATCACTTCCAGTCCTTTATTGACCATGGTGGAGGAATCGATCGTGATCTTGCGCCCCATCTCCCAGTTTGGATGCTTCAGCGCATCTTCCACCTGAATATTAAGAAGCTCTTCCCGCTTTTTCCCGCGGAACGGTCCACCGGACGCTGTGAGCAGGATCTTATGCAGCGCCTTGTGCTGCCCTCCCTGCAAAGACTGGAAAATGGCACTGTGCTCACTGTCTACCGGAAGAATGGAAACTCCGTACTCCTTTGCCAGCGGCATAATGATGTGTCCTGCTGTCACCAGTGTCTCTTTATTCGCCAGTGCGATATCCTTTCCTGCCTTGATTCCCTCGATCGTCGGCAGGATTCCGATCATTCCTACGATCGCTGTCACCAGGATTTCTGCATCCTGCTGTACTGCCACTTCTATGAGTCCGTCCATTCCGGATACTACCTTCACATCCAGATCTTTGACATTCTCTCTGAGTTCTTTGGCTTTTGCCTCGTCCCACACCGCTGCCAGCACCGGATGAAACTTACGGATCTGCGCTTCCAGAAGCCCGATATTACTTCCGGCCGCCAGCGCCGTGACCTCGATATCCCGATTTTCTCTTACGACTTCCAGTGTCTGGGTTCCGATAGAGCCGGTCGAACCAAGTATTGCTATTTTTTTCATTATCTGTTTTCCTTCTTTCTTAGAGAAGCACGGAAAGATAAAAAAATGATCGGTGCCGTGAAAATAATACTGTCAAATCTGTCCAGAATCCCACCGTGTCCCGGTATCAACTTTCCGTAATCTTTGATGTCATGATTTCTCTTGATCGCGGATGCCGCCAGATCTCCGATCTGGGAAATCGCACCGCCTGCTGCACCGATTATTGCAAAGCTGGCCACACTGACTCCTGCATTGCCCCAGTGGTTGATCGCAAGTGCATAGAGAACTGCGATCAGCGCTGCTCCCGCGATTCCGCCGATTCCGCCTTCCACAGACTTCTTCGGACTCAGCTTCGGTGCCATTTTATGCTTGCCGATCAGCATCCCCACACAATATGCGCAGGTATCACATCCCCAGGCACAGATAAATACCAGCCATACCTGAAAGACACCGCCCGGCAGAATTCTTGTCTGATAAATATAAGACAACATCACTGCCACATAAAATACTCCGAAAAACGCTGCCAACATCTGCTCTGTCCGATATTTTGGATAAGAAAATACCAACACTGCCATCAGACAGATCACAAATGCCATAAATAACAGCATGAACCAATCCGTTGTATCTGGAAGCAGCGGTTTGGCATACAACAGACCATAGTATCCTGCTGCAAACAAAAATCCGCAGATCCCAACTGCTTTATTTTCAATCTCAAACACTCTGTACAACTCATAGACTCCGATCATACTGATCAAAAACAAAGTTGCAAACAGTACATTTCCTCCTGTGATCACTGTGATCAGAGCGATCACCACCAGGAGAATCCCACTTAAAAGACGTGTCTTAAACATCTTCTTCCTCCTTCACACCGCCGTATCTTCTGTCTCTTTTATTATACTGCGCAATTGCCTTTTCTAATTCCTCTTTTGTAAAATCCGGCCATGGAATCTCTGTAAAATAAAATTCCGTATATGCCAGCTGCCACAATAAATAATTGGAAAGCCGCAGTTCCCCACTGGTACGGATCAAAAGATCGGGATCCGGTATCCCATGGGTATCCAGATAAGACTCAAACACTGTCTCATCGATCGTTTCCGGCACAACCTTTCCATCTGCGCAGTCTCTTGCAAGGCGGCGCACAGCGCGGATCATCTCATCCCGCTTCCATAATTCAGCGCGATCTGAAAGTTTAAGCCACCGTTATCCTTTGTGGCTTCTTCCAGTTCCAAAATTCTGGTCCGGATATCCTCATCCAGCGCCTCAATGTCTCCCAGCACACGCACTTTCATATCATTTTTCGCCGCGGTCTTCAGACAGGTCTTCATATAATTGCGCAGCAGTTTCATCAGCGCGCTGACTTCACTTTCCGGCCGGTTCCAATTCTCTGTGGAAAACGCATACACGGTCAGATATTTAATCCCCATTCTCCAGGCTTCTTCGCAGATCCGCTCTACATTCTTACTGCCCTGTGCATGCCCGTAATTTCTCGGCATTCCCTTGGCTTTTGCCCATCTCCCGTTTCCGTCCAGGATGATGGCAATATGCTGCGGTACGTTCATTGTATTTCCTCCTTCTTGCAGGTCTTTCCATCCAGAAGATGGAAAAGAGAGGCTTCTTCACATCTGCCCCTCCTGCTGTTTCGTAATATTGGCCTGTCACACAGGCTGTATCCTAAACTGTCAGTACTTCTTTGGATTTTGCTTCCACCGCTTTATCGACTTCTGCAATGTATTTGTCTGTCAGTTTCTGAAGTGAATCTTCCAGGTCTTTGATCCCGTCTTCTGAAATCTCTGTTCCTTTCAGTTTTTTGAATGCCTCGTTTCCGTCACGACGGATATTGCGGATTGCAACTTTTGCTGCCTCTCCTTTTTTCTTCACATCTTTTACCAGTTCTTTTCTTCGCTCTTCTGTCAGTTCCGGGAACATCAGGCGTACCACCGTTCCATCGTTTGTAGGATTGATTCCGATATCAGACATCAGGATTGCTTTTTCGATTTCTTTTAACATGCTCTTTTCCCATGGCTGTATCTGATCATGCGTGCTTCCGGTACGGATATGTTCGCTGCCTGCTGGATCGGAGTCGGCACTCCATAGTAATCCACTGTCAGCTTATCCAATACATGTGGATTGGCACGTCCTGCGCGGATGGCTGCAAGCTCACTTCCCAGATTGTTGATTGTTTTTGTCATCTTGTCATCATATACTTTTAATTTTTCATCCATGTTTTTGTCCTCCTTATACTGTCACTTTTGTTCCGGTAAATGTACCGCTCATGGTCTCTACAATACTGTTTTCTTCATTCAGTCCAAATACCAGCATCGGCATCTTATTCTCAAGGCAGAGAATGGATGCTGTCAGATCCACTGCTGCCAGCTTCTGATTGATCACTTCCTGAATGGAGATCTCATCATATTTTTTCGCCTCCGGATTTACTTTCGGATCGCTGTCATAAATTCCGTCAATTGCTTTTGCAAGAAGCATCGCATCTGCCTCGATTTCGATCGCACGCAGAACAGCTCCTGTATCCGTTGAAAAATATGGGTGTCCGGTTCCTCCTGCAAAAAAGATCACTTTTCCTTCTTCCAGCGCTTCCACTGCTGCATCCTTGGAAAACAACGATGTAAACGCTCCACATACAAATGGAGTAAACACTTCTGTCTTCATCCCCACATGGCGGAAAATGTCAGACACGTAAATACAGTTCATCACCGTTGCAAGCATTCCGATCTGATCTGCTTTTGTACGGTCGATCGTCTCACTGGTACGGCCTCTCCAGAAATTTCCGCCGCCTGTCACGATCGCAACCTGAATTCCCTGATCTACAAGCTGCTTCACCTGATTTGCAACTCCTATGCAGGTTGCCTCATCAAATCCTGTCTTTTTATCTCCGGCAAGTGCTTCGCCGCTCAGTTTTAACAATACTCTTTTCATCTGTCTGGCTCCTTCAAATCTCTTTGGTATCCGGCATCTCTGCCACATACGCATATTCTAAAATGAAGTATACCATAAGTTGTTTCATTTGTCATGCACTATAGTATCCGCTTTGAGAATTCTCTTCAAAAGACTGTCATAAATCGGCTCTGAGCGCATCAGCGTTGCCACAATATATGCCGTTACCGACACGATCGACAGGGAAAGCATCTGACTGATACTTCCGGACATTTCAAATAACAGGATAATCCCCGTCAGCGGTGCTCTTACAATCGCTGTAAGAATCCGGTCATCCCAAGCAGTACAAAATTGTTGACATACACCGGAGCCAAGCCAAAAAATTCGACCCCCGCCATGGCAAATACTGCTCCGATCAAAGCGCCTAATATCAAAAGCGGAAAGAAAAATTCCTCCCGGCGCTCCGGAGCCAAAGCTGACTGCGGAAAATAAAAACTTCATAAACCAGCGTCAGCACAACCATCCCCAATACCATTTCACCCTGTGTCAGGCTGACAATCAAGCCCGAACCACTTCCCAATACCCACGGCATCACAATCCCCAATACTCCCGCAGTCAGAAAGGCGATCAACAGACGGCCTGTTTCTTTCATAAACGGAATTTTGCGATACAATTCCTGGGCCTTTAACATCCCCCAATTATAAAACACACCGGATACACCTACCAAAATTCCCAAAAGGATCAAAAGCCAGTAATAGTTTTGCGGCAGATATTTCGTGATCTGAAATCGAAATACCGGATCTAGGCCAAGAATGTGGGAAGCAATATAATCAGCCGTCACCGAAGCTGTCATGACCGGAAGAAGAATCGGGATTGAAAATGTTTTATGGATCTCTTCTACCGCAAACATCATACCTGCCAGCGGTGCATGGAAAGCAGCAGAAAGTCCCGCACTCGCCCCGCAAGTCATCAAAAACTTCTCTTCTCTTTTTCCCCGTCCCAAAGCTCTGGATATCCCCTGTCCTGCCATGGCTCCAAGTTGGATCGACGGACCTTCTCTTCCAAGAGAAAGACCACCCAGCATACACAAAAAGCCTCCTGCAAATTTTGCCGGCAGCACGCGTTTCCAGTTTTGGGAAAGCCTCCCTGCTATCTCCCCTTCCACCTGAGGATCCCGCTTCCTGAGATCATCGGTTCCCACTTCACCAGTTTTCCCACAATCCATGCAAGCGCTGCCAAAATCAAAAACCACACCACACATCGAAATGGATTTCCTTTCATATAAGAAAGAATCTTTACAAGCCAGTCTCCCGCAAAAGTCAGCGCCACTCGGTAAAGCAGCACGACAAATCCGCCGACAAGACCGACGCAGAGCCTTCTGTGATCAGCATAACAGGTATTCTACGTGCGCGTTTCCACACATCATTCGTTTTCATAACGTCCCTTCTCTCATTCTTTTTTTTCTCATTCACGTTTTTATTCTACCACGTTTTCTGCCATTCCCAAAATAAAAATCGAAAATTCCCCGGAAAACATTGACAATCCACCCTGATTGTTTTATGATATTTTTAGTTTCACACTTTAAACAACTAAAATTTTACAGTATTAATTCAAATAACTGGAGGATCGATTTATGATTATCGTATTAAAGCCAAATACCTCTGACAAAGATATTGCCAGAGTTGAACATCAGATCAAACGAAACGGTCTGGATACTCACATTGTCCGTGGACAGGAGATGACTATCATCGGGTGTATCGGAGATACGACCCGCCTGGATGCACGTCTTTTTGAAGTAGACGCTTCCGTTGACAAAGTCATGCATGTACAGGAACCTTATAAGCTTTCCAACCGCGCCTTTCATCCGGAGGATTCTATTATTGATGTATCCGGTGTCAAAGTCGGCGGAGACAATCTGGCACTGATTGCAGGTCCGTGTTCTGTAGAATCCTACGAGCAGGTTCTTGGAATCGCAAAATCTGTCAAAGCTGCCGGAGCCAATATGCTGCGCGGCGGCGCTTTCAAACCGAGAACAAGCCCGTATTCTTTCCAGGGACTCGGACTGGAAGGACTTGACATTCTCTGTGCAGTCAAAGAGGAGACCGGACTTCCGATTGTAACAGAACTGATGTCTCCGGATCACCTGGATGTCTTCAACGAAAAAGTCGACCTGATCCAGATCGGAGCCCGCAATATGCAGAACTTTGACCTGCTCAAACAGCTTGGACAGCTGGATCGTCCAATTCTTTTAAAACGAGGCCTGAACGCGACCTATGAAGAGTGGATCATGTCCGCAGAGTACATCATGGCAGCCGGAAACGAGAATGTCATCCTCTGCGAACGCGGAATCCGTACTTTTGAAACTTATACCAGAAACACACTGGATCTGCAGAGCATCCCTGTTCTGAAGAAGAAAACACACCTTCCGGTCATCATCGACCCAAGCCATGCCGGCGGAAATGGTGCTGGTAGAACCAATGGCAAAAGCATCTGTAGCAGCAGGCGCTGACGGACTGATGATCGAAGTCCACAACGATCCGGAGTGCGCACTCTGTGACGGCGCCCAGTCTCTGAAACCGGAAAAATATGCGGCTCTTCTGGCACAGATCGGACAGATCGCCCAGGTTGTCGGAAAACAGGTTTAACTTGATATACGGGAGGGATATTTTTGAAACTGACAGTAAATTTAGGAAAAAACAGCTATCCGATTTATATTGAAAACAACATTCTGGACAAGGCAAGTTCTTATATTTCCTCCTGCTTTTCCGGAAAAAAGATTATGATCATCTCTGATGACAATGTATTCCCACTTTACGGAGAGAAGTTGAAAACTTCCCTCGGTGACTATGAGGTACACGAGCTGGTCCTTCCACACGGAGAACCTACCAAAACCTTTGAGACACTCCCCGCGCTTTACAATGCACTGCTAAAGCAGAAGTTTTCCCGCAGTGATCTGGTGATTGCTCTGGGCGGAGGTGTGATCGGAGATCTCGCGGGTTTTGCCGCATCCAGTTATTTAAGAGGGATCCGTTTCGTGCAGATTCCGACTTCCCTGCTTGCACAGGTGGATTCTTCCGTTGGCGGAAAGGTTGCGGTAGATCTCCCGCAGGGAAAAAACCTGGTAGGAGCTTTTTATCACCCAAAACTGGTACTGATCGATCCTCAGGTTCTTCGCACTCTTCCTGAACACTTTATTATGGATGGAATGGGCGAGGTCATCAAATACGGCTGTATCAGAGACGCTGCCCTGTTTGAGACATTAAAAGAACGTGGTTCTTTTGAAAACCTGCAGGACATTCTTCCTGAAATCATTTTCCGCTGTGTGGACATCAAACGTCAGGTTGTGGAAAACGATCAGTTCGATACCGGGGAGCGGATGCTTTTAAATTTCGGTCACACGCTTGCACACACGATCGAACAGTATTTCCACTATGAGCGGGAAAGCCATGGGGAAGCCGTCGCATCGGTATGTATCAGATCAGTAGCTCGCCGAAGAAAAAAACTTGTGCCAGCCAGGTACTGCCCAAAAGATCCGGCTGATTTTGAATGCCTACGGTCTTCCGGATACCTGCCATCTGCCGATGAGTGATCTTATGGACGCCATCTCACTGGATAAGAAAAATCTGAACAATCACTTAAATCTGGTGCTCCTTCACCAGATCGGTGACAGTTATGTATACCCTGCCGATCTTACATTCTTTGACCAGGCAGACGAAATTTAAAACAGGAGGAACCCACTTATGAAACAGATTACCGGACACACCGGACTGACAGGACTGTTCGGAAGCCCTGTTGCACACAGCATCTCTCCCATGATGCACAACGCTTCTTTTGAACATCTGGGACTTGATTATGTCTACCTTGCATTCGATGTCGGAACCGACAAACTGGCCGCTGCCGTGGATGGACTTCGCGCCATGAACGTACGTGGCTTCAACCTAACCATGCCGGATAAAAATAAAATGTGTGAGCTCTGTGACCGACTCTCTCCGGCTGCGGAAATCTCTCAGGCTGTCAATACCGTCGTGAATGACAACGGAATTCTGACTGGACATACAACGGATGGTACCGGATACCTGCTCGCAGCAAAGGATGCCGGATACGATCTGATTGGAAAAAAGATGACACTTCTCGGCGCAGGCGGAGCTGCCACCTCCATTCTGGTTCAGGCAGCACTGGACGGATTGTCAGAGATTTCCGTATTCAGTATCCATGACCAGTTTTATGTGCGCGCCGAGCAGATTGTTCAGACATTAAATGAGCGAACAAATTGTAAGGTACAACTGTTTGATTTTGAAGATGATTCCATCCTTCGAAGAGAGATTGCAGACAGCTATATCCTGACCAACGGAACTTCTGTGGGCATGGCTCCGAATAGAGACGCTTCCATCATCAACGATCCGTCCTTTTTCCATAAAGACCTGATCGTTTCCGATGTGATCTACAATCCGAAAGAGACAAAACTGCTGCGCCTTGCCAGAGAAGCCGGATGTCCGACTTTCAACGGACTCTATATGCTGCTGTACCAGGGGGCGGAGGCATTCAAGCTGTGGACCGGGCAGGAGATGCCTGTGGAGAAGATTAAAGAGCTCTATTTTTCTTAAACTCAAATGGACCGTACACGAACCTTTTTTCATGCACGGTCCGTTTTTATTATTTTACTTCCCAGGGATTTTCCTCTCCCCGCTCATTCAGACAACAGCTCAAAATCGAATTTTTCACCATATCACTGACTGCCTGGTCGGTATAAAATGCCATATGTGGTGTCACAACTACATTAGGAAAACTTCTCAGGATACACAGATCATGCTTACTTAAGCACTTCGATTTCAGATCCTTATAATACAATCCAAATTCATCCTCGATCACATCCAGACCTGCTGCACCGACTTTTCCTGTTTCCAGACCTTTGATCAGCGCTTTGGTATCGATCAGACCGCCTCTTGCCGTGTTGATCAGAACTACACCATCTTTCATCTGCGCCATTGCCTTTTCATCGATCATATGGAAATTGGACTCAAATAATGGCATATGCAGTGTGATCAGATCACACTTCTGATAAATTTCCTGCACGTTTTCCACATAGTCTGCATATTCTTTTACACTCTCTGAACGATAGACATCATACGCATAGATCTTACAGCCAAATCCACTCAGATCCCGGATGACAGCCTGCCCGATTTTGCCGGTTCCGATGACGCCCACTGTAAAATTATGCAGTTCTCCTCCCTGGATTCCCGGCAGTGAAAAGTCGTTGAGCTCTGCCCGCTGCAGAATCCGTTTCATTTTTCGAATGGACATCAGGATTAAAAGCATCGTATAATCTGCCACACATTCCGGTGAGTATGTCACATTGCTGACCTTCATCCCACACGCTCTCGCTGCATCCAGATCGATATGGTCATAACCGATCGTCCGGGTAGAGATCATTTTGACTCCCAGTTCCCGGAATCGTCTTACCAGTGCTGCGTTAATTTTGCTGGTAAGAATACTGATATAGTCATATCCTTCTGCCAGATGTGCATTTTCCATAGATGGTCCCTGATGACAGATTCCCAGTTCTACCCCATATTCCTTTGAAAATTCCCGGAAATACACATCCTCATCAAATGTCCTGTAACTGTATACAAATAATTTCATAAGCCGCTCCTTTTTAATCTAAACCGTAATGACGGATTGCCTGAGCAATCCCATCTTTCTCTACTTCTGCTGTTACATACTCTGTAAAAGGATCCAGTCCTTTTGCATGATTTCCCATGGCAATCGTATGCTTCGCATACTGAAACATGGAAAGATCATTCATACTGTCTCCAAATACATATGCCCGATCCAGTTCCATCCCGAATTTTTTCAGGATTACATCGCAGGCAGTCCCTTTACTGTAGCCTTTCTGCACAATTTCATAGGTATTGCCTCCGCGGTCAATTGCTTCCATATCTTCCTCGATAAACGTAAAAAATTCCTGAAGATTGCTTTTCTCATCTGCATAAATGAACACCTTGTCATAAATGAAATCATCTTTTTCGAGATAACATTCCAATCCAAGACCATTGGACTGAAAATATCTTCTGGATGTCTCCAGACGTTCAAACCTGGTAATCCTCTCTGGAATATAAATATCTTCCGTTCCTTCTGCAATCCCGTCCAAATTGCATTCCGCCATTTTATTTAAAATTTCTCTTCCCCGTTTTTTGTCAATATTTCTTGTGAACAATACCTCATCATGATACGTCAGATATGTTCCGCATCCGCACAAATATCCGTCAAACATGAACTGCTTTAACTGTGCCGGAATCGAGCACATAGTTCTCCCTGTATTGATAAATAAAAGATGTCCTTTTTTCTGCGCCGCCAAAAGTGCCTCGATCGCGCTCTTTGGAATCTCTTTTGTTTTTCACTTAATATCGTTCCGTCAATATCAAAAAATAATGCCGCTTTTTTCATATGTCACCTCTGATTTTCCATTCATTTTCTGCATTAACTGTATCACTCTTTTCTCCAAAAGTCTACTGTAAGCATATTTCCCTGTTTTCTCGAATATAGTAGCAAAAACAACGTTCCGGAGCTTTTCTATGAACATTAGCACGCATGACAAAAAAATCCTGTTTGTCTGTTTTCGTCGTCTTTTATTTCTTACACTTGCCTTTTTACTCGGTTCTCTCGCCGGAAAAGCCGAACTTTCCCTTGGCATTCATCCGGTATCCGGCCCGGTCCTCTCGTCCTCTGAAAACTGGGGCCTTAGTTTTCCAGAGGAAGGAACACTCCCCACTGCCAACGCTTCGATTGAAGAGCTGAAGCAATATGATGCTTACTACGCGCAGGATACGGATGAAAAATTTTATATTTGACCTTTGACTGCGGGTATGAAAACGGCGCTACGCCAGCTATTTTAGATGCGCTGAAAAAACATCAGGCTCCTGCTGCTTTCT
>ENA-OQBJ01000631-OQBJ01000631.1-human-gut-metagenome-genome-assembly--contig:-NODE-631-length-17788-cov-3.109167_pt1 | contig 17788 bp, 25 predicted proteins | sample MGYA00242743_ERZ504545 | MGnify/ENA primary metagenome ERZ504545 (study PRJEB26092, sample SAMD00036252) | human gut metagenome | host: Homo sapiens | study: EMG produced TPA metagenomics assembly of...
CGGCCGCTGCCATCAGCGACAGAATGATCAACGGCTGAAGCCATTCCGCACTCATATGCAGCATGACCAGGCAGCCGAGCACAGCCCCTATAAAAGTACAGGGTAAGGCCCGTTTCATCAAATGCCGATCGACTTTACCGGCCTTAAAGAATTGCCAGGCGCTCATGACGGCGCCAAAGGTTGCCGAAAACTTATTGGTCCCCAGAGCCAAATGAGGCGGCAGGCCGGCAGCCATCAGGACGGGAAGCGAAACGAGTCCCCCGCCACCGGCAATGGAATCGACAAAACCGGCTAAAAAACCGCCGGCCATAATAAAAATCAGGACACCCACAGACAGGCTTGCATGAAAAAATTGAACTTCCACAAAAAAGACTCCTTTTAGAAAAAAACTCCTCTTGTTTCGCAGAGCGAAACCGAGGAGGCCCTTTTCTTTAGTGTTCGTATATCAAAGATGACGGCACGGCAGCATCTGTTGCCGGCTGTAAGAGGCGGATGATTTCTTTGCCGATAATCCGTGCGCCGTCGCGGTGACAGTCGAGGCTGGCTTTTGACATGGCTTCCAATTTTTCAGGATGCGTAAATAATTCCGATACGATGGAGACCAGTTCTTCCTGTTTCTTCACCCAGGCGGCACAGCCTTTAGCCTGCATATACTTGGCATTGGCCTCTTCCTGCCCCGGAATCGGACTGTATAGGACCATCGGCACCTGCACCGCCGCGCCTTCTGTACAAGTAAGCGCTCCCGGTTTGGTGAGCAGCAGTGACGCCCGGCACATGAGTTTTGAAATCTGGTTGGTATAACCGAGGATTTCTACGTCATGATCCAGTTCCCCGCGCATCTTCGACAATTCATCGTAGAGATCGGCGTTGTAGCCGGTTACGACGGTAAAGCTGTCGACGACGGACAGTTGATCCAGGAGTGCCAGTGATTGCCGGATAGAGCCCATTCCCAGGCCGCCGCCCATGATAAGGATATTTTTATTATTCCGATGTTCCTCATCCCAGTGCCAGCGTTCCTGGTCAAAAGCCTTGCGCACGGGAATGCCTGAAACGACGATTTTATCGGCAGCTACGCCCTGTTCGATGAGCAGGTCTTTAATCTGCGTCGCAGCGACACAGTAGACGTCGATTTGAGGATAGACCCACAGCTGATGGATCGCAAAATCGGTAATGACGCCGACTAAGGGAATATTCAGGCGATGCTGGCGCTTTAAAAGCGCTGCCGCCCCTGCCGGAAACGGATGGGTAAAGACCAGGACATCGGGCTTCCGGTCGGCTAAGACCTTGAGCAGCCGCCGTTTCAGTCCCCAAGCAAAGAGGGTTTTGACGGCCAGGCCTTTCTTATACCCTTGTGACGAGTAGTACATCAAATCGTATAACAGCGGAAAGACATCGAGAATCTTAATATACGTCTCTTTGACGATGTTGTCGATGGACAAGATATCATTGGACAGAAAATCTACGTGTTCGACATCACATTCTTCAGGAATGGTCTTGACATATTCTTCTATAGCCCGTGCTGCCTGTGTATGGCCTGTACCGATCGAGGCCGACAGGATCAGGACTTTTTTCTTTGTCATATAGGATCCCTTCTTTTATAAACAGCCTTCGTTGCACCTTCCACTATATAGTACGACAACTTGCATGAAAAGAAAAGGGCCGTTTTTCATGCGGCCTTCGGGATCGTACTTATTTGTTGTTAACCAAATCTTTAAGCTGTTTGCCTGCTTTGAAAGCCGGAGTCTTGGAAGCTTCGATCTGGATAGGTTCGTTGTTGCGAGGATTGCGGCCTTCGCGAGCTTTACGCTGACGGACTTCAAACGTACCGAAACCGATGATCTGGACTTTATCACCCTGGGTGAGGCTGTCGCTAATAGCTTCGAATACGGCCTTTACAGCTTTTCAGCGTCTTTTTTCGTCAAATCGGATTTCTGTGCTACTGCAGCGATTAATTCTGTTTTGTTCATGTTACTAGGTCCTCCTTTGGATCGTCACATCTTCCTAACACTAACAGTCTAGAGTTTTTCCTGCCGTTCTATTCGCTTGGCTTCCTGCCAGAATGAGTCCAACTCATCCAGTGAAAACGCCTCCCATGGCCGGCCCGACCGGTTGACCCGATCCTCGACATGAGCAAAACGGCGGCGGAATTTACTATTAGCCCGATGTAACGCACATTCCGGCTCTATATGATAGCGTCGGCATAAATCAGCAAATACGAACAAGACATCCCCAGCTTCCTCTTCAGCGTGGACAGGATCGCCTTCATCAAGGGCCTGACGGAATTCATTCCATTCTTCCTGGAACTTCTCCCAGACGCCTTCTACATCCGGCCAGTCGAATCCGACCTTAGACGCTTTCTCCTGAAGCTTGTCGGCAGTCAGGAGTGACGGCAGGCCGGGAACGACTCCGTCCAGCAGATGAGCGTGCTGCTGGCGTTGTTCTCCTTGCTTTAATCTATCCCAGTTTAACATACTCGTCCCTATATTTTCAAGGCTTTTTTGGCTAAAAACATAGGGATGACGCCGAATCATCTTATTTGTGATATCTTTTACAACATCCTGCGCCGAGAAAAGGCCTTTTTCTTCGGCAATTCGGGCATGGATAGCCACCTGATAGAGGATATCCCCCAGCTCTTCACGGATGCCGTCGGTGTCCTCGTTGTCAATGGCATCGAGCATTTCGTAGACTTCTTCAATGAGGTATCGCCGCAGCGTCCGGTGCGTCTGAGAGCGGTCCCAGGGACAGCCGTCTTCGCGGCGAAGTCTGGCCGTAACATCCGTAAGGGGCGTCATATCAAAGGGAAGCTGTTCCTTAGTCAGTCCCTCTTCCTGCCGCTTCTGATCGATGAGGCGGCGCACGGCTTCTGCCATGTCCGGTCCGCCGGGCACAGTGTGGACGACGGCATGAAGGCGGCTCTCTTTCAATAAGAGGTCGACGATGGGTGCATACGTTTCGGCAAAGCTTTTCCCGTCCTGCCCATAGGCATCGAGGGGACGGTCATCGGTCCCTAAGGCGATGATTTTAATTTCCATGGAAGTGTCCCTCATTTCTGTCAAAATAGCTTACGCCTGTCATTATACCACGACCTCCTTCATCTGTCCTGCTAGCAGTACATCCTGCCTGCGGTCGCAGTCCATGAAAAAAGCTGAAAAGGATTCCCTTTCAGCTTTCAAATACCCCCCTATCGGAATCAGCCGCTCAACTTGGTCAGCAAGAAAATAAGCTGCGTCTGTTCGGCTTCACTGAGGCGGCTCATGAGCATTGAAATGCGGAGATAGTGATCGGGCAGCACATCATCCATAAACTCCCGTCCTTGAGCCGTCAGGCGAACTTTTTTGCCTCTTTTATCGGTCTGGTCGATGGCCACTTCGGTCAGTCCGTCACGGACCATGCGTTTGACCATGGTCGTAATCGTCGCCCGGGTGACACCGGCCCGGTCGGCGAGCTGAGACGGCGCAATGCCTTCGGCATTTGATACAGGACGAACATGACCCGCAGTTTGCCCCGCGACAAATGGTAGTGACTGGCCAGCACGTCGTTGATGGCAGCCCGGACATACTCAGCCGCCTGGGAAATGCGAAGCATGGCTAAGACCGCCGACGGTTCAATTTCAGGAATATTCTGTGCATATTTTTCCAATTCTTTCCGCGTAGGGAATACATCAAAACCCATAAGCTCACCCTCCTCTTCTAATTAGTGTACTAATTAAAAGTATAAAATAAAACGGAGAGGAATACAAGTTTTCTCCGTCTTATTTTACATCCGATTTTAATAAATTACATATTTTTGCTGCGTAAGTCAGCTAAGATGGCTTGAACGCGGGCGATGGCCTGGTCGATGGGAACGACTTCTTCCTGGCCGGTACGGCGAACTTTGATTTCTACCGTTCCGTCAGAGGCGCTCTTCTTGCCGACCGTAACCCGTACGGGGTAGCCGATGAGGTCAGCGTCGTTAAATTTGACACCAGCCCGTTCGTTTCTATCGTCGAGGAGGACGTCGGTCTTCGTGGCTTGAAGGCCGCGATAGAGTTCTTCGGCAATGCGAACCTGATCCTGGTCTTTGCTGCTGACCGGGACGACGGCGACTTCAAAAGGCGCAATGGCGACAGGCCACATGATGCCGTGTTCATCGTGGAACTGTTCAATGGCTGCGGCAATGGTACGGGTAACGCCGATGCCGTAGCAGCCCATGACGTAAGGTTTCGCTTTGCCATTCTGGTCGAGGAAGGTCGCATGAAGGGCTTCGGAATACTTCGTCCCCAGTTCAAAGACCTGGCCGACTTCGATGCCGCGGACGACGTGAACCGGTGCGCCGCAGTGCGGGCAGGCGTCGCCTTCGACCATGGTGCGGATGGCCGTAACGGTAACGTCCTTGAAATCACGGGACGGGTTGACGTTCTGATAGTGATAGCCCGACTTATTGGCCCCGGTAACGCCGTTAGGAACGGCCATAGCCGACGGATCGACGAGGATGAAGAAGGTTTCATTATCGGGTTTGTCGGCATCGATAGGACTCATATAGCCCGGCTGGAGGCCATGAGCCTTCAATTCTTCTTCCGTTGCCGGTTCGATGACGTTGCCGCCGACAAAATTCTGGACGGCCACGTCGTTGACCTGATGGTCGCCGCGTACCATGCAGAGGACGGTCTTTTCACCGTCGATTGTGAAGGCCACGGCCTTGATCGTCTTTTCGAGAGGAATGGACAGGAACTTGGCCAAATCTTCAATAGTCGCACAGTTCGGCGTTTCGATCAATTCGACATCTTTAGCCGGTTCAGCTGCCATGTCAAGGGTCGGGGCCACAGCTTTTTCAATATCGGCCGCATAGTCGCACTGCGAGCACGATACGATTTCCGCTTCCCCGGCCTGGGCCAGGGCCATGAATTCATGACTGTGATTGCCGCCGATCTGGCCGCTGTCGGCTTCAACCTGTTTGAATTCCAGGCCGCAGCGAGTAAAGATACGGGTATAGGCGTCGTACTCATCCTGATAGCTCTTATGCAGTCCTTCTTCGTCGACGTCGAAAGAATAAGCGTCCTTCATGACGAATTCCCGGCTGCGCATGAGACCGAAGCGCGGGCGGATTTCGTCGCGGTATTTATTCTGCATCTGCCATAAGGTGACCGGCATCTGTTTGTACGAACGGAGTTCGTTGCGAACCAAGGTTGTAATCAATTCTTCATGGGTCGGGCCAAGGCAGAACTGGCCGCCGTGACGGTCTTCCAGTTTAAACATTTCCGGACCATAGGCATTCCATCGTCCTGATTCATGCCAGATTTCAGCCGGCTGGACGATAGGCATCATGATTTCCTGAGCGCCGATACCATCCATTTCTTCGCGGATGATGGCTTCGATCTTGAGCGTAACTCTTCGGCCGAGAGGCAGGAATGAGTATAAACCGCCCCCGTTTTTACGGATGAGGCCGGCTTTGAGCATGTACTGATGGCTGGCAATTTCGGCGTCGGCGGGGATTTCCCGGAGAGTCGGACTGTACAGTTTGGATGCTAACATGAGTTAAGACTCCTTTGCGATTGATTTTTCTATTTCTTCCAAAAGGGCAGGCACAAGCTGCGCTTCCGGTACGGTACGAAGGACCTTGCCATGGGCAAAGACGATACCGCTCCCCTTGCCGCCGGCAATGCCGAAATCGGCTTCTTTCGCCTCTCCCGGTCCGTTGACGACACAGCCCATGACGGCAACCTTAATGGGCACGGTCAAATGAGAAATGGCCGCCTCGACTTCTTTGGCAAGTTCGATGAGCTGAACCTGCGTACGGCCGCAGGTCGGACAGGAAATGAGGGTCGGTCCGAAGCGGCGCAGTCCCAGGGAGCTGAGAATGGTCTGTCCGACCTTGATTTCTTCCGCCGGATCATCCGTAAGGGATACGCGGATCGTATCGCCGATGCCTTGGTATAATAAGGTTCCGATACCGATGGCCGACTTAATGCTGCCGTCCCGGACGAGACCGGCTTCGGTAACGCCCAGATGGAGGGCATAGGGCACTTTATCGGCCAATTCCTGATACGACTCGATCATGAGCGGAACGTCAGAAGCCTTGAGGGATATGACCATGTTGCGGTAATCGAGGCGTTCTAAAATACGGATATGGCGCAGGGCCCCTTCTACCATGGCCGCCGCCGTCGGGTGACCGCCGTGGGCCTTCAGGATATCTGCCGGAAGGGAGCCCGTATTGATGCCAATGCGGATGGGAATGCCCTTGGGGCGGACTTTTTCAACGACGCGGACGACGTTGTCATCGGCGCCGATATTCCCCGGATTGATGCGCAGGGCCTGAACGCCGCTGTCGACGGCAGCCAAGGCCAGGCGATAATCAAAGTGGATATCGGCTACGATGGGAATATCGACGGCCGAGACGACGGCCGACAGTCCTTTGGCCGCTTCCATATCGGGGACGGCAAAGCGCAGGATTTCAGCGCCGTACGAGGCCAGCCGTTTAGCGTCGGCAATAGCTTCTGCGGTATGGGCCGGACTTACCGTCGACATGGTCTGGATGGAAATGGGCGCACTGCCGCCAATGGTAACCTTTCCGGCTTGAACCGGAATCGATTGTCTGCGTTTCATGAAAGGCCTCCCTTTCTAAAACCGGCTAAGATCTTGGAACATGGCAAAGAGGAAGAGCGATCCTAAGAGTACCATCCCAACGACTTGAATGTAGTACAGGGCTTTCCCCGGCATGCGGCGACGCATGATGCCTTCTAAGATCAGCAAGATGATGTAGCCACCGTCAAGAAGCGGTACGGGCAGGAGATTTAAAATCCCCAGGTTGATGCTGAGGAAGGCCGTAAACATCAGCAGGTTCGCAAAGCCCGAAGCGGCTACCTGGCCGGCAAGCTGGGCAACGCCGATGGGACCTGCTACTTCCGCCTTTTCCTGACCGGTTATCATCTGATAAATCCCGACCAGCATGAGCCGGCAAATCTCTCCCGTCCGCTGGACGGCCATGATGCCCGAATCCAGGAATCCGTGGCGTTCTTCCGTCGTCATAGGCATGACGCCGAGCATGACCTTTTGAGACGCGCTGTCGACTTCCGGGATCATTTCGACATCCTGACGCTTACCGTCCCGTTCGATTTGAACGGTGACGACGGCATGGCTGTAAGGAGCCACGGCTTCAGAAATATCACTCCACTGGGAAATGTCTTTATTGCCGATGCGAACGATGCGGTCCCCTTCGGTAAGGCGGAGTGTTCAGCCGGCGATCCGGAAATGGTCGAACCGACGACGGCTTCCGGCGATACGGTCACCGTCCCGATGGCAAAGAACAAGCCCCAAAAGAGGACGATAGCCAGCACAAAGTTCATGATCCCGCCGGCAGCGATGACGACCAGCCGGGCCGGAACGGACTTATTCAAAAAGGATTTTTCATTGAGCGGCTCTTCTTCAGACATGCCGGCAATGCGGTTAAACCCGCCGAGGGGAATCACCCGCAGGGAGTATTCCGTATCGCCGCGGCGCGTACTGTATAGTTTCGGTCCAAAGCCGATAGCGAATTCATCGACTTGCATGCCGGCCCATTTTGCCGTCGCAAAATGACCCAATTCATGGATGAAGACGATGAGGCTGAATACAAAAATAGTCGCTAAAATAGTAATACCCACAGGATTTCACCTTTCTATAATAAAGAAGCTGCACAGCGGCGAGCCCAGGCATCGGCCTGACGGACCGTTTCCAGGGTGACCTCGCCTGTGACATCGTGCCGCTCCATAACCGTATGGACAATTTCAAAAATGCGCGTAAAAGAAATTTCCTTACGCAAAAAAGCATAGACGGCCACTTCATTGGCCCCGTTCAAGACACAGGGCATGGTCCCGCCGATCTTACCGGCTTCATAGGCAAGGCCGATGGACGGGAATTTAGCGTCGTCAGGCGGGAAAAATTCCAGGCTGCCCAAGGTCTTCCAATCGATGCTTTGGCGCCGCGGACCGGGAGTCTCTCCGGATAGGTAAAGGCGTACTGAATCGGCAGGCGCATATCGGGCATGCCCAGCTGAGCCAGTACGGAGCCATCGATGAACTGTATCATGGAGTGGACGATGCTCTGGGGCTGGATGACGACTTCAATGTTGTCAAAGTCCATGCCAAAGAGCCAGTGAGCCTCGATGACTTCAAGGCCCTTGTTGAACATCGTCGCCGAATCGATGGTAATCTTACCGCCCATATTCCACGTCGGGTGCTTTAAGCACTGCTCGACCGTAATCGACGGAAAATCCGCCAAGGGCCGGCGAAAATGCGGGCCGCCCGACGCCGTAATCAACAGTTTTTCAACTTCTTCCGGCTTACGGCCGTCGAGGCACTGAAAGATGGCGCCGTGTTCGCTGTCGACGGGCAGGATGCGAACGCCCTTACGGGCGGCTTCCTTCATGACCAGTTCCCCGGCGGCAACGAGGGTTTCTTTATTGGCCAGGGCGATATCCATCCCCCGCGCTATGGCCCGCAAGGTCGGTTCAATACCGGCTGCCCCGACAAGAGACGTGAGGACATGTCCGCCCCGCATTCATCGATAAGCTGCAGCAATCCACCGTTTCCGGAAAAGACGCGGCACGAGGAACCGACAGCGTTTCTCACCTTTTCGGCAGCGCCTTCATCGACCATACAAGCCATCTTGAGGTCATGGCGGTGTATTTGAGCCGCTACGTCCTTAAAATGATCGTAAGCCGCCACGGCGACCAGCTCAAAGGCCTCCGGATGCGCTTCGATAACGTCGACAGCCTGGGTCCCGATGGACCGGTACTGCCGAGAATCAAGATTTTCTTCATATCGTCCCTTCTTTTAAATGACCAGCATCAAATAGACATACATGGCGGGCGCCGCAAAGAGGAGACTGTCGAAACGGTCCAAGACGCCGCCGTGACCGGGAATGATGTTGCCCGAATCCTTGACGCCGGAGACCCTTTTTAAAATGGATTCTGCCAAATCGCCGAGGGGTGCCATGATGCCGATAATAATGCCCAGGGCCAGGGCGTGGAGAATGGAAAATTGAAAAATCAGCGAGAATACGACAGCCACAATCAGGGTGCCGACAAAACCGCCGATAGCACCTTCCCGGGTCTTGCCGGGACTGATGGACGGGCACAATTTAACCTTGCCCATCATCTTGCCGACAGCAAAGGCTGCCGTGTCGCTGGCCCAGGTCGAGAAAATCAGCAAAAAAAACGAAGAACCGAGCTGGTTCTACCATGGCCGTGCTGAAGTGGTCGCTCATAAAGGAGACGGCAGACCCGCTTCGCAGGGCCAATAAGGCTAAAAATCCGCTGCCGATGTATAAGAGCCATACAGGGCATAGGCACTGTCGACGGGCTTTACCTTGTCGTGGAAAAAGACCGTCCGCAGCATGAGCCAGCATAAGAGAACCAGTCCCAAGAGAAACATCAGTTTCGTACTGCCGAACCAGTAAGCGCTCAGCATGGCCAAGAGCCATATGCTCCGCCCGTATCGGCTGTAACGACCTGCAGCTTGCGGACCATGTTGCCGTATTCATACCAAGCGACGACGGCCAGTAAGGCCATCATCAGAAAGAACAGCCAATTGCCTTCATAGACTACAAAAATGGTAAAGGCACCACCGATGATGCCCGTTAAGATTCGTTTTGCCAACATATGCAACTACCTTTCCTGCCTTATTTTAAACCGCCAAAGCGACGTTCTCGGCCTTGAAAGGATGAGATAGCTTCGACAAGCGTTTCTTTCGTAAAATCAGGCCAGCAAAGGGACGTAAACCAAAACTCGGCATAAGCATCTGCCACAGGAGAAAATTGCTGACCCGTTTATCGTCGCCGGGACGAATGAGCAGATCGACGTCATTGTCCGGTGCCGTATAGAGATAGCTCGACAGCCGGTCTTCGTCAATGTCCCCGACGTCACAGCGGCCGGCTTTGACATCATCGGCCAGGCGGCGAACGGCCTGGACCATTTCCAAGCGGCCGCCGTAATTGACGGCGACGTTCAGGACCAGGCCCGTATTGGAGGCCATGTCGGCTTCAGCCTGCGCAAAGGCTTCCTGCAGTTCCGGGTGAAGGCGCGTCCGGTCACCGATGATATGCAGCTGCACGTTATGTTCCTTGAGCTGGAGTAAATTATGGCTGAGATAATTTTTCATCAGCTTCATGATATAGGAAACTTCCTCTTCCGGACGCTTCCAGTTTTCCGTCGAAAAAGCATAGACCGTCAGGACTTTAATGCCCAGTTCATCGGCAGCGATGACGATGCGTTTCAACGTATCGGCACCGGCACGATGGCCATAGCTGCGCGGCATTCCCTTGCGCTTGGCCCAGCGGCCGTTGCCGTCCATGATGATGGCCACATGGCGGGGAATGTTGTTTTTATCGAGGATCTGCTCCCCTGCCGTCGGGGCAGGTTCTTTTTTATTGCCAAAAAGGTTAATCATCTTGCATGTCTCCTTTGGACAGTGCGGCGGCCACGGATTCACTCATCTCGAGGCTGTCATTGACCAAAAGCGATATGACACCGTCATCACCGGCATTGGCGCGGATGACATAGGTCTGCTCCGGGTCGCAGTGGAAAAAGTGGGACCGCGACACCGTCCGTTCTACGACGTAAGGAATATTTTTCTCCTGTAATACAGATTTGGCATACCGTAACGGCATGCCAATAAAAATCCGTATATCCATCATACAGCCATGACTTCTTTTTCTTTTTTGCTTTGATTTCGTCGATGGCCTTGATTTTTTTATCGGTCAGTTTCTGGATATTTCCTGACCTTCCTTGCTGTCATCTTCCGAGATTTCTTTTTCTTTTCCATCTTCTTGATGAGTTCGTTGGCGTCGCGGCGAATATTGCGGACGACAACTTTCGAATCTTCGGCAACCTTGCTGACTTTCTTGCTCAATTCCTTACGGCGTTCTTCCGTCAGCTGAGGGATTTCCAAACGGATCATTTTCCCATCATTATTCGGTTGAGGCCTAAGTCGGATTTTAAGATAGCCTTTTCGATTTCACCGAGCATCTTCACTTCCCAAGGAACGATGGTCAGCATCCGCGGTTCCGGAGCCGATACGTTGGCAACCTGGTTGACCGGCGTCGGCGTCCCGTAATAATCGACCATTACGCGGTCTAAAAGGGACGTGCTGGCACGGCCCGTACGGATGGAGGTCAGTTCCCGTTTCAACGCTTCAATCGTCTTGTCCATCTTGGCTTCGTGCTGAGCGAGCAGTTCTTTTACTTCCACATCAATCACTTCCTTATTTTATTTTTATAAGTATATCATACAGCGTTTAGTCTTCTTTGTCGACCAAAGTACCTAAATCTTTTCCGCTGGCAGCGGCGACAATATTCCCGGGTTTATCGATATTAAAGACGACGATGGGGATATTATTATTGCGGCACAGCGTCGTTGCCGTAGCATCCATGACCTTGAGGTCCTTGTTGATGACGTCCAAATAGGTCAGGTGCTTATACATCTTGGCATCGGGATTGAGCTTCGGATCGCTGTCATAGACTCCGTCTACGCCGTTTTTAGCCATGAGGATGGCATCGGCTTCGATTTCAGCGGCGCGCAGGGCTGCCGTCGTATCCGTCGAGAAATAAGGATTGCCCGTACCGGCACCAAAGATGACGACCCGGCCTTTTTCCATATGGCGGATCGCTCTGCGGCGGATATAGGGTTCTGCAACCTGCTGCATATTAATCGCCGTTTGAACGCGGGTAGCAACGCCGTTCTTTTCCATGGCATCCTGGAGGGCCAGGGAGTTCATCACCGTGGCCAGCATGCCCATGTAGTCCGCCGATACCCGATCCATGCCCTTGGCAGAGCCGGACAGGCCGCGCCAGATATTGCCGCCGCCGACGACGATGGCGACTTGGATATTGAGCTTATTGACTTCGACGATCTGTTTGGCAATCTTTTCTACCGTTTCCGGGTCGATGCCGTAGCCTTGTTTCCCGGCCAATGCTTCGCCGCTCAATTTCAATACGATACGATTATATTTTTTCGGTTCCATAAAAGAAGGGCCTCCTCTGTATGTTGGCAAATAGTTCAATTAGAAAATAAGAGAACACGGGTTGGGTGTTCTCTTATGGAATCTTATTTAGCTTGTGCCATTACTTCAGAAACGAAATCATCATTCCGTTTTTCAAGGCCTTCACCTAATTCATAACGGGTGTAACGGCGGATATCGATTTTTTCGCCGATCTTAGCGACGGCTTCGGTAACAACCTGCTGAACCGTTTTGTCAGAATCTTTGATGAATTCCTGATCGAGGAGGCAATTTTCTTTGTAGAATTTTTCGATACGGCCGACGATCATCTTTTCGACGATTTTTTCCGGTTTGCCTTCGTTCAGAGCCTGCTGGCGGAGAACGTCTTTTTCATGTTCCAAAACGTCAGCCGGAACTTCTTCACGTTTGAGGTATGCCGGTTTTGCAGCAGCGATCTGCATGGCAATATCTTTGCAGAGTGCTTTGAAGTTGTCGGTCTGAGCAACGAAGTCCGTTTCGCAGTTAACTTCGACGAGAACACCGATGCGGCCGTTGCCATGGATGTAAGAGTAAACCAAACCTTCAGCAGCGATGCGGTCTGCTTTTTTAGCAGCTGCAGCTAAGCCGTGTTCACGAAGCAAGTCGACAGCTTTTTCCATATCGCCGTTGCTTTCGGTCAGTGCTTTTTTGCAGTCCATCATGCCTGCCCCTGTTTTTTCTCTCAATTCTTTTACCATTGCTGCTGTAATAGCCATGAGTATTCCTCCTAAAAATAAGTTTAATATACCGTTTGAATAAAGGTAAGAAGCGAAGGCTCCTTACCTTTATAGATAACCATTCAATTCTCTGAGAATAAGTGAATCTTATTCTGCAGCTGCTTCTTCCGTCGTTTCTTCAGCTGCACCGGCTTCGGTCTGGTTGCCTGGTTGCCTTCGAGGACAGCGTCAGCGATTTTGCCAGTCAAGAGTTTTACGGCGCGGATAGCGTCATCGTTGGCGGAATCGGATAGTCGATAACGTCGGGATCGCAGTTGGTGTCAACCGTAGCATGATAGGGATGTTGAGTTTACGAGCTTCAGCAACAGCGATTTCTTCTTTTTTCGGGTCGATGATGAACAAAGCATCGGGGAGCTTTTTCATATCTTTAATACCGCCGAGGTATTTCTGAAGTTTTTCCATTTCATGTTTGAGGAGCGTAACTTCTTTCTTCGGCAATACTTCGAAAGTGCCGTCTTCAGCCTGTTTTTCCAACGTTTTCAAGCGTTTTACGCGTTTTTCGATCGTCTGGAAGTTGGTGAGCATACCGCCGAGCCAACGTTCGTTGACGAAGTACTGGTTGCAGCGTTCTGCTTCGCTCTTGATCGATTCCTGAGCCTGTTTTTTCGTGCCTACGAATACGATTTTGCCGCCTTCAGCTGCCAAATCGCGGACAAAATTGTAAGCTTCGTCCATTTTCTTAACGGTTTTCTGCAAGTCGATGATGTAGATACCGTTACGTTCGGTGAAGATGAAACGAGCCATCTTCGGGTTCCAACGGCGGGTCTGGTGACCAAAATGAACGCCGGCTTCCAATAATTGTTTCATAGATACTACTGCCATAATGTGTGATTCCTCCTGTTTTTTCCTCCGCCCGGTCATCGCCCATCTTCACCCGTCTCTTACGAAAACGGGCACAGTGCTGGACTCGCCAAGCGTGTGTATTTTGAATCTTGGTATTCAAACCTTGAATATTATATCACATCTCTACAGCGAGGGCAAGAGGTGAAATACCGCGCTCCGCCCAGCCCAAAGCACAAAAAGAGACCTGCCGCAGCAGGCCTCTTTCCTGGCATATATTATTGTAAAATATAGACCGGTACCATGCGGCGGCCAAAGGCCATGCACGTATCGTAATCTTCCATACAGAGGTCAATGCGGTTGCCGAGGATGGCTCCGCCCGTATCTTCGGCGCGGGCTACGCCGTAGCCGGGGATGTAGACCGTCGAACCTAAGGGAATGACGTTGGGATCGACAGCGACGACGCCATAGCGGGCCCGAGTCCCCATACGGGTAATGCCCAGACCGTCTCCATCAGTTGGCAAATACGCCGTCGCTTCCATGGCGATGACTTTTTGGTAGTGCGAAATGGAGCCGGTGTTGATTTCAACCGTGGCCTTGGTGCCTACTTTGCGGACCATGGGCTGCATTTCTGAAATGAGCTCCGTCGAAATCGTTTCTTTATCGGCGACCTGGCCGTCGACACTGACGATGTTCAATTTAACCGCTTGCGGCCGTTCTGGCCCTCTTGGACGATTTGTTCTTCTCCCTGCCTAAGGATTCGTCAGGGATGCTTTCTACGGCATAGGGCACGACATCGTCTTCGGTGATCGTCTTACGCGACACGTTGCCGATAACGATCTGTTGCCCTGCCTGCAGCGGCTTTTGAATATCGCCGTAAGGGCGGTATTTTTCCTTCGAATAGCCGTATTGTTCAGCGACTTCCTGAGTGTTTCGCTTGGCCGTATATACGGTCTGCGACTGACCCCGATAGACGAGGGTCACGGGAATGGCGCGGCGCACCTTGACGTAACTGCCGTCATCGAGTTCCGGCGTCGACAAGGTGACTTCATCATTATCCCCCATGTCGATGTTATACTCACGCAGCAAGGCCTCGGCATTGACGGCGTGGGTATACACCTGGCGGGTCGTCCCGTCGGCGACAAGGTTACGGATTTGCCTTTATCGATGAAACCGGTCAGCGAAACGAGGATCAAGAGGGCGATCATCGTCGCATACATCTGCGTGATCGGCCCTTTTCGCTTCCAGCTCAGTATACTGAATTTTTTCCAGTCCATGCCATGCCTCCTAAAACGTTTCCTACCATTTAGCAAAGGCCGCAGGCATTGTCAATTTAGTCGTCTCCCTGTTCCGTCGGATCCGTCGGACGCGGGCGAAGGACGATATTGCGCAGCTGCCGCACTTTACGCTTGCGGTGCGCTGGCAGCTTTTCCGCTTCGCGCTGGCACGTATCCTGGGCGTTAACCGCTTTACCCGTCCGTTCATCGGCCAGATAACGGTACGACCCATCCTGATTCATGGCGTAGGCCTTGACGTTGTCGTCAAAATACAGTTTCAGGATGTGCTTGATTTGTTCTTTATGAGGCGCAAATTCGACAGGTGTCATCAATTCGACGCGTTCATTGAGGTTTCGCGGCATCCATCTGCCGAGGAAATGAAGACGTCTTCACTGCCGCCGTTATAGAAGTAGAATAAGCGGCTGTGTTCCAGGAAGCGGCCGACGATGCTGTGAACTTCGATGTTGTCACTGATACCAGGAAGGCCCGGACGAAGGACGCAGATGCCGCGAACGATAAGGCGGATCTTGACGCCAGCTGCCGAGGCTCCATACAGTTTGGCGATGACTTCTTTGTCTAAGAGGGAGTTCATCTTAGCCACGATGAGGCTTTCTTTCCGGCTTTAGCCCAGGCGATTTCCTGGTCGATTTCCTGATAGATCGTTTCCCGCAGGTTCAGGGGCGCTACGGCCAGTTTATTCCATTCCGGAGGATCGGAGTAGCCCGACAAGAGGTTAAAGAAAGCCGAGCGTCGACACCGATGAGAGTATTGGACGTCAAGATACCGACGTCGGTATAGATGCGGGCCGTCTTGCCGTTATAGTTGCCCGTCGCCAAGTGGACGTAGCGGCGGATGCCGTCTTCTTCCCGGCGGACGACGAGGGTGATTTTAGAGTGCGTTTTGAGGCCCATGATGCCATAAATGACGTGGCAGCCGGCTTTTTCCAGCTTGCGGGCCATGAGGATGTTGTTTTCTTCATCAAAGCGGGCCTTGACTTCCATCAGGACCGTAACCTGCTTGCCGTTTTCAGCGGCCTGAGCCAGGGCTGCGATGATCGGCGACTGGCTGCTGACGCGGTATAAGGTCTGTTTGATGGCCAGGACGTCCGGGTCGATGGCGGCCTGGTGAATGAAGTATTCTACCGTTTCAAAGGTTTCATACGGATGGTGCACCATGATATCCCGTTCGGCAATGGCCGACCAGATATCGGTACTGCCCATAGCCGCCAGTTCCGACGAAGGCTGGGGCTTCACCGGCGGATAGCGCAGCTCGTCGAAGCCTTCGATGCCGACAAAGGAGAAGAACACCTTGCAGTCGAGCGGTCCGGGGATATAGTAGATATCCCGTTCTTCAAGCTGCAGCTCATCGCGCAGGAGTTCGCGGATCATGCGGCTCGAGGAAGCGGCCAGTTCCAAGCGGACGGCGGCCCCCTTGCGGCGTTTCTTCAGGCTCTTTTCGACTTCGACCAGAAGGTCCTCTACATCGTCGTCGATAGCAAGGTCGGCGTCGCGGGTGATTCGGAACGGCGCTACTTCTAAGATATCACAGCCGAGGAAGAAGCGGTCCGCATAGGCAGCGATGATATCTTCCAAAAAGAGGAACTGATGACCTTCGGCCTGCTCGCTACGGGCGATACGCTCTGCGGGACTTCGATGATGCGGTCGATGACCGACGACGGCACCGGCAAAATGGCCGTCTTGACCGACGGGTCGCCGTGCTTGCGGCGAAGGAGGACGGCCAGGTCCAGGTTGAGGCTGGACAGGAACGGGAACGGATGGCTGGAGTCGACAGCATGGGCGTAACGACGGGATAGATTTCACGGCCGAAGAACTCGTCGAGCCACATGTGCTGGTCTTCGTTGAGGTCGTCGACGCCGATAAAATGAATGCCGTGATCCTGCAATTTCTGCTGAATACCATCGTAATAGCGGTACTGGTCGGCGACGAGCTCGTGGACCATGGACTGGATGGCATCGAACTGTTCCGGCGGAGTCATGCCGGCAATATCGATATGTTTGACACCGCTTTCGACGAGGTGTTTGACGCCGGCGACGCGGATCATGAAGAATTCATCCAAGTTCGAAGACGCAATGGCAATGAACTGCAGCTGTTCCAACAAAGGGTTCGAAGGAACGATGGCTTCGCGCAAAACCCGTTCGTTGAATTTGATCCACGTGCATTCGCGATTTAAATAATATTGAGCATCTGTAAAATCTGGCATAATTATCTTATCCTTTCACTAATTTCGTCGAAATGCCAAAGACTTCGGAGAAGTTGACGGCCATCTTCATATAGGTCCAGCGTTCCAAGGAAATATCGGAATCGGCCGTATAATAGACGATCAATTCATCTTCGCCCAGTTCGGCCCGAAGGTCACTGATTTTACCTAAATGGCTCTTATCCAAAGAGTCGGCCAGTCGGAAAATAGCCGTTAATTTTGCGGTAATGACTTTCTGACGAGGCGTCAGCTCGTGATAGACGACAGACGACTCCTGCAGGGTCCCATCGAAGGCGTAGTACAAGACGGCGGCCAGGATCTGTTTTTCGTCGTCGGCCAGGCCAAAGATGTCCGTTTCTCCGATGAGATTGTACGTACAGAGGTTGTGTTTGCGGATATTGATAAATTTACCCGTTTCATGGAAAATCGCAGCCATCTGCAATAAATACTTGGCTTCATAACGAAGGCCGATGAACTTGTACAGGGCCTCAAAGAGGACGTTGCAGTAGCCTTCGATTCGTGTCGAATGAATGGAATCGTACAAGTATTTATTTGCCATGCGGCGCATCATATCGAGGCGCAGGGCCTGTAATTGTTCCATATAAGGATGCTTCGTCTTTTGGGCTACATAGTACATCGTATAGCCTTCGGTAAAGTCGTCGGCATGACGACCAGCATGTCGATGTCCACCAATCGAAGCAGTTCGTAATACAAGAAGGATCGTCGGCATGATGACGTTGGCCAGGTTCTGCGACAGGCCAAAGCGCTTCATGAGCTTAAAGGGCGTA
>ENA-OQBJ01000632-OQBJ01000632.1-human-gut-metagenome-genome-assembly--contig:-NODE-632-length-17744-cov-2.916217_pt1 | contig 17744 bp, 24 predicted proteins | sample MGYA00242743_ERZ504545 | MGnify/ENA primary metagenome ERZ504545 (study PRJEB26092, sample SAMD00036252) | human gut metagenome | host: Homo sapiens | study: EMG produced TPA metagenomics assembly of...
ATGGGAAGAAAACTTAAAATCTCGAGGCAGTAGATATCAAGCTTTTTTTGTCATAACCTCATGCAGAACTTTATGTGGTACTATAGAAATAAAGGGATATGAAAAGGATATTATTTTTTATTGTATGTTGTATATTCTCAATGCATTGTATATTCTCACAGACTTTATATATTTATGGGGGAGAAGATCATGATGTGTTTTTGGGTAAACTGAATGCAAGTAAATATGATTCAAAGTCTATATGGAATGAGTACGGTACTTATGGAAGTGAGTATAATGCCAATTCAATATGGAATGAATATGGTACTTATGGGAGCGCGTATAGTTCATATAGTCCTTTTAATTCTTACGCATCTTATCCACCTGTTATTGTAGATGAAGAAGGCAATTTCTATGGATATTTCACAGTCAATAAATATAAGTCTAAAAGAGCGAATTTTGATTTGGTAAATATTATATGTGAGTATTATGAATCGATACGTGAAGATGTAGATGAGTGGTATGATAAAATATTCTGATAATAATAAAAAGTAGATAATGAATTGTACTTTTGCTCTTTGGAGCATTAGCCATTAATTTAAAGTTTTTGCTTCAAATAACTTACAGGACAAGTTACCTATTAAATAATTCGGAGCACCGGATAAAATTTTTTTCTTCATATTCCCCTATATGGCATATCTTCAGGTGCATATTTGCCATACATTATGAAAATCATTAAAAGAAAAAATGTATGGAAGAGAATTTAGATAAGCTATTCGATTACAGAGCGCTGATTCCGGGAAGTGGACGTTTTGCATCTATAGTGGGCATTGGCGGGGGAGCAGGTCGTGTGGTAGACCAGATGCGGAAATGCTGTCTGCCTGATGTGCAACTGTATGCGTTTGGCATGAACCGGAAGGAAATGGATGAGTTGTCCTTGTGCGGCAAATACCTGATTGGACAGGAAGGACTGGGTAGCGGTAAGGACCGTTTTCTTGCGGAGTATGAATGCAGTAAGTCTTTCCCTGCCATAGAGAGTGTATTAAGGGGCAGACTTGTGGCGATGTTTGTGGTATGCCTTGGTGGAGGAACAGGAGAGGGGTGTATCAGTCTTCCTGCAGAAGGCCAGAGAGGTGGGAAACAAGGCAATCATTCTGGTGGCAACGATTCCCCATTCGTCGGAGGGAGCGGAAAAGCGGAAGAATGCTTTAGGTTTGCTGAAGGCGTTGGAACCGATGGCAGACGCTCTTTATACAGTGGATTATGATGACTCCCGGTATGCCACGCTTACGGAAGTGTTTCAGGAAGCGGACCGGAAGATAATCGAGTTTACGGATTCGCTTTTGGGGATGGTGCTCCGTCGTTGCATGATTACCTTTGACTTTAATGATTTCAGGACTTTCCTGCAGTTTCCGACTCCTTCTAGCACATCGACTTTTTTATGCTTACCGGTAGTCTGGATTTCCTGAGGAAGGAAGTGAAGGACTGGTGGAAGAAGCTGCCGGCGAAGTATTCGTCTGCAGATGAGGTGGCGATGGCTGTGTTCTCAATAGAAAATGCGGACTGGTCGGACGACAAGGAAACGACGGAGGCGATGGACGTGGTGCACGAATGTTTTTACAGCTGCCGCCCAACGCGGAGGTTAAATGGGGGATATACCCGGATGAGACGCTTCTGCCACACCAGTTCAGGTTGCGGGTTTTCACCAAATGCAAGAGATAATATGGCTTAATGTATAATTGCAGAAAAAGAGGAAAGACAATGAAATCAACCACTAAAAAGAATTTAATTTGTATCTTGATGATAATCTTAGCGGCTGTATGGGTCATTCATTTTGTGGTCTGTATGTGTGTGGGAACGCCGTCGGAACGGTGGCTGCGGATTTGGTGAACATAACGTGATATTTATGTTATGAGAATTCTTCAATTATCAGATACTTTCAACGGGGCCTTGCCGGACAACTGTAACAGGTTGTGCCGCCGGCTCGGTTGTTTGCTTTATAAAGTCTGCAGCGGGCGTATCAGAACTCTTTCGTTTCTTGCGTTTGTTGCAGGATGGTTTTTCCGTTGTGCTGTACTTTTAGGGTAGCTTTGTCGCCCATGGTCACCACATAGCGGTAGCTGCCTTTTGAGAAGAGGAAGGTGTTGTCCTTTTCTACGCCATGAATAGATGCGCAGGCATTTGTCGGCTGAAGTGGCGATGGTGACGTATTCCTTTTCGATACTTCGGGTGAAAGGGTAGGAGAAGGTGGCAGTATCAGAAAGTACCCAGTTGACCAGGCTTTCATGGGAGGGTCCGAAAGAAATTTCCAGGGCTTCCTCTTCTGATTTTGCCTGAGAATTCTCGAGCATTTTGAGCTCTTTCTTTTCCATTTCTTTCATTTTTTCCGTCTGAGCTGTACGGGATGGCTTGCATGCAGAGATTGTTACAAAGGAAAACAGCGACAGATACAGTAATGAATAAGCTTTCATGTTTTTACGGGTTGGGTGTATATTGGGGGATAAAGATACTACTTTTTCAGCTGATTCCATACGGCTTCTACCCACCGGTGGATATGCTCCCGGGCGACTTCCGGACGGACGGCTTCTTCAAGAGGCATACCGTCGGGCGTAAGGCTGTCCACCCGACTGAATCCGGCATTCAGCAGGGACTCGGCATCGCTGGCTTTTCCGGCTACCAGCCAGACGGGAACATGCTGTGTCTGTGCCCGCCGCATCACCCGTTCGGGAAGCTTGCCCATGAGTGTCTGACGGTCGGCATGTCCTTCACCGGTAATGACGAGGTCGGTATGTGTCAGGAGGGTGTCGAATTCGCAGAGGTCGAGCAGGAGGTCGGCACCCGATTGGGTGGTGGCCTGGAGGTATTGCAGGAAGGCGTATCCTAGTCCGCCGGCAGCTCCGGCACCAGGTTGGAAGGATGCGTCTCTGCCCATGCGTCGGGCGGACTCTTCGGCAAACTGACGGGCGCGTCGGTCCAGTCTTCCACCATCGCGGGAGTGGCTCCTTTCTGTGGGGCGAAGATGTGAGCGGCGCCTTCCGGTCCGTAGAGCGGATTACGTACATCGCTGGCCAGTATGAAGTGGCAGTCGGACAGGGAACCTTTCAATACGTCTTCTATCGTGCCGCCGGGAGTCAGGGAGTCGGTCAGGCCCTGAAGCATGCCTTTTCCGGCATCGCTCGTACCGCTTCCGCCCAGTCCGATGAGGAAGCGCCGGCATCCGTGCCGTACGGCGTGTGCCACGAGTTCGCCTACGCCGTAGGTGGTGGCCACTAACGGATTGCGTTCCTCGGCAGACAGGTACGTCAGTCCGCAGGCTTGCGCAGTTTCAATGACGGCGGTTCCATCGGGAGCAATGCCGTAGCAAGCGGTGACGGGACGCATCAGCGGGTCGTGTACTTTCGCTTGGAGAAGTTGCCCGTGGAGGGCGGTGATAAAGGCCGGAAGCATCCCTTCACCTCCGTCGGACATGGGGAGGGAACGGACTTCTGCCCCGCGGGCGGTGAGGGCCTGCGAGAAGGCGGCTTCCACTTCTTCGGAAGAAAGGCAGCCTTTAAAGGAATCGATGGCGAGCAGGATTTGCATGAGTGTGGTGTTATAATATTTCTCTGGCTATCCACGCGCAGGCTTCAGCATCGGCCAGTGCGTGGTGATGGTTTTCCAGGCGGTATCCGCAGGCAGCGGCCACGGTGTGCAACTGGTGGTTGGGGAGCTCCGGAAATACTCTGCGTGCCACGCACAGGGTGTCATAAAATTCATAGTCGGGATAGTCCATCTGATAGACGCGGAAGACGGCTTTCAGGCAGCTCTCATCGAAGGGACGGTTGTGTGCCACGAGCGGCAGTCCCTCTATCAACGGCTCAATCTGTGCCCATACGGCGGGGAAAACCGGTGCGTCTTCGGTATCTTCACGGGTAAGTCCGTGTACCTGTGAGCACCAGTATGTGTAATAATTCGGTTCCGGATTGATGAGGGAATAAAAGGTATCGGCTATCTCGTCGTCGCGCACCACGACCACGCCCACCGAGCATACGGATGAGCGCTGGTTGTTGGCGGTTTCAAAATCTATTGCGGCAAAGTCTCTCATGTCTTTACTTGCTCTATATGCGTTATCGCTTGGTCACGGTAATCATGAACGTGACGGCTACCATAGCAATTGAAATACCGACAATGATATTGGTAGTCAGCGGTTCGCCAAACATCAGTGTGCCGACAATGATGGCGGTGATGGGTTCGAATACGCCGAGTACAGAGGCTTTGGTGGCTCCGATGTTACGGGAGGCAATGGCGAGGGTGGCCGTAGAAACGATGGTTGGCAGCAGGGCAAGTCCCACAAGGTTAAGCCAGTCTGCTCCGGTAGTGATTCCAGCCGTAATTGCAGTGTCGGAACTGAGGATTTTTCCGATAAAGACAATCGCTCCTACCATGAGTGCATAGAAGGTGAGGAGGGAGTTGGATATGCCGGCAATGGCCTTGCTGCGGTTGATGATGACGATGAAGAGTGCATACACCAGTGCCGAGGCGATGGAGAGCAGTACACCGATGGGGTTGATGGTTTGTGAACCGTCACTTTGTGTCATGATGAGCACACCTCCGAAGGTGGCGGCAATGGCAAGCCATACCGGCCATGAAGGTACGACTTTCAGAAATACCATGATGATGGCCACTAGGACGGGGTAGAGGAATACCAGCGTAGTAGCCAGTCCGGAAGCGATGTATTCGTATGCATCGAAAAGAAAGATGCTGCTGGAGGTGTAAAGCAGTCCGAGGATGAACAATACGCCGATTTGCTTTCCTGAAACCCGGAAACTCTGTTTGCGGAACAGCAGGAACAGGCCTAAGAGCAGCACTGCGAAAGCGTAGCGGAAGAAAAGTATGGACTCTGTGGCGGCACCGTTCTTCATCAGCGGCATCGCAAATAAGGGATTCAATCCGTAGGTAATACCGGTGATAATTCCTGCCGGATAGCCTATAATGGCATTTTTGCTTAGTTTTTTCATGTGTTGGTAGAGATAAAAATCTTAGTGTACGATGTGTAGTTGATACGTTTAAAATGCGGTGCAAATGTACGAAAAGCCGATTAATGGTGAACATGAAATAGTAAAGAAAAATCTGTATCTTTGCACGACTTTTCTTAATTTCCCCAGCACGTTGCTGATTTTTGTATTCGGTACCTGTTTATTTCAGGCGGTCAGGGAAAGATGCGTTTTGACTGGCGCACTCTCTACTGTCCGGCCATGATTGCGTCGTACCTCTCCATTCTGATTGTCGTGACCGGATGGGTACCTCCCGTGTCATCAGTACTCCGTTTGTCCTGTTGGGAAATGTCACCGTGCCTGCTGCGCTGCTCATCATCGGCTCGTCCATTGCCAATATCAATGTGGTGTTGGCGGCCATGCCCGTAGCTTCGTACGGCACCCTGTTCTGTATTCAGTATCAGAAAGGGGAGGTCATCATGGCAGAAGGAACCTTCCTCACCACCTTGCTTTCCGTACTGAGCATTCCGTTGCTGACGATGTTCCTGTAGACTTATTTCAGCAGGGCTGCATACGTCTTTTCGGATTCATGCGGCAGTATCTTCCGGAATTGGGTGAGCATCCGTTCGCGTGATTCCTGCGGACTGCGGTCGGGGTGGCAGGCCTCCCGTCCAAAGAGACGTTCGGGCGTGGTGAGCAGTGACCAGCCCCAGCCATACTCCCGTCCGTGGCGGTCGAGGGGGTAGATAAAATCTTCCGTCACAATGTAGCCGCCCATTTCCAGCCGGGTGAGATAGGCATCGAAGCGGCTCCGCATCTTTGGTCCGGTAAATCCGCATGCCGCACGCAGCTCTCGTGTAATCAGGCTGCCTTCGCATCTTAGTACGTCGAGGATGGTTTCTTCAATACTTCCCGCCTCCGGATAAGGAAACAGACTCCGCCGGTAATTGCAGAAGTCGGGCCACCACTTGCGACTGATGAATGCGGCTTTGTCTTTGAAGAACTTACCGTATGCACAACCGCTTTCTTGCAGGATGGCACCTTTCCATTCCCAAAGCGGCCATTTCCATCCGCCGTCGGGCAAACGGGTGTACTGGCAGTCTTCGTCCGTGACTTCTTCGGCCGACCATCCGGCAATGCCCATGCTTAGCAAGGGCAGGAAACCCGTTTCATTGATATAGTCAATCAGTTCGGGGCAGGAGTGTAGGGGTTTTTGTTTCATGGCTACGGTAATTTTTCCTTGTAAGATAATGAACAAAACTGATATATTTGCGTATTATTGTATAAAGCAAAATCTGCATGATGCATCTACATCGTCCTGAATCACACACTTGCCCAGTTTCTGGCAAGCCAGGCACCCGCGGCAGAAACGTATATCTTTTCCGATGAGTGAGATTTTTTTCTACTTCGTGGCCTGCCTGGAGGGCACCTTCTATAAACTTGTCGGCCAGCATGTCGCTGTTGGAACCAGCACGCAGACTGGTTGAAATCACAATTACTTTTTTCATGTTATCTTGTTTTGAGTTGGTTTTTTCTTCCAATTGGTTTGCTTTAAACTCGATAGCAAATTTATAGTTTTTTTGCCGAGTATTACAGGCTTATCAGCTTTTCCATATGAAAGGTGTGTAGACAGAAGCAAAACCATATCACTGAATGTCTGAGATATTGAGGACTTTTCGTATCTTCGCAAACAACAAAACAATCAATGAAGTATGAGAAAAAGAATGATTAATTTTTCGGCAGCCTTGTTGGGAGTTGCTACGATGCTTCCAGCCTGTGCTCGTGCAGCAACCAGCAGAAGGAATCGCCGATGAAAGCAAAGGTAGAGGAGTATGCATCTGTTGAACTCAAGTCTGATCTTGTGAACAACTTGAGCGACAAGGAAAAAGAGTTGGTGAGAATATTCTTCCAGGTGGGGAAAATTACCGACGACCTTTTCTGGAAGCAGACATTCGGTGATAAAAGCCTGCTTGATACTATTACCGACAGCTATGCGAAAGAGTTTGCCATGATTCACTATGGCGCATGGGACCGTCTGGACAATAACAAGCCTTTCCTGGCTGGTTATGGTGAGAAACCGGATGTATGCAACTATTACCCGCTGGATATTACCGAAGCGGAGTTTAATGCCTTTGAGGATGAAAACAAGGACTCATGGTACACGGTTATTCGCCGCAACGAAGACGGTTCTCTAAAGAGCGTACGGTATCATGAAGCCTATGCTCCTGAAATAGAACGTATTTGTGCTTTGCTGGAGAAAGCAGTGGTACTGGCAGAAGACCCGGGCCTGAAAACTTACCTTGAAAAGCGTATCGAAGCATTCAAGACAGATGATTATCTGGCCAGCGATCTGGCATGGATGGACATGAAGGACAGCAAGATTGACTTTGTGACAGGACCTATTGAAACTTATGATGATAAGTTCCGCGAAACCAAGGCATCGTACGAGTCGTTTATTCTGCTGAAGGATGAAGCCCGCAGCAAGGACCTGGCCAAGTTCGTAGCCATGCTTCCGGCCCTTCAGAAAGAGTTACCTTGTCCGCCAGAATATAAAACCTTCGTGCCGGGCACGTCGTCAGACTGAATGTGTATGATGCGGTGTACTATGCCGGCGACTGTAACGCGGGAAGCAAGACGATTGCATCAATCTGCCGAACGACGAGCGGTACATGCGTTGAAAGGTACACGCCGTCTGCAACTGCGGAACTCCATGAAGGCTAAGTTTGACAAGATTCTGTTGCCTATCGGACAGCTTGTTGTTACGCCCGAACAGCAGAAATACCTTAACTTCGATGCGTTTTTCTGGAGCGTGACTTTCCATGAAGTGGCACACGGACTGGGTGTGAAGCAGACCATCCGCACCAATGAAAGCGTGGATGCAGTGATGGGCACAGAGAAGACTTCCTGGGAAGAAGCCAAGGCTGACATTCTGGGCCTGTTCATGGTGACCAAGCTGATTGAAATGGGTGAAATTACGAACATTACAGCCGAGGATGCGATGGCTACTTACATTGCAGGCATCTTGCGTTCAGTCCGTTTTGGAGCAGCTTCTTCACACGGAAAAGCCAATATGATGTGCTTCAATTATATGGAGAAAGCAGGAGCATTTTCACGTGATGACAAAGGTCAGTATGTGATTGATTTTGCAAAGGCCAAGGAAGCCATGAACGGTTGGGCAGCGTTGATTCTTCAGACGCAGGGTGACGGCAATGTGGAATTTGCGAAGAAATACAGAGAAGAGAACGGTGGAATCACTCCGGTACTTCAGGCCGACCTTGACCGGATTAACGGAGCAGGAATTCCTCGTGACATTACCTTTGTGCAGGGAGAAGAAGTGCTATTGGGAAAAGCGCAGTAACATCAGTTACTGAAACATGATAAGCCTGCGGTTCAGATGCGTCTTTGAACCGCAGGTTTTTTTTATGCTGTCATTCTCATGCTGCATGTGCAGGCATTGATTCCTTATTTTTTATCTGCCTGTCTTCTGAAAATCTGTGCCGCAATGCTGCCCGAAAAGTTGTGCCATACCGAGAACATGGCTCCGGGTACGGCCGCCATGGGAAACAGGGCAAAATGAGTGGCGGCCAGTGAAGTGGCCAGACCTGAATTTTGCATGCCCACCTCGATGGCAATGGCCGATCGTTTGGATGGCTTGCTTCCGGCCAGAGAGGAGAGACCATAGCTAGGGCCAGTCCGAGTACGTTGTGCAGAATCACCGCTACGGCCACTATCAGGCTGCATGCAAGGATGCTGGCTGCGTTGTGTGCTACGATAATGCCGATGATGAACGCAATGGACAAGGTGGAAATCATCGGTAGCAACGGTACTATCCGTCGGGTGGTGCGCTGGAAGTAATGATTGGCAGCTACTCCCAGTACGATGGGCACTATTACCACCTGTACGATACTTAAAAACATGCCTGCCACGTCTACTTTCACCGATTCTCCGGCAAGCAGCCATACGAGAGCAGGCGTTACGATGGGAGCCAGCAGTGTAGAAACTCCGGTCATGGCCACGCTCAGGCTACATCGCCTTTAGCCAGGTAGCAGATAACGTTGCTGGCCGTACCTCCCGGACAACATCCCACGAGAACCACTCCTAAGGCGAGTTCTTCCGGCAACGACAATAACTTGCAGAGCAGCCACGCCAGCGAGGGCATGATAAGAAACTGTGCCAGTTCGCCGACGAGGATGTCTTTCGGGTGCTGCAAGACCGGCCGGAAGTCGGACGGACGAAGCGTCAGTCCCATGCCGAACATCACCACGCCCAGCATCGGTGTGATGGCCGATGTATCTATCCAGACGAACGAGGAGGGAAGAAAGAGAGCCACGGCCGTCACCAGCACCACCACAAGGGTGATGTGGGCCGCAATCCATGCAGAAATTTGGATGAGTTTATTTTTCATTGTCATTTTTTCAAAATTGTCTGCAAAGCTACAAAATTTCGTGCGAATCCTGGCGGGAATGTGGGCAAACCGTATCAAAAACCTTAAATTGCATGGAGGAACTTATCCCTTCATGTTCAGCAATGACATTTATGTGGACGGACTGGAGAGTGACAGCAAGTATGTTTTCCAGTATGTGAAGAATGTGGAGATTCACAATGCTAAGATTACCACTAAGGATGCTTTCTGGGAAGTGGAGAATGTGACTATCTACGATTCTGAGCTTAACGGCGAATACCTTGGCTGGCACTCCAGAAACCTCCGTCTGGTGAACTCCTTTGGGTAGCCGATATGGATTTCCGTACGGCACCGGCAATTACCGAAGCACTGGCCAGACGTGTAGTGCACGGTATATTCGGGTATGTGCGTGTCCCCGATGAATACTATACGGCAGTAACCCGCTGGCTTGAAAGGCGCCATCACTGGACTTTCCGTAAAGAATGGATGATATACACTTCCGGAGTGGTTCCGGCCCTATCTGCTGTCATAAAGGCTCTGACAGAACCGGGTGACGGGGTGGTTGTGCAGACTCCTGTGTACAATTGCTTCTTCTCATCCATCCGTAACAACGGGTGCCGCGTTGTCACCAATCCTCTGATATACGAGGACGGTACCTACCATATCGACTTTGACGACCTGGAACGTAAAGTGAAAGAACCGGGCGTAAAGTTGTTGCTTTTGTGCAACCCGCATAATCCCGCAGGACGTGTATGGACCGTGAGGAGCTGTGCCGGATAGGGGAGATTTGCCTGCGGAATAATGTGACCGTTCTATCGGACGAGATACATTGCGAACTTGTTTTCTCCGGGCATACCTATATACCGTATGCATCTGTCAGTGAGGAACATTCGTGGAATTCGGTTACCTGCGTATTACCCAGTAAATCCTTCAATATTGCAGGGTTGCAGATAGCCAGCATTATTGCCCGCGATGAGGCCGTGCGCCAGCGGATAGACCGCGCATCAACATCAACGAGGTGTGCGATGTCAATCCTTTCGGGGTTGAGGCTACCATCGCCGCTTATAATGAAGGCGAGGACTGGCTTCTTGAGTTGCTGGACTATCTGAAGGCCAACTATGACTGTCTGTGTGCATTCTTCCGTACCCACCTGCCTGAAATACCCGTGACGAAGCTGGAAGGAACCTATCTGGTGTGGACAGACTGCAGGGCACTGCATCTGCCTTCCGATACCTTGCAGACCCGCCTGTTGGAAACCACCGGACTTTGGCTCAACAGCGGTACCATGTACGGAGTCGAAGGAGAAGGATTCTTGCGCTGGAACATTGCCTGTCCGCGTTCGGTATTACAGGATGCCCTGTCGCGCTTCAAGGGCTTTGTCGATGCCTTAACAACAGAAGGATGACCCGATGAAACGTAACTTACCTGAAACGGACACAAATGGAGCCTTACCGGAGCAATTCAGGGAGCATCCGGCTGCACAAAAGAAAACAGATGTGTTGCTTGACCTTATCCGTGACGGTTGTCCGATGACCTTGCGGCAGCAGCTGTGCCTGACCGTAGAACTCAGCGTTCCGGCTATCATTGCACAGCTGTCTTCCATCATCATGCAGTATATTGATGCAGCCATGGTGGGACGTATCGGTGCGAAGGCATCTGCTTCCATCGGACTGGTATCGACCACTACATGGCTTTTCTGGGGACTCTGCAAGGCTGCTGCTGGTTGTATTGGGTGCAGGTATCAGCTCTTCGCTGCCGGCATGGCTGGGAGGCGATGTTTCCATCCGTCGGGATGCTTCCATTTATTTCTTCATATTTTCCATTTTCCTGCCTGTCCTGCAAATGATTTTTCTGGCAGGCGGTATGCTTCGCTGTAGTGGAAATATGCGTATCCCCAGTCTGTTGGGCGTCATCATGTGCGTGCTGGATGTGGTATTCAACTTTTTTCTGATTTTCCCGACACGCGGATGCGGCCACCACTCTTGTAGGTCAGAGCATCGGAGCCGGACGGAAGAAGCTGACCCGTAGCTTTGCCCATATTACCGTACTGATGGGAATGGCCATCATGGGCGTAATGGCTTTTCGCATCGAAGCTTTTGCTGAGCCGATGTTTGCGGCCTCTATTGTTGCATACGGAGTCTTTGTCGGAGCAGCCGATACACTGATACCATGCCTGATAAACTTATTCAGCATCTGGGCTGTACGTCTGACTCTGGCTGCCTGGCTCGCCCCGACACTGGGACTGCAAGGCGTATGGATTGCCATGTGCGTAGAGCTGTGTTTTCGTGGATTTATCTTCCTTGTACGTTTGAAACGTGGACGATGGCTGAAATGTGATAAGACGTAATTGATGAGAATTACCGAACCGGCAACCTAAGTAAACGCCAAGGCTGTGGCATCAGCTCTTAGGTGCCTTTATATCAAAAAAACACCCGATCATCGGAATATGGTAAAGTCGTATCCGGTGGTCGGTTTCATTTCTTGTCTTTTTGTTTGCCTGTTATTCCTGTTCAAAATGGGCAAATGTGAACTATTATTTGTTCAGAATCTGTAGTTGGTTGTCGCCCATCATTCTCAGGCCTTTAATAAAGCATTTAATAATAAATCTCATTTTCGTAGTTGTTTTTATGTTTTACAACACAAAAATACGCATTGTTTATTACATAGTATGTTGTATAGCATAAAATTTTCATGAGAGGCCTTAATACTTGATATATGTCAACCAGATGGCTTTTCAAGTGTCGGTAGAGGTGGATACTCATAATTGTGGATATTGATTAAATGTAAGTATGCGATAACAGCCCCACTGATTTTTATGCAGGCAGCGTCCTGATAGGGAAAAATATGCGCGATTTATTACAAGAAAAATAATTGATCTGTAGTGTTTCCGGAAAAAGCTTCATTGAATTGTGACTCATGAGGAAATGTTATTTATGTTTCCCATACGAGAGCCGTATGTTTTTCATTTGTGAAATGTACGTTTCTCAAGGCGGAAACATACGGTTTCTGTGTGGAAAACATGGAAATTTCAAGCATAAATGAGTATTTATGCTTAGGTGTTTTTAAGTCCACATAAAAAATGGGGGGGAAGAAGATAGTTGCCAGAAGCAAAAAAACGGAATTCATACCTCATGGCTGAGCGGTACAGGAAATCAAGATTCTCTTTGGTGGTGACATTTACCGTTACATCCCTGTTATTCTCTACATACAGATAGGGAACGATGGAAGGTTTTCTCGTGTTCAGAAAACATAAGGCTTTCTGCAGGAGGGAGTTTTTCTTTTCTTCCTGCTTCTGATGTCCCGGTTTAATTGAGTAAACATCTGATTTACAGATAGATGTCGTTAGTGGAAGATTAAGCCGTTTAAATGTTATATTTGTTACTGTGAATTTAATGCTTTTAGTGCTATATTTTGTTTATTCTTATACCAGGATTCGATAAAATGTATAATTTTGTAACAAAAAAATGAGAACGAGTAACATGATGCAGACAAAAAACTGGATGGCACTGGTAGGATTAACTTGTGCCGCATTTATCTTTAACACTTCTGAGTTCATTCCGATAGGACTCTTGACAGATATTGCGAATGACTTTTTTGACAACAGAAGCTCAAGCTGGAATGATTATATCAATTTATGCTTTTGTAGTCATGCTGCTTTCGTTACCTCTTATGATTGTAGTATCCCGATTTGAGATGAAAAAGCTCCTCTCCAGTGTAATTTTGAATGATGCTATTCCGGTTGCTTTTTGAGCTTTTTCGTGCTTTCGATGTATCCAAAGTCCCTGTTTTGCTTCCCTCGTATGAAGTTCTTTTTGCTGACTTGGTTGTGAGCAAAGATAGCGATTTTTGTTGGATATTTGATGGGTGGATGAAGGTTTTTTGTGGGTGTACTTTTTGAATCCAGTACAGTGTACAAGGAGTTATCCTCGAAAAAATATAGGATTTCGACAAAAGTATCCTCGAAAAAGTGTGATGGTTGCTGGTTTTTATCCTCGAAAAAGTGTATTTTTGCATAGAGTCAAAAGAATAAAAGAAGAAAAACCATGAAACGGAAGATTATTGGGCAGCTGAAAAGTTAGAAGGAGAATCCTGAAAGAAAACCATTGATATTGCTGGGTGCTCGTCAGGTAGGCAAAACTTGGGTGATGAAACACTTTGGTCAGACTGAGTTTCAGAATGTAGCCTACATCAACTGCGATGAGGAACCACTGGCCAAGGAACTGTTTGCAGCCGATTATAACATACCCCGTATCTTGCTGACGCTGCAAGCTATTACTGGGACGAATATTGAAGCCGGGAAAACGTTGATTATATTCGATGAGTTGCAGGAAGTGGAAAGAGGCTTGCATAGCTTGAAATATTTCCAGGAGAATGCACCCGAGTATCACGTGATGGCTGCCGGTTCGTTGTTGGGAATTACTTTAGGCAAAGGACAATCGTTCCCTGTTGGAAAGGTCAACACGATGCATCTGTACCCAATGGACTTTGAGGAATTTCTGATGGCCGCCGGTGAAGCCGATTTGTGCAACCTGCTGCATCAGCGATGGTGAGATCTTGAAGATTCTCAGCACGAAATACATTGATTTCCTCCGTCAATACTATTATGTAGGAGGCATGCCCGAAGTGGTGGACCATTTCGTTCAGCATCACGACTTGCAGGAAGTGCGCAACAAACAGCGTGAAATATTGGATGCTTACCGGCGGGACATTTCCAAACATACCACCCCTATGGAAAGTATGCGCATTGGACAAGTACTGCAGTCACTGCCTTCGCAACTGGCCAGGGAAAATAAGAAATTCATATATAACGTGTTGAAAAAGGGTGCCAGAGCTGCAGAATATGAACTTGCCATTCAGTGGCTGATGGATGCGGGACTGGTACATAAAGTAAGCCGTGTGAAAGAGTTGCAGATGCCCGTCAAGTTTTATGACCTGAGTGCCTTTAAGCTGTTCCTGCTTGATTGCGGTTTGCTTGGATGTATGACCGAAGCACCTGCCAGCCAGATGTTGGTGGGCGATAATGTGTTCAAGGAGTTTAAGGGCGCCTTTACCGAGCAGTTTGTGTTGCAGCAATTGGTGCTCAAGGTTTTTCGCCCTATTATTGGAGCAGCGACAAAACGCCCGCCGAGATTGACTTTGTGTTGCAGACGGACCAGCGCGTGATTCCGGTCGAGGTGAAGGCGGAGGAGAATGTGCGAGCTCGGTCCATGTCGGAATACATCAAGAGCCATCCGGAATATTCGCTGAAAGGTTTGCGCATCTCCATGATGGGGTATCAAGACCAGGATTGGATGGAGAACATTCCGCTCTATGCCATCTCGAAGTACTTTGGGTAAAAGACTCACTCGACTATGGATATGAAATATACCTATGAAGAACTTTGGAAAGCTTATCAAAGACTGCAGGCGGAAAATACGGCTTTGAAACAGGAAATACAGCAACTCAAAGGTCGGAATATAGGGGAGTGTAAAGAACTCAATACACTTTTCCAAAAAGAATTTAACCAAGTTTGCTTGTCTTTAGAAGAAAAAGTAGCCTTGTTTAGAAGCCTGTTTCGGGGTCGGGAAGATGTGTTTGCACGATGATGGTATAGCCGTACTACTGATAAATCAGGGTATCAGCCTGTGTGCTTAAACGAATGGCATCGAACTTTCTGTGACAAAAAGAAGTTCAAATGTGCAGAATGTCCTCATCGCCAATTCAAAACACTTTCTTATGAAGATGTGTACAAGCACTTGGAGGGCAAGCATCCGGATGGATGTGACGTAATTGGTGCGTATGCAACTCTACCTGATAATACCTGCAACTTTTTGTGTGCCGATTTTGATGATAAATCCTGTATTCATGGCTATCAGACAGATGTTCTGGCTTATGTGAAAGTCTGTAAGTCTTGGGGTCTACACTGTTATATAGAGCGTTCGCGCTCGGGGAATGGAGCCCATGTATGGGTTTTCTTTGAGCAGCCCATATCTGCAGTGAAAGCCAGAAGTTGGGGTTTGCTTTATTGACGCAGGCCATGGAGCGAAATGTAAAGTTGACCTTTCAATCTTATGACCGCTTGTTTCCGAACCAAGATTATCTTCCGGAGGGTGGACTGGGGAATCTTGTGACCTTACCTTTGCAGGGACAAGCTCGTAAATTAGGTAATAGCGTATTTGTAGATGAAGACTTTGTTGCTTTCAAGGAGCAATGGTCATACCTGCAACAAATTGTGAAAATCACGGAGAACGAGGTCGATACTCTCCTTCAAAAGAAAGGCATTTTGACAGAAATGGGCGATTTATCCACTACCAGCGATTCAACCCCTTGGAAAATTCCAGAAGTACAGCTGGTCACCCGATACGATTTTCCCCGAAGTCTACCATCATACGCTCCAATCAGATTTATGTACCTTTGAAGCACTTTTCTAGCAAAGTATTGGCGCATTTAAAGCGGGTAGCATCCTTTAAGAATCCGGAATTCTATGCAAGGCAAGGAATGCGTCTTTCTACCTATAATATTCCGCGAGTGATTTGTTGCGCAGAAGTACTGGAGGATTATTTGGCATTGCTTCGCGGCTGTGAAGATGCATTGATTGATGTACTGAAAGCAGGGGAGGTGTCTAGTACATACCCGAACTTTGCTGGAACAATGGAAAACACGGCTGGAAGAATTTTTGGAATTGGAATATCCTATAGAAGAAATGGCTCCGAAGCGGGGAAGAAAAAACATTTTTCCCCCTTTGGTACGTTGGATTCCAAAGGAAATAGTTTGCATGGTTGGGTAGATGTCGCTCTTATGCAATCCTGCTTAACTGATGAAGGCGTTAAGCCTTTTGTCCGTCAGTATGGTATGGTGATTGTTGATGAGTGCCACCATGTTTCTGCAGTCAATTTTGAACAAATATTGAAATCGATACCTGCACGATATGTATATGGACTAACTGCCACTCCCATACGGAAGGATGGACATCAGCCCATCATTTTCATGCAGTGTGGACCGATTCGCTATTCAGCAGAAGCCAAGAGCCAACTGGCAAAACAAACGTTCAAGCGATGGTTGATACCTCGGTTTACAGCCTATCGTGACTTGTCGGATAGTTCATCAACCTACGCGCAAATAGTGCAATCACTAGCTACGGACGAAGCCCGAAACGCTCTAATTGTTGAAGATGTATGTAAGACTTTGGCTGTTGGGCGCTCGCCGATTGTGTTGACTACACTAACTTCACATGTAGAGCAACTGAGTCAATTACTTTCTACGTGCTGCAAAAATATCATCACTTTAGTGGGGCCTGAATCCATGAAAGATAAAAGGCAGAAGATGGAACGATTGGCTGAACTTTCTCCTAAAGAACCTCTAGTGGTAGTGGCAACCGGGCGTTATGTTGGAGAAGGGTTTGACTACCCCCGTTTAGATACGTTATTTCTGGTTTCACCTGTTTCATGGAAAGGGATTATAGCTCAATATGCAGGACGTTTACACCGCGAATACCATGGAAAGACTGATGTCCGCATCTATGATTACATTGACATCCGCCTTCCTTTATGCGAACGTATGTACCAACGCAGATTGAAAGGCTATGCCGCTATAGGCTATCAGTTGTTGGAGAACGAGCCATCAGTAACTGAGCAGCATCCTCAAAGTCTATTTTCAGGAAATAACTATCAAGCGTCTTTGGTGGAACATATATCCCAAGCCAAACATTCTGTACTGATTGCTGCCATGAAAAGTGGATTGAAAAAACAGTCTGGTCTTTGGAGGGCATTGAAGGAAGCTATATGCAGAGGAGTACAAGTGGTTGTATTCGTAAAACATAGGAATGAGCAAGTGGAGTGGCTGCAAAGAGAAGGATTTGCTGTTTATGTTTCAGAATCGTTGACTCTTCAATTAGTCGTTATCGACAAAAAGGATATCTGGTATGGGAGTATCAATTTTATCGGGTATGCAACAGAAGAAGATTTTGCAGTACGATTCGCGGATAAACAATTGGTTGCGGAAATGATAGACATGTTGTATGGTGAGTAGTTACTTTTAAAAAACTTGAAAAAGTGTGATTGGGCATTGCATGGCTGATTGTCTTTCTTTATCAAGTAAGCATTCTATTTTCCGCCATGACAATTTATCGGCTGTTTTTCAGCCGATAAAATAAAAATGTCCGCAAGAAAATATTTTTGTTTTAACATTCCGATTGATAAAAACATGGCAGAAGGCTTTTTTGTCGCAGTCCTTACCATGAAGAATACATTCAAACAAGTGCTTCAGGTAATCCTGAGGATCTATGTCATTAAGCTTGCAGCTTTCTATCAGAGAAAAGATGAATGCCGAGTTTCCTGCTGCATCCTCACTGCCTATGTTCATACAGTTCTTGAGCAGCAGCTTTACAGGTTTCATCCTTTGCTCACAGAGGT
>ENA-OQBJ01000633-OQBJ01000633.1-human-gut-metagenome-genome-assembly--contig:-NODE-633-length-17718-cov-2.263373_pt1 | contig 17718 bp, 23 predicted proteins | sample MGYA00242743_ERZ504545 | MGnify/ENA primary metagenome ERZ504545 (study PRJEB26092, sample SAMD00036252) | human gut metagenome | host: Homo sapiens | study: EMG produced TPA metagenomics assembly of...
TTCAAAAATTCGCTTACATTTTCTCCGTTCAGTGACGCACCTGCTATCTACACGATTTACGAATCGCTGCTCTCTCACGCGGCATATACGTACCGCTCACCAGAGCTGATGTTCTATATGATTCTGGAACTCGTAAGCGGCACAAGCTACAATGCCATCCTGTATCAGCAGCCAATCCCGCTTGAGGACTTAAAGCCGGAGCTCTACGACGCCATCCGCGGCATTTTCAAACAGTTCCGGATCCGTAAAAAACGGAATGTAACAGAAAGTACGGAAAAAACAATTTCGTCAGCACAGCAGCCTGATCATCCGGCTCCATTAAGGGCAGCGCAATAAAAAATACTTTCGCGGAATCTTCCAACCAAAGAAACCACGAAAGTATTTTTTTGTCTTTTTTATGATACCTGCGTTTCCAGATATTCGGCAATCCGCTGCTCCATCACCGGGACGAGCCACTCAGCGTAGCCGGCCTTCATCGGATGGATCGGATCCTGGAGATACAGTTTCCGTTTTTCCGGCGAAATGCTGTTGATCCGTTCGTCATTCCAGAAATCAATCACGCCGATCTGCCATTTTTCCTGAATTTTCAGAAGTGCTTCCACCATCTTTGCGTACGTATCGGAATCATACTGTGGGTTAGTGTAGAACATGACCCGGCAGTGCCACGTTTCTTTTGCATACGCAATGATGTACTCGATCGCACCGCAGACGGTTTTGACATCGAAGCTGTCCAGATCACGGGATTCCGAAATTTCGCCGAGCGGGCTGTTGCGCGTTGCATCGTTCGTGGAAAGCTGGCAGATAAACAGATCCACCTGACGCTCCGGGTCGAGATTGTCGCGCATGCGCTCGATGTAGGAATCCTCACAGTTATCAATCAGCGTTGTTCCATTGACCGCTTCTTTGATGCAGATACAGCTGTCTTTTTTTCGCTATGTACTCCGCGAACGCATTGTTGTGGGCCGCAAATCCCTTCGTCACGGAAGATCCCAGGAAGACAACCGTCTTTCCTTTTAACGGACTCGTCTTTTTAAACGGGATCCGGGAAACATCGTACCGGACGGAATTCCCTTTTTTGAAGTAACCAGTTTTCTTATTCATTCTATATACGCCGCCGGCAGCTAAGGCTGCGCCTCCTGCTGCAGGATTCCGGCTATGATTTTTGCATCCATGGGTAAACCTCCATTATCTGAGTCAGTACAGATTTACAGATCCTTTCGGATCTTTTTTCGAATACCCCTATCTTACATCATTTTTTCGAAAATGCAAGTAAACTTTGTTGTCGATTTTGTTCCGATTTTGTTAACAAAAGTTCGGCTTTTCTGTGTTTTGGTCGAATCCGCAGCGGTTCTGGCGAAAGCTTTCACCACTTTTTCCAAAAAAAAGATTGACTCTCAAGTGTACTTGAGTGGTATAGTGAGAGTAAGATTTTATTTTATCACAAAGGAGAATTCTGTCATGAAAGAAACGGTTTTAGGCAGTCATCTGAGAAAAGTTCCTTCGATTGCAGTCGGATGCATGCGGCTTTCCGAAAAATCGAAAGACGAGATGAATCATTTCATCCATTCCGCGCTGGAACAGGGCGCATATTTCTTTGATCATGCTGATATTTACGGCAGCGGCATGAGTGAAACAGTTTTCGGTGATGCATTTGCCTCCGATCCTTCCCTGCACCGCGAGGATGTTCTGATCCAGTCCAAATGCGGCATCCGCCAGGGCTGCTATGATCTGTCAAAAGAGCACATTCTGGAATCGGTGGACGGTATTTTAAAACGGCTGCAGACCGATTATCTCGATCTTCTGCTGCTCCACCGCCCGGACGCCTCGTAGAGCCAGAAGAAGTTGCAGCAGCGTTTGATGTTCTGTTTGAGAGCGGAAAGGTCCGCCATTTCGGTGTTTCCAACCACAAGCCGATGCAGATTGCGCTTTTGCAGAAATATGTCCGCCAGCCGCTCGTTGTCAATCAGGTACAGTTCAGCATTCCGGTTTCCAATCTTGTCGCCAACGGCATGGAAGTTAATATGGAGACACCGGGCTCGGTTGACCACGACGGAAGTCTGCTCGACTACTGCCGGCTCCATGATATTACGCTTCAGGCGTGGTCGCCATTCCAGATGCCGTCATGGAAGGGATGCTTCCTTGGAAGTGACGAGTATCCGGAGCTGAACCAGAAAATCCGCGTGCTGGCCGAAAAATACGGTGTCAGTGATACCACGATTGCAGCGGCGTGGATTCTGCGCCATCCGGCGAATATGCAGCTCGTCACCGGTACGGCAAGTGAAAAACGCCTGAAAGAGATTATCGCGGCATGCAATATTACGCTGACGCGGGAAGAATGGTATGAGCTGTATCTGGCGGCAGGTCATCCGCTTCCGTAAGTTTTTCTGTCCGCCCGTATGCGGAGCAAGGCTAAAATCCGTTTTTCGGATCCGGGATTGATTTATAACATCGGAAAAGCATTCCTTTGGATCTTGTCGATCTTCCGGAATGCTTTTCCCTTTTTCCTTTTCTTTTTTCATACAGCTATCTGCAATCCGCATTTGCTGCCTGCCCATAACCAAACAACTGCTCTGTGATTTATCAGATCTCTCCCACCAGATATCCCTGTTTTCCGTCGCGCAGGAAGATCGGCAGTGTTTCGATCGGTGCCTCGATTTCGTAGCTTTTCCGCCCTCATAAACATCACCGGTATTTGCCAGTGTCCAGGATGCACCGGCCGGCAGATAAACGGTACGGCTCGTTGCTTTTGCCCGGACAATCGGTGCTACAAGGATGTCGGAGCCGAACATGTAAGCATCGGAGATGTCCCAGCACGCTGCATCCTCCGGGAACTCATAGAACATCGTTCTCATGACCGGTGTTCCTTTTTCGTGCGCTTCTGCCATCAGGCTTCTCGTGTAATCGCGCATTTTTTCGCGGACACCGATGAATTTTGTCAGGATTTCATAATTTTTCTCTCCGAAGCTCCATACCTCGTTGTCAGCTCCGGTTCCCTCACGCACTTCGCCAGCCTTGTTGATGATCTCTTCTCTTGGTCCCCGGTTTCCGTGAATACGCATAACCGGGCAGAAGGTGCCAAACTGGAACCAACGCACAAGCAGCTCCTGGAAGTCCGGATCTTCGGTCACACCGCCGTGGAATCCACCGATATCGGTCGTCCACCACGGAATACCGCAAAGTCCCATATGAAGGCCTGCACAGATCTGTTTGCGGAAATCCTCGTAGGTTGAGAAAATATCCCCGGACCACACGAGCGCACCGTATTTCTGGCTTCCGAGCCATGCACAGCGCACAAGGTTGACAATATCTTCCTGCCCATTCTCTTTTTGTCCTTCGTAGAACATGCGGGAATACTCTCTCGGGTAAATATTTCCGATCTCTTCCACCGGGCCTGCGGCGTAGCGGTAGCACTCATACTCGTACGTCGAAAATTCCGGCTCTGCTTCATCCAGCCAGAACGTACGGATGCCGAGATCTGCATAGTTTTTCTTTACTTTTTTCCCAGACATACTTTCTCGTTCTCGGATTCGTTGCATCCAAAAAGACATTATTTCCATGGAACAGCATCTGAACATCAACACCTGCATTACTCTTCACGAGAAGTCCCTGCTGTTTCATTTCTTCGTAATTTTCACTTCTCCAGTCGATCTGCGGCCAGATGGAAACCATCGTCTCAATGCCCATCTCGTGCAGCTCATCGATCATTGCCTTCGGATCCGGGAAGTATTCCTCGTCAAAACGGTAATCACCGCATCTTGGCCAGTGATAGTAGTCGATCACAAAAACATCCAGCGGAATGCCGCGTTTTTTGTACTCGCGCGCCACGTTCAGAACCTGCTCCTGGTTGTAGTAGCGCAGCTTGCACTGCCAGAAGCCAAGGCCGTACTCCGGCATCATCGGAACTTTACCAATGGCATCTGCAAAGTGCTCTTCAATTTCTGCCGGGGTATCGCCTGCGGTTACCCAGTAGTCGAGCTGCTTTGTGGTGCGTGCCAGCCATTCCGTTGTGTTCGTTCCGAAATGAACCTCACCGACCGCTGCATTGTGCCACAGGAAGCCGTAGCCAAGGTCGATACATAAAACGGAATGCTCGCCTGCGAATTACGGTGCGCCAGTTCCAGGTTGCATCCCTTCAGGTTCATTCTCTCCTGCTGATACTGTCCCATACCGTAAATCTTCTCATCCGGGTTGGAATCGAAGGATACTTTCAGCTGATAAGCGCCTCCCTTTAATGCACGGTAATCGTGTGCGCGCAAGCAGAGCGCTCCGCCGTTTGCGATCTCGGAGAGCAGCACCTCGCCCTTCTGATTCAGGAACGTAATCCGCAGCTTCTGTCCCCACGGCTGAAGCTCGAGAACCGCCTGGATTTTACCGTTTTTGATCGTCGCTTTCAGTTCATCCACCAGCTCAATTTCCGCTTCCACCGGTTCCGGATCAAGCAGTGCAATGCTTCCCTCTTCTATCTCCGAAAGAAGCGTACCTCTCACCCGAAGACTGTCCTTCTGCCACGGCTCCACCCGGACCGTCTCCCCATCCTGCCGGAAAATCAGCGCATTTCCCTGTTTTTCAAAATACTGCATAAAACCCTCCCTTTCCAGAACCCGCCGTTCCAAACGCATGCATGGGCTCTGCTCTTTTCGTTTACTTTCTACTTAGCATTATACTAACATTTCCGGCAAAATACTTGATCTTAATTTTCATGTTCTAACACTATTTTGATCTTTTTCAATTATTTCCCATTGAAATAAAGCTCTTTCTTAAGGAATCGGAATTCACCTTTCCCCTGCGTCCGTTTTTCAACGCAAAGAACCCCCGGAGCCATTACAGCCCCGGGGGTTCTCAGTATTTCATTTATTATGCAAGCTTCAAAGTATTAACCTTAACTCCAGGTCCCATAGTAGGAGCCAGAGTAACGCTCTTCAGGTACTGTCCCTTCAGAGTAGCCGGTTTTGCTTTGTTGATTGCACCGATCAGCGTCTGGAAGTTGTCGCTTAACTGCTCCTCAGTAAAAGAAGCTTTTCCGATTGGCACGTGGATAATGTTTGTTTTGTCAAGACGATACTCAATCTTACCTGCTTTGATCTCTTTAACGGCTTTGGTAACATCCATAGTTACGGTACCAGCCTTCGGGTTTGGCATTAAACCTTTCGGTCCAAGTACACGGCCCAGACGACCAACAACACCCATCATATCCGGTGTAGCAACAACAACGTCGTAATCAAACCAGCCATCGTTCTGGATTCTCGGGATCAGCTCCTCAGCTCCAACGAACTCTGCACCTGCTGCAACAGCCTCATCAGCTTTTGCGCCTTTAGCGAAAACAAGTACACGAACCTGTTTTCCGGTACCGTGCGGCAGAACAACTGCTCCACGGATCTGCTGGTCTGCGTGACGTCCGTCACAACCAGTTTTGATGTGAACTTCGATTGTCTCGTCAAATTTAGCAGTAGCTAATTTCTTAACTGTGGAAATAGCATCTGCCGGATCGTACTGAATGCTACGATCAACTGCTTTTGCAGCCTCTAAATATTTCTTACCATGTTTCATTGTCTAATAACCTCCTGGTGGTAGTTGCGGGAATCTCCCTCCCACGTCAATACGAGAAGATGTAAACTCTTCTTCTAAATTAGTCCTCTACAACGATACCCATACTTCTTGCGGTACCTGCGATCATGCTCATAGCTGCCTCAACAGTTGCTGCATTCAGGTCTGGCATCTTCATCTCTGCGATCTCACGAACTTTGTCCTTAGAGATAGTAGCAACTTTCGTTTTGTTCGGAACGCCGGAACCAGATTTCAGGTTGCAGGCTTTCTTAAGCAGAACTGCTGCCGGAGGAGTTTTGGTTATGAAGCTGAAACTTCTGTCTGCATATACAGTGATAACTACAGGGATGATCAGGTCTCCCTTATCTGCTGTTCTTGCGTTGAACTCTTTGGTAAACTGTACGATGTTTACTCCGTGCTGTCCAAGTGCAGGTCCAACCGGTGGTGCTGGTGTTGCTTTACCAGCAGGAATCTGTAATTTGATATATCCTGTAACTTTCTTTGCCATTTTACGGCACCTCCTAAATAAATGTGGTAATTGCGGGAATTTCCCTCCCACGAAACGCCCCTGGGGCATTTCTTACATCTTCTTGACTTCTGCGAAACTTATTTCTACCGGCGTTTCGCGGCCGAACAGCTCAACATTGATGGTAACCATCTGTTTTGTATCATTGATACTCTGAATCAGTCCGGTTGTATCCTTCCATGCGCCGCCTGTTACAACGACTGCATCGCCGACTTCAAGGTCAAGCTCAACCTTTTCCTCACCACCGGTGATTCCAAGGTTCACCATTTCCTCATCCGTAAGCGGTACCGGCTTGGATCCCGGTCCTACGAAGCCCGTAACACCTCTGGTATTGCGGACAACATACCAGGTATCGTCGTTCATGATCATGTTGATCAAAACGTAGCCCGGAAACAATTTCCGGAGTACCTGTTTCTTGGTTCCGTTCTTGACTTCAACAACTTCTTCCATAGGAACACGTACTTCCAAAATCTGATCCTCAAGATGACGGTTCTCAATTGTTTTCTCAATATTGGCTTTTACTTTGTTTTCATAGCCCGAATAGGTGTGGACTACATACCAGTTTACTTCTGACATTCTGACACCTTTATCCTTATTTGATCAATAAATTGACGAACTCGATTACAGCGCTGTCAACCAGGGTGATTAACCCGCAGGTTACTGCAGAGATCGCTACGACTGCAACGGTCTGCTTGCCCAGCGTTTTGTTGTCAACCCAGATGATTTTTCTGAACTCTGCTTTCAAGCCCTTGAACCAGCTCTTTTGGATGCTTTTTTTTCAGTTTCTGCCATTGGATCACCTCTTACCAAAGATTATTTGGTTTCTTTGTGCATTGTGTGCTTTTTGCAGAATCTGCAGTACTTCTTTGTCTCCATTCTCTCAGGATGGTTCTTTTTCTCTTTTGTCATGTTGTAATTACGCTGTTTGCATTCAGTACATGCCAATGTGATTTTTACGCGCACGACTTCCACCTCCACTGTGTATTTGCGTTATCGCTTGTGATCCTTGCGGATCAGCGGCGGTCTCTTCATTTCTGCCCTGTTTTTGCTGCTCGTACTTCAGCAATTTCAGGCATAAAAAAAAAGACCTTCTTCCATGTCGCTGGTTTATTGTAGCACAGGAACTGCCTGTTGTCAACAAAATTCACCAAAGTACGCTGAGATTTTTTATCAGGATCGTATCGTTTACTGGTTTCCGACGAACTGTAACACCCTGTTTGTTCGAGGCGGTTCCGGACAGGAAATGATTCTGCGCGCAATTTTTCCTGCGCGCAGAACCATTCTCTTATTCTTTCCCCCCAAAAAGCCTTACGCATCCGATCTGGAATACGCGTTTTTCATCTGGTTGCTGAGTTCAAAGAGTACCTTGTGCAGTGTTGCACCGTCTCCTTTTTCAGCATTTCAGCGATTTTGTTGTTTGCTTCTTCTCTCAATTGTGTCTGTTTTGTTTCGTCTGTCTCCCCTGCAAGCAGCGCATCGTACTGATGGATCAGTGCATGGCCTTTTGCCATCACCTTTTTCCTGATACCGCTCAATGTGGAAGATAGAAGACTTATAGGATGCATCTGCCATTGCTGCCACCATGCGGCTTGCCCAGTAGAAGTTATCTGTGGAAACCTCTCCCGTTGTGTTGGAAAGATACTCCGGTGTTGTCGTCACATCGGTGTAGAACGGAACCAGCACATTGAATGCATTTGACGCAAATGCAATCCACTGCAGAATGCCGTTGTCTCCTTTGTGATCCGGGCGCATCTGGATGACAGAAAGGAAATCGGTCCGATTGACACCGATGGAGCGGTATGCCCCTTTCCACGATTTATCGCCGTATGCGGCATACGGGTCGTACGGTGTTCCCTGATAGTGAGAGGACAGTACGTATTTCACATCCTCTACGGTGATCTTCTTCTCCGGAACCATCATCCACGGAATATCGTCAGATACTGGTGTGTAATCGGCATCCGGTCCGTCCCATTTTTCGTGTGCGGGTTCAAATAGCGCTCCATGAACCAGGCACGCGGTGTATTGTAAACGTGATCGGAATCATCGTGGCTTCCGAAGGCATCGCGCGGATTAAAATTTCCATCCATAGAAAGATCCAGATGATATGTTTCAATAAATTCTTTCAAGTCTGCTGAGCACATATATTCCTTCTGTTCGCCGAGTGCATCCTCCAGATCAAAATGGTCGATGCCAAGCTGGTTCGGCATGGCCACATAATGGTCATCCGGCACTTTCACTGCCATCCAGTGATGGCCGCCGATCGTCTCCAGCCACCAGATCTCATCGTGGTCCTGAAATGCAATGCCGTTCATCTCGTATGTACCGTACTGCTCCAGCAGGCTGCCCAGTCTTTTGACACCTTCTCTGGCGCTTTTAATATAAGGAAGAACAATATAAACGAGATCCTCCTCGCCGATTCCGCCCGGAACCTCTTCTTTTCCGTCTTCCGCCGGCTGATAAACGACAAGCGGATCAGCACCCAGCACACGCGGATTCGATGTGATTGTCTCGGTCGCAGTCATACCGACCTGCGCTGCATTCACGCCGCTTGCCGCCCAGACCCCCTCGCCTTTTTCTGCGTTTGGCACTGCAGTGTACCGCATCGGATTGTCCGGAAGCTCAATGGTCAGATGTGAAATCTCGGTTTTATAGGTTCTCGGCTGCTCCTCCGGTTGAATCACTACAAATTTTTTCGATGTATAATGGCCTGCACCGGAATCGTCGTTTCGCGCGATCATGGTGGAACCGTCATACGATGCTTTCTTTCCAACTAAAATGGTTGTACAAGGCATAGCTATAGCCCTCCTTTTGCTGTCTTATGCTTCCGATTATGACACTATAAACTGCGATTTGCAAGCACCATGTTATCTGTCATTTTTTTCGTTTTCTTCCTTTTTCACAAAATAAACCGTATCAATTCCTTCTCCCCTGTCATCCTTCAGCCGCCTGACAAGACTATATCCCAGCTTGTCCAGGATATGCTCCTGGGCCCCGTTCGTGGACCAGGTACGGAGAGTAATCCGGCTTCCCGGAAATTTTGCCGCGATGTCCTTTTCTGCTTCTGCATACATTACCTCCGAAATTCCCTGTCCGCGGTAATCCGGCCAGACGCAGAGGGTGGTCAGATAGCAGGAATCCGGATATGCTTCCAGATTTTCACAGTTAAAATGATCCTTCCAGGTCATAAAGGCCCGCACGACTCCCTCTTCCTTCCACAGCACCACATGCTGACTGCAGATATTTTCCAGATATTCTGCAATTCCATCCGTCTTTTCTTCTGTCTCGGCCAGTTCGTCTGGGATGTACTGTTGCGGTGGGAAAGCGGCGGAACGAAGTCCTGATCGCACAGCTCCAGCAGCCGCCGGATTTCCTCTTTCTCTTTTCGGTCCTCTATCCCGTCCCTTACAACGACTCTGCTCTCGCAGCACATCCACGGAAGCCGGCATACGAGTGCTGCGGCTGCACACATGCCATCTTCTACACTGGCGGCATCAAGCATTCTTCTCTGGTATGCGCTCCCCCGCCCCGGCAGAAACCGACACAGATGGCAGGAATATGCCGCGACAATGGGATATTACAATCTGTAGATGCCTCAGAGCATACCGGCTCTTCCCCGTCGGCTGCCTTCAGCGTTTTCTGCGCACACCGCGTCATACGTGCCATCTGGACAGGATCGGTTTCTCTTGCGCACGGCCGCTTTCCGACGAGCTCACAGGAATACTGTACCTCCTCACTCTGGCGTGCTGCTATGGTCTGCTCCAGATATGTTTCGCAGGCTTCCAGACTCCGGTAATCCTCCGAACGGAATTCAAACAGCATGGAGCATCCTGCGCAATCGTATTAACAGAGGTTCCTCCCTCTATTTTTCCCACATTGTATGTTGTATGAGATGCTGCATCCGTCTGAAAACGGTAAAGCTCTCCGATCAGACCCGCAAGCTCTGCAATGGCATTTTTTCTTCCGAAATTCAGGAAAGAATGACCGCCCTTTGTTTTTGCCGAAATCCGATACCGGACAGACCCGATGCAGATGGGATACATTTTATCCCGATACAGGTCAAAGGCTGCCATTCCACACAGATTTTTTTCATAATGGTCGACAAGCGCGCGAACTCCGCACAGATTGCCAAGCCCTTCTTCTCCCAGATCCGCTGCAAAAATCAGACCGCATGGAAGCTCCGGCTCTGTCTCATGAACGTATTTTGCCGCCATCAGAAGCATCACGACATTCACGGTATCGTCTGTGATGCCGGGACAACGCCAGATCATTCCGTCTTCTTTAATCTCCAGCGGCTCCTCCAGCGAAAACACGGTGTCCAGATGCGCCGTATACAGAACCTTCTTTTCCTGTTCCGGCCGATACTCCCAGATTACATTTCCAAGCTCATCCGTATGAACTGACTCCATGCCCTGCTGTTTCATCCATTCCATGCAATATGCGATTCTCTGATCCTCTTTTCCCGTTTCCGTCGGGGTCAGTGTCAGCTCCCGCAGCGTCTGCAGCGCAAGTTCTTTGTTGTTCCGGCAAAAGTTTCGGTATTCCTCTTCTATTTCCCATTTTTTACGCATGAAGTACAATCCTTCCTTCTTTGTATTCCCATTCTGTTCCATATCTCTTGCTCACGCGGGTGAGATATTCTGCAATTTTTTCTGCTGTTTTTTCGTCTGCCACGTACGGAATATTTTTTTCTGCGTTTTCCCTGTCCATACCAAGCTCGACCGGCAGAAGCTCCAGATGTGTGCATTTTCCCTGACAGATCTCGAAATACGGCAGCACACTCCGATAGACCTCCGGAATTTCGTAGAGGGAATGTGAGGACTGCTCCTGCCGCCTGGCGATTCCGATGGATGCTGCCGTGTGAATATTCAGGCCATATTTTTCCATGTAGTCCGCAGGCAGAAGGCGTACATACTGATTTTCAAAAATAAAATTTCCGAGGCAATAGAAAATCGGACAGTCACGATACAGTTCGATTCCCTTCAGCTGATGCGTTCCGCCCCCGATCACCGCGCTGGCTCCCGCATCGATACAGGCGCGTGCAAATTCCTCCAGAAAATAATCCGCTTCCTCGTCATTGTCCTTACGGATTTCATGGGAATGTACCATAACCAGGACTGCCTCACATGTCATCTTCGCTTCCCGGATTGCATCGACGGTGCGTTTCACATCGATCGGATTCGGGCTGGAGCTTCTTCCCTCTGTTCCGTCCTTGCTGATTTCAAACATTTTCCCGCCAAATTCCATGACACCCTCGGGAAGCGGAGCGATAAATCCCTCCTGCCGGTGCAGATCCCGCAGTCCGTTGATTCCGGTCACCTCTGCAATCTTTGCAAGATCCTGCGCATGTTTCTCCGTAATGGTATATTTTTCCGAAAAGCGCAGCGGATTTAAGCCCGGCCTGCCAGGCTGCCGTTCCGTCTGGCTTCCCGCCCTGGCTGCATTTTCAAACGTAGAACAGATATCAATCACCGCAATCTGTCCCGCTGTTGTGTCCAGAATGGCAGGACGCGATGCTTCGTAAAGATTTTTGCCTGCTCCGGCATATGCCACATCCTTTTTTTTTCAGTTCGCTGATCGTAGATGCAAGTCCTTCGTAGGAATAATCCATCGTATGATTATTCGAAATCCCAAGAAAATTAAAACCGTAACGCAGGGTATCTTCCAGACACTTCGCATCTGCAGTCAGCCATGTTCCGCCGGAATACGCCGATGCGTAACAGCTGCCGTCCGATATCGTTGTTTCCAGATTCGCCATCCGAACCTCTCCCTGCATCAGAAATTCGCGAATCGGCAAAACATCCTGATATCCCGCAGAAGCCGTTTCATAATCAGAATATCACCCGCCGCCGATACTCTTATTGTTCTGTTCATTCTTTTTTTGCCTCCCGAACGATTCCTGCTCTCTGCTTTTAGAATCGCATCTTTATCCATTCTTATTTTTTCGTAACGGTTCAAAAGTCCCATCCCGGTTTTTCTTTCCTTTTACATGGTTCCAAATCGTTACTTTTTCTCTCTGTATCTGCTGCTTCTTTCTACCAGATCCGCAAAAAGGCGGTTCATCTCCGGCGCTGAGTGGATCAGCTTCCGGATGCCACTGTACGGCCACAATCTGTCCGTTGCGGCTTTCTATCGCCTCGATGGTTCCATCCGGCGCCGTTGCTGAAACCACGATGTCCTCTCCCGGCGTACGCACTGCCTGATGATGCATGGAGTTTACCGCATGGGTTCCCGCCCCAAGGATTTCTGCCAGATGGGTTCCCTCTTTAATTTCTACATGGTGATGCAGATACGACCGCTCCAGGGACTGCAGATGCAGAATTGTAGTTTCCTTCTGTGTATAGATATCCTGGTACAGATCACCGCCGCACAGGACATTTAAAAACTGAATTCCTTTGCAGATGCCAAGCATAGGCATTCCCATCTCTTTTGCTGCCCGTCCAAGTGCAAACCATGCCTCGTCGATCTCCGGGCGGATGGTCTGGATCTGCGGTTTTGGCTCTTCCCCATAATACCACGGATTTAAGTCCTCTCCGCCGGGAACCAGAATTCCGTCGCACACAGCAAGTATGCCTTCTGGATCCGCTTTCATGGCAACTGCCGGAATTGCCATAGGAATTCCGCCGTTATTCAGAACTGATTCGATATAATCGCTGTTGACATACATTCTCTCCGCACTTGAAAAAAGTCCCGGCTGTGTTTTATACGTATTTCCCAAGATTCCAATGATCGGTTTTCTCACTTGTAAACTCTCCTTTTTTACCAGATATGCCGAAAACGGCTTCACCTTTCCTGTGAACCCGCTTCCGGCATGCTTTTTCTTTCGTTATCGAATATTTTACAGTACATCCTGATGGCAGATATGACGGATCTTTTCCTCATCTAAAGCACGAATGACATTGGCTGCCATTGCGCTTGCTGCCTCCAGGTCTTCTTTTGCGCAGAAATTGTAATGGCTGTGCGCATAGCGGGATGGAACACCAAGCACCAGACACGGAACTGCTTTTCCTGTCACGCTGATTTTTGCTGCGTTTGTACTTCCGCCTCTTCTTACGCTCTCCTGGTATTTGATTCCGCATTTTGCTGCCACTTCCTCGGCCAGTGAAATAAACTGCGTATTGGAAATATAGCTGTTGTCCAGGATACGAATCTGAACACCCTTCTTCATGCAGCCCTGTGCCTGTCCTGCGCTGATGAAAAAGTCATCGGAAGGAGATCCTTCAAATACAATGGCAAGATCCGGTTTTACAATCTGGCTCGTTACCAACAGCACCGCGGGTTCCGACCTCCTCCTGCGCCGCAAAGGCGCCGACAACATTAACTGCAAGAGAAGCCTGCTCCTTTTCCAGCTGTTTCATCGTATCTACGATGCACGCGCAGCCGGCACGGTTGTCAAATGCTTTTCCGAAGCAGATTTCATGCTCTGCATCGTATTCAAAGGTTACATCCGGCATCATCGGATCACCGATATGGATTCCGAAAACGTTTTCAACCTCCTCGCGGCTGGTTGCTCCGACATCCACATACATTTTTTCAATTTCCAGAGTCTGACTGTTGCGTTCCGCTGTTGTCATGAAATGAACCGGTTTTGCACAGATAATACCATGTACCATTTTTCCGGATCTGGTGCGGATCCATACCGCATGTGCCGGAAGGCTGGTCAGATGAAAGCCGCCAAGCATGATAATGCCAAGGCATCCGTTGTCCTGGATATTCTGTACCATGAAACCGCATGCGTCCAGATGGGCATCCAGCTGGATGACCGGACGGGAATCCTTCTCTGTTCCCGGCATCCGCACATACAGGTTATTCATTGCGTCATTTTCTACATCAAATTCTTTGCAGTAATCTGCTATGGTACGGATGACATCCTCCTCGAATCCACTTGGTCCAAATGCATCGGAAAGCTTACCAAACATTTCTATATCCATTGTTTTATCCTCTTTTCTTTGGGTTTCTGTCAGATTTATATTCTTAATATACAACAAAGCAATGTGCTGTGACAATATCCATCCAGCGATCTGTCTCCAGCTTATTTGTGAAGGTATCTACCTTCTGCATTCCCGGATAAAACGACATCGTGTACGCTTTTTTCCAGTCTTTATAGGTTACCTCATATGTAAAGTGCTCCGGAAGAGCCACCTGACACTCTTTTTTCTGTCCGGCAACTGCCTTTTTTACCCCTTCCCGGATTTCGGATATCACTTTTCCTTTCGCTTTGCACCACGTTGCCGCACCGACACCATGCTTCGTTTCCACTGTCGTAATGCCCGGAATCAGTTCTTTGGCCTGACGGCAGATCTCCTCATCTCCGGAAAGAAACAGCACCGGTACGTGATGTGATGCTGCTGTATAGCTGTTCAGCATGCACTCACTCATCACTTTTCCATTCAGATGAATATACAGGCTGTTTCCTGTCGATGTGTGGCTGATCGAAAAATTGGGATCTCCTGCCGGTGCATGGTATCCAAGATACAGTACGCCGTCATAGCTGTCGTCGATACCATACATCATATTATACGGATGACCACTCTTTCCCCGGATCAGGGTGACATACTCCGGCATTTTCAGCGGGTCAATGTTGGATGCATCTCCGTGACCGTCCTTTACGACAATCTCATCCGCGCCCGCTTCATGTGCTGCTTCGCATGCCGCAACGACCTCTTCGGTCATCTCCTCTGCAAATCTCTGGTATACGCTTTCCTTCTTATGTGTTTCATCGGTCAGTGCCACTCCGGCACAGCCCTCGATATCTGCACTGATAAAAAGCTTCATTTCTGCTGTTCCCTTCTTTCTTTATCATAAAGATGACAATATACGTAATGTCCGTCATCCACTTCATACCGCTCCGGCGCCTGTGTTTTGCAGCATTCCATGCATTTTGGACATCTGGTATGGAATTTGCAGCCTGTCGGCGGCTTGTGGGCGGATGGGATGCTTCCCTCAAGCAGAATTCTTTCTCTTTTTGCCGTCGGATCCGGAACCGGAACTGCAGAAAGCAGTGCCTGCGTATACGGATGCATCGGATTGCTGTAAATTTTCTCTTTTTCTCCGACCTCCACGAAATTGCCGAGATACATAACGCCGACACGGTCACTGATGTATTCCACAACGCTCAGGTCATGTGCAACAAAAATATAGGTCAGATCCAGGTCATGCTTCAGTTCATTTAAAAGATTCAGAACCTGCGCCTGAATAGACACATCCAGTGCCGAAACCGGTTCGTCTGCGATGATCAGAGACGGTTCTACCGCAAGTGCACGGGCAATTCCGATTCTCTGACGCTGACCGCCGGAAAATTCATGTGGATAACGGTTTGCATGGTAGTCATCCAGTCCTACCCGGTGCAAAAGATCCAGCACTTTCTTTTCCAGATCCGCTTTATCCTGATACAGATGATGCACCAGCAGCGGCTCTGCAATGATATCAAAAACGGACATTCGTGGATTCAGGGACGCATACGGGTCCTGAAAAACCATCTGTACTTTTTTCCGGATGGAACGCATTCTCCGGTCATTGTACTCTGTAATATCTTCGCCATCCAGATACACATGGCCCGATGTCAGATTTTCCAGTTTTGCAGACGCCTCTTCCAGTGTGGATTTTCCGCAGCCGGACTCGCCTACAATTCCGAATACCTCTCCTTTTTTCACCTCAAAGGTAACTCCGTCTACCGCTTTGACGAATTCCTTTTTCCCAATCCGCTTCCGGCAACCGGATAATAAATTTTCAAATCCTCTACTCTAAGTAATGTATCCGACATCCTAGTCACCTGCCTTCTCTACGTGATCTGTTTTGAGCTGTCCGCTTTCGCAGAGCCAGCATCTGCTGATATGGCCTTCCTCGATCTGGAAAAATCCCGGTTCTTCCTCGCGGCACTTTTCCGAAGCGTATGGACATCGCGGCGCAAATTTGCAGCCTTTCGGCATATATTTCGGGTTTGGAACGTTACCCGGAATCGACTTCAGTTCTTTTCCGGCGTCTCCCAGTCTCGGAATCGATCCCAGCAGTCCCTTCGTATACGGGTGGGACGGATTGGCGAAAATTGTTTTTACATCTCCGCGCTCTACCACGCGGCCGCAGTACATAACGGCAACATCATCGCAGACCTCTGCAACAACGCCAAGATCATGTGTAATAAACAGGATGGATGTACCCGTCTCTTTTTTTAGCTGGTTCATCAGATCCAGTATCTGTGCCTGAATCGTTACATCCAGTGCAGTCGTCGGCTCATCCGCAATCAGGATTTCCGGCTTGCATACAAGTGCCATGGCAATCATGACCCTCTGTCTCTGGCCGCCGGAAAGCTGGAACGGATACTCCTTCATCATATGCTCCACACGCGGAACACCCGTTTTCCGGAGCATGTCCTCTGCCTTTTTCAGTGCCTCTTTTTTTGATATTTTTTCGTGCTGCAGAACGCATTCTGCACCTGGTCTCCAATCTTCATGACCGGATTCAGACTGGTCATCGGTTCCTGGAAAATCATGGAAATTTTGCTTCCGCGCAGCTTTCTCTGCTGTTCCTTCGTCAGCTTTACAATGTCATCGCCATCCAGCAGGATTTCGCCATCAGCAATTTTTCCTTTCGTTCCGGCCAGTAATCCCATCACAGAGAGGGATGTCACGCTCTTTCCACTTCCCGACTCGCCTACGATGCCAAGTGTTGCGCCGCGTCGAAGCTCCACATCGACACCGTCTACTGCTTTGATCACACCGCCATCGGTATAGAAATACGTATGTAAATTTTTTTATCTCAAGTACGTTATCAGTAGCCACTTCTGCTCCTCCTTATCAATCGGAAAGTTTCGGATCGAGTGCATCGCGAAGTCCGTCGCCTAACAGGTTAAAGCTCAGTACGGTAAGGAAAATCGCAAGACCCGGGAAAATCGTCACATACATTGCGCTCGTCATATAGTTTCTTCCGTTGGAAAGAAGCAGTCCCCATTCCGGTGTCGGCGGCTGTGCTCCCATTCCCAGGAAGGAAAGGCTCGATGCCGTCAGAATGGAAGATCCAAACGACATGGAATACTGTACAATGATGTCCGGAATGCTCCCGGCAGAATGTGGTGAAACAGAATTCTCGCATCGGAAACACCGATGTTCCGTGCCGCCAGGACAAAAACGGAATTTTTCAGGGTCAGCGTTTTGCTTCGGACAAGTCGTGCGAAGGTCGGTGTAGAAAAGACAGCGACCGCAATCACAACGTTTGTCATGCCGCTTCCGAGGATTGCCACGATGGCGATTGCAAGAATCAGTCCCGGAAAAGCGAACAGGACATCGCAGATTCTCATAATAATAGAATCAATCCATCCGCCGTAATATCCGGCCAGAAGTCCGAGAATGGTACCACAGACTGCACCGACCGTAACAGCGCCGAATCCGACTGCAAGTGAAATCCGGGTTCCACAGACGATACGGGAAAACAGATCCCGTCCAAACTCATCCGTTCCAAACAGGTGCTTCATACTTGGTCCCTGCAGAATCGCATTATAATCATACTCATTGATTCCGTACGGCACAATTTTGCTTCCGAAAAACGCAAGGAAAATGAGAAAAATGATAAAACAAAGCGCAACTACTGCATTTTTCTGTTTTTTAAATTTTCGAACCATCTCAGAAAACGGAGTTTAATTCTCTCCTGGTTCTCGG
>ENA-OQBJ01000634-OQBJ01000634.1-human-gut-metagenome-genome-assembly--contig:-NODE-634-length-17716-cov-1.720109_pt1 | contig 17716 bp, 26 predicted proteins | sample MGYA00242743_ERZ504545 | MGnify/ENA primary metagenome ERZ504545 (study PRJEB26092, sample SAMD00036252) | human gut metagenome | host: Homo sapiens | study: EMG produced TPA metagenomics assembly of...
CTGGATCAACCTTTCACCACTTTTAAGAAAATTGGGGTCAACTTAGTAGAAGTTTTCCATCAATGAATGGCGTAATGACGGGAATTTTCCTTTGATCAGCATGAAGTTGCGTGATGGTTTAGTTAATTGGCCTAGCTTTGGGTAAATCAGTTTTGAATATGTTCTCCTATACGGCAGCTTTTTCAGTTGCTGCGGCTATGGGTGGAGCGGTTGAAACGACATCGGTTGATTTGGCTAAGCGTTCACGTGAATTATCGACGGCTCATTTTGAAGCTAATGGTTTCAGTATGGACAATCATCGCTTGGTCGTGATGGATGTCTTTGATTATTTCAAATATGCAAAGAAAAAAGCTTATCTTATGACCTTATCGTCATCGATCCGCCAAGCTTTGCCAGAAATAAGAAACGCACTTTCTCAGCAAATAAGGATTACCACAAGTTAATTGCACAGAGTCTTGATATTTTATCAGAGCATGGGACAATCATTGCAAGTACCAATGCTGCTAATATGACCGTGCAACAGTTTAAAAACAACTGCGTAAGGGTTTGGGAGATGTTACAGCGGACTTCGTTAACCTGCAACAATTACCAGCGGATTTTACCGTCAATCCTAATGATCCAACATCAAATTATTTGAAAGTATACACAATAAGGGTAAATAAATGAAAATTGTAGTTCCGATTATGCCAACTAGTTTAGAGGAGGCACAAGAGCTTGAACCTGTCTCGTTTTGAGGGGCAGACATTATAGAATGGCGTGCAGATTTTTTAGATAAGGATAGTATCTTAACGGTTGCTCCGGCTATTTTCGAGAAATTCGCAGGCTTTGAGATTGTCTTTACCATCCGTACGACGCGTGAGGGTGGCAAGCTTGAGTTAACGGATGCGGAATACATCGCACTAATTAAGGATGTAGCTGCTATCTATTCGCCAGATTATATTGATTTTGAGTATTTCACACGTAAGGCTGTCTTTGACCAAATGCTCGAATTTTCAAACTTGGTTTTGTCCTATCATAACTTTGAGGAGACCCCTGAAAACCTTATGGAGCTTTTGTCTGAGATGACAAACTTAACGCCGAGAGTGGTTAAGGTGGCGGTTATGCCTAAGCATGAGCAGGATGTTCTTGACCTTATGAACTTCACACGTGGTTTCAAGGCCTATAATCCTGAACAAGAGTTTGTAACTATGTCAATGGGTAAACTAGGTCGTTTGTCACGTTTTGCGGGAGATTTGGTGGGGTCATCATGGACCTTTGCTAGTCTTGATAATGCTAGTGCTCCGGGACAAGTTGGTCTTGCAGATATGCGTAGAATCAGGGAGGTTTTGGATGCAGATTGATGGACACACACGCCTAGCGGCTGTTGTTGCCAATCCTATCAAGCATTCTATTTCACCATTCATTCATAATTCGGCCTTCGAAAAGACACAAGTTAATGGTGTTTATGTGGCCTGGGAGATTCCAGAGTCAGACCTAGCCGAGACAGTTGAAAATATTAGACGTTACAACATGTTCGGTATCAACTTGTCGATGCCATATAAGGAAGCAGTCATTCCTTTTTTGGATGAAATTAGTCCTGCAGCTCAACTGATTGGTGCCGTCAATACAGTTGTTAATCGTGATGGTCATTTGATTGGTCATAATACGGACGGTTTTGGCTTCTTTGCTAGTCTAAAGGACTTTAGCCCTAGAGACGCTCATCTGATGATTTTGGGTGCTGGTGGTGCCGCTAAAGCTATTGTGACGCAGGCAGTTCTTGATGGTGCAAAAAAAGTCAGTGTCTACGTTCGCCCTCAGTCATTGGATAAGGCAAAAGAAAGTTTTAAGTCCTTACTTGAACAGGCAACTTGCCACTTGGAGTTTCATGCTTTAAATGATCTTGAGTATTTTCAAGAGGAACTAGGCCAGGCTGATTTATTGGTGAATGCGACGAGTGTTGGGATGGATGGCGAATCCTTGCCCATTCCTACAGACACAAAATTTCCTAAGGGACTCTTGGTTGCTGATATCATTTATCAGCCTTTTGAAACACCTTTCTTGGCCTTGGCTAGAAAACAGGGAATCGAGGCTGTGAATGGACTTGGCATGTTGCTTCATCAAGCAGCAGGTGCCTTTAAATTGTGGACAGGCAAGGACATGCTAACAGACGCCATTTGGCAGGAATTAGAAAATATTTACAATAGCTAGGAGGGGACGACTATGAAACTAGAGGTAAATTTAACACATAACCCTTATGACATTATTATTGAAAAAGGAGCCCTTAAGACCGTCGGTCAATGGGTGAAGTCACTTTGGGAACCGCAAAAGATTGCACTCATCACAGACAATCATGTGGGAGCTCTATATGCAGAAAAAGTTAAGCTTAGCTTGGAGCACGAAGGTTTTGAGGTAGTCGTTTTTGATTTCCTAGAAGGTGAAGCAAGTAAAAACCTTAAAACTGTTAATAAGGCTTATGAGTTTTTGATTAAGAATGGCATGACTCGTAGTGATGGTATCCTTGCTCTTGGTGGTGGCGTTGTTGGTGATTTGGCAGGATTTGTCGCTTCGACCTATATGCGTGGCATTCACTTCGTTCAGGTTCCAACTAGTCTAACTGCCCAAGTGGATTCATCTATTGGTGGTAAGACAGGTGTGAACACACCATTTGCTAAAAATATCGTGGGAACTTTTGCTCAGCCTGATGGGGTTTTGATTGATCCTAATGTTCTTGAGACACTTGGTAAACGTGAATTGATTGAAGGTATGGGTGAGGTTGTCAAATACGGTTTGATTGATGACCCTGAGCTTTGGCACTTGCTTGAAAGCATTGATGGTTCAGTTCACAGTATCCTAGAAACTCAGAAACTATCATTTATCGTTCATGTAATGTTAAGCGTAAAATTGTGGTTGAAGACGAGTTTGAAGGTGGCGTCCGTATGTATCTAAACTTTGGTCATACGATTGGGCATGCCGTTGAACAAACAGCTGGTTACGGTAAAGTTATGCACGGTGAAGCGGTAGCTATCGGAATGGTTCAGATTTCACGTGTTGCTGAGGAAAAAGGTCTGATGCCTAAGGGAATCACACGTCAAATTGCTGAGATGTGTGTTAAGTTTGGCTTGCCAGTAGACTATGAGCCATGGCGTGTTGAGGAGCTTTATACAGCCCTCACACATGACAAAAAAGCCCGTGGTAATAGCATTAAGACAGTTATCGTTCCTGAGATTGGTAAGGCAGCAATCAATCAAATTCCTTTAGTTGAAATGAAAGAGTACTTGGAGAAATAAATGAGATATTTAACAGCAGGTGAGTCTCACGGCCCACGTTTAACAGCAATTATCGAAGGTGTTCCAGCAGGTCTTCCCTTGACGGCTGAAGATATCAATGGCGATTTGAAACGTCGTCAAGGTGGCTATGGTCGTGGTGGCCGTATGAAAATTGAGTCTGATAAGGTTGAAATCACTTCTGGTGTTCGTCATGGGAAAACAACAGGAGCTCCAATCACCCTTCATGTTATCAATAAGGACCATCAAAAATGGTTGGACATCATGGCTGTGGAAGATATTGAGGACCGTTTGAAAACCAAACGTAAAATCACTCACCCACGTCCAGGACATGCTGACTTAGTTGGTGGAATGAAATACCGTTTCGATGATTTGCGTAATTCTTTGGAACGTTCTAGTGCGCGTGAAACAACCATGCGTGTGGCAGTAGGTGCTGTCGCTAAACGTATCTTGGCTGAGCTTGATATTGAAATTGCTAACCATGTCGTTGTCTTTGGTGGTAAGGAAATTGATGTGCCTGAGAATTTGACAGTAGCTCAAATCAAGGAATTGGCCCAACAATCAGAGATTTCAGTTGTTAACCAAGAACGTGAACAGGAAATTAAAGATTTCATTGACCAAATCAAAAAAGAGGGAGACACAATCGGTGGTGTCGTTGAAACTGTTGTTGGCGGCGTCCCTGTTGGCCTTGGTTCTTATGTCCAATGGGATACCAAACTTGATGCTAAGATTGCTCAAGCAGTGGTGTCCATCAATGCCTTCAAGGGTGTAGAATTTGGTCTTGGTTTCAAGGATGGCTACCTCAAGGGCTCTCAAGTAATGGACGAGATTCTCTGGAATGAAGAGGATGGCTATACGCGTCGCACTAACAACCTTGGTGGTTTTGAAGGTGGTATGACCAACGGGCAACCGATTGTGGTCCGTGGGGTTATGAAACCTATCCCAACCCTTTACAAGCCATTGATGTCAGTAGATATCGAAACACATGAACCATACAAGGCAACAGTCGAGCGTTCAGATCCAACGGCCTTGCCTGCAGCGGGTGTCGTTATGGAATCCGTAGTCGCTACAGTCGTAGCCAATGAAATCTTGGACAAATTCTCTTCTGACAACATGGAAGAATTGAAAGAAGCGGTAGCACGTCACCGTGACTATGTGAAAAACTTTTAAGCAGCATCAGACAATAGATGGGAGTAGTAATGAGTAAGAAAACTATTTATATCGCAGGATTGGGCTTGATTGGTGGCTCTTTAGCCTTAGGGATTAAAAGGGACCACCCTGATTATGAGATTCTTGGATATAATCGCTCTGACTATTCTCGAAATATTGCACTTGAGCGTGGGATTGTTGACCGTGCAACCAGTGATTTCAAAGAATTTGCCCCACTTGCTGATGTGATTATCCTTGCAGTGCCAATTAAGCAAACTGTGGCCTACTTGCAGGAATTGGCTGACTTGGATCTCAAAGATAATGTCATCATCACAGACGCAGGATCTACTAAGTTGGATATCGTTGAGGCAGCTGAACGTTACCTAACAGGTAAAAATGTTCAGTTTGTAGGTTCCCACCCTATGGCTGGTTCCCATAAATCAGGGGCTATTGCAGCCGACGTGACGCTTTTTGAAAATGCCTATTATATTTTCACACCGACAAGTCTGACAAGAGAGACAACTATCCCAGAGCTTAAGGACATCTTGTCTGGGCTTAAGTCACGTTTTGTGGAGATTGATGCGGCTGAACACGATCGTGTAACCAGTCAAATCAGTCATTTTCCCCACCTTTTAGCATCTGGTCTTATGGAGCAGGCGGCTGATTATGCTCAGGCCCATGAGATGACCAATCACTTTGCGGCTGGGGGGTTCCGAGATATGACCCGTATTGCTGAGAGTGAACCGGGTATGTGGCTTCCATTCTCATGACCAATGGGCCAGCTGTTTTGGATCGTATTGAAGATTTCAAAAAACGTTTGGACCATGTGGCTGACTTGATTAAGGCTGAGGATGAGAATGCCATTTGGGAGTTCTTTGACAATGGTCGTAAGAAGCGTAAAGAGATGGAAATCCACAAAAAGGGTGGCGTGGAAAGTGCCTTCGATATTTTCGTGGATGTGCCTGACCGTGAGGACGTTATCCTTAGCATTATGGAATTGTTGCGAGGAACGTCTTTGGTTAACCTTCGTATCAATGAAGAAAATCGCGAGGATATTCATGGTATCCTTCAAATTACTTTTAAAAATGAAAAAGATCGTTCACATGCTAAGACTGTTATTGAAGCCAATACAGACTATCATGTGGTGATCGCCTAGGAGAATAAAATGACAAATATTTATGATTTAGCAAATGAGTTGGAACGTGGCATTCGTGCCCTTCCTGAGTACAAAACTTTGGTAGAGAAAAAAGAAGCTATCGCAGCTGATGCTGAGGCTAGTGCTCTTTTCAAAGAGTTCACTGATTTCCAAGAGGATTTCTATGCTAAAATGCAAGCTGGTACAATGCCAACAGCAGAAGAACAAGCAGCTGTTCAAGAATTGGGGCAAAAAGTGGAAGCTAATGCCCTTTTGAAAGAATACTTGGCTGCACAACAAGGCTTGTCTGTTTATTTGAATGATATTGAACGTATCATCTTCAAACCTTTGCAAGAATTGAATAGCTAATCAGAGAGGGTATGTCAGTTGACAGGCCCTTTTCTGCATTCAAAAGAGATTGTCTAAGAATGAAGATCAAATATTAAGGAGGAAAATGATGGCTCGTAAAATTGGAATTATTGGTATGGGAAATGTTGGAGCTGCGGTAGCTCATGGAGCTATTGCTCAAGGTTTGGCTGATAGTTATGTCTTTATAGATATCAATGAGAAAAAGGCTGAGGCGGATGCCAGGATTTTAAAGATGCTATGGCCAATCTGCCTAGCTATGCCAACATCGTGGTTAATGATTATGCAGCACTTGAAGATGCTGATGTGATTATTTCATCCCTTGGAAATATTCAGTTACAGCATAATGCCGGTGAGGACCGTTTTGCTGAATTTCCATTTACCCGAGAAGCTGTTTATCAGGTTTCTCAGGAACTCAAAAAATTGGATTTTAAAGGCATACTCTTGGTTATCTCAAACCCTGTAGATGCCGTATCAGCCCTCTATCAAGAGTTCACAGGTTGGCCAAGAGAACGTGTGATTGGGACAGGGACTCTACTCGATACAGCTAGAATGAAGGCAGCGGTAGGAGATGATTTATCAGTCAATCCAAAATCAGTATCCGGCTACAATCTTGGCGAACATGGGAATTCCCAATTTACAGCCTGGAGTCAAGTCAAGGTCAAAGGTCAAGATATTACAGTATTGACCAGTGAAGAAGAGCGTCAAAATCTTTTTATGGCTTCTATGAAGGGTGGCCACAAGGTCTTTTATGGTAAGGGCTATACTTCTTATGGCATTGCCAGTGCGGCTCTTCGTTTGGTAGCCATTATCCTTTCGGATGCTCAAGAAGAAGTGGCAGTATCAAGCTATCAAGAAGCCTATCAAACCTATCTTGGCTATCCAGTCATCCTAGGGCGTCATGGGGTGGCTGCTCCAGTTCACTTGTCTTTGTCGGCTGAGGAAGATCGTCTTTTGGAGGAGTCTGCTAACTTAATTCGTAACCGTGTTCAAGAGGCAGTTGCCTTTCTAAGAGAAAAGTATACTAATACTAGAGAGTGAATATTTTGACAATTCAGTCTATGGTTGGGCTTTAAATTATGGTATAATGAGAGCAACTATAAATTTTTCAGGAGTAACCTATGAAACTAGAAACCAAGGCACAAGGTCTTCATGGCAGCTTGCGTATCCCTGGTGACAAGTCAATCAGTCACCGTTCGATTATGTTCGGAAGTCTTGCTAAAGGTGTGACAACTGTTCGTGATATTTTACGAGGTGAGGATGTCCTCTCAACCATGCAGGTCTTTCGTGATCTGGGTGTGACTATCGAGGATGACGGTGATGTGGTTCGCATTCACGGTGTTGGTTTTGATGGTCTCAAGGCTCCTCAAAACAAATTGGACATGGGTAACTCTGGAACATCCATTCGCTTGATTTCAGGTGTGCTCGCTGGTCAAGATTTCGATGTAGAGATGTTTGGGGATGATTCCCTTTCAAAACGCCCTATGGACCGTGTGACCATTCCCTTGCGTCAGATGGGTGTAGAGGTATCAGGTCAGACGGATCGCGATTTGCCACCTTTGAAAATGCATGGTAGCAAGTCTCTTAAACCTATTCATTACCAATTGCCTGTGGCCTCTGCTCAGGTTAAATCTGCCCTTATTTTTGCAGCTCTTCAAGTTGATGGCGAATCTGTTATCATCGAGAAGGAAAAAACACGTAACCATACGGAAGATATGATTCAGCAGTTTGGTGGTCAGCTTCAGGTAGATGGCAAGGAAATTCGTATTTCTGGTGGCCAAACTTTCACTGCTCAAGAAGTTGTGGTCCCAGGTGACATTTCTTCAGCTGCCTTTTGGTTGGTAGCAGGACTTGTGGTACCTAACTCTAAGATTGTCTTGGAAAATGTTGGTATCAATGAGACGCGTACGGGTATCATTGATGTGATCAAAGACATGGGTGGTAAGATTACCCTTTCAGATATTGACCAGGTTGCTAAATCTGCGACCATTACGGTTGAAACTTCAGAACTTAAAGGAACTGAAATTGGTGGAGATATCATTCCACGTTTGATTGATGAACTTCCAATTATCACACTCTTGGCGACACAAGCCCAAGGTAAGACTGTGATTCGTGATGCTGAAGAACTTAAGGTCAAAGAGACTGACCGTATTCAGGTGGTAGCGGATGCCTTGAATGCTATGGGTGCTGATATTGTACCAACTGAGGATGGTATGATTATCACTGGTAAGACGGCTCTTCATGGGGCAGAGGTTAATACCTTGGGTGACCACCGTATTGGTATGATGACAGCTATTGCTGCCCTTTTGGTTCAAGATGGTGAGGTTGACTTGCAACGTGCGGAAGCTATCAATACAAGTTACCCAAGCTTCTTTAGTGACTTGGAAGGATTGCTCCATGGCTAAGGTTTTATTGGGCTTTATGGGAGTTGGTAAGAGTTCCGTCGCCCCATACCTGGATGGTCGTTTCGTGGATATGGATCAGGTCATCGAGGAGAAAATCGGCATGTCCATTGCTGATTTTTTGCAAAAGAAGGTGAAGCAGCCTTTCGTCAGATTGAGTCTGAGACTTTGGAGGAACTCCTTCAAGAGGGAGATGACGTCATCATCTCTACTGGAGGTGGTGTCGTTGTGACGGAGCGCAATCGTCAGCTCTTGGCCAAGAATCGTAAGCATAACGTTTGGCTCCATGCTTCTTTCGATGTGGTCTATGATCGCATTGAAAAGGATACCAAGAATCAGCGCCCACTCTTTCTCAATCATTCCAAAGAGGATTTTAAGGCTATTTATGACGGTCGAATGGCACTCTATCAAGATTTAGCAGATTTGGTTGTCACAGTTGATAACCGAACGCCAGAAGAAGTAGCAAGGTTTATCAAATGTATGTAGGTTATTTGGGCCCTAGTGGGTCGTTTACGCATAATGCAGCCTTAAAGGCTTTTCCTGAGGCAGAATTGGTTTCTCTAGGTACCATTACCGAGGTTATCAAGTCTTATGAAGAGGGACGTGTGGATTATGCGGTCATTCCGGTGGAAAATTCCATTGAGGGCTCTGTTCATGAGAGTTTAGACTATCTCTTCCATCAGGCCGATATTCGTGCTGTGGCAGAGATTGTTCAGCCCATCAAGCAGCAGTTGATGCGACGAAACATCATGAGAAAATTGAGAAAATCTTCTCACACCCACAGGCTATTGCCCAAGGGAAAAAATATATTAAACAGCATTTTCCACATGCCAAGATTGAGACAACAGCCAGTACAGCCTTTGCGGCGCGTTTTGTCGCTGATAATCCAGATCAGCCATATGCTGCAATCGCTCCGCATGCAGCTGCTAAGGAATACGGTCTTCAAATCTTGGCTAAGGATATTCAGGAGATTGAAAAGAATTATACCCGCTTTTGGGTGTTGGGGAACACCGTTCCTGAGATTCCGCTCAATCAGATTGATTGTAAATTAACGCTGGCCTTGACCCTGCCTGACAATATGCCAGGGCACTGTACAAGGCCCTATCGACCTTTGCCTGGCGAGGCATTGACTTGACCAAGATTGAAAGCCGTCCGTTGAAGACGGTACTTGGCGAGTATTTCTTCATTATTGATTGTGATTATACAAAGGAAAAGTTGGCTCAGTTCGCTCTTGAAGAGCTAACTGCAGTTGGAATTGGATATAAAATCTTGGGTGCTTACCAAGTCTATGAAATTTAAAGGGAAATCTTATGACCAAATCTAACAATGGGCCGTTTACGCATCATGAACGGTTACGTTACAGCTATCTTTTAAAAAATCTTGCTCACCTGAATGGACAGCAGGCTTCAGAATTCAATTATCTCCAAGGAAAGTTAGATGCCTATGAAGCTGAGCGGAGATATCAAGCGCAAAGAGAGGACTATCAAGCAGCCTGGCGTCAGCTTATGACAATCGTTATGACTACTATCAAGAGCGTGATTATGAGGCTGCCAATCAGCTGACAGAGGAAGGGCTTCCCATCTATCGAGAGGAAGTTGCTCAAAGTCAACCTAAACGTAAAAAGGTTCAAAGACAAGCGTCCCCTTCAGCAACGTCGGCTCCAAGGTCCAAGTCGCAAGTAGCCAAGAAGAAGCGACCAAAGAAAAAGAGAAGGCTCAAGAAGGTTGTTAAGCTAGTACTTAGTTGCTTGAGTCTTGGAGTTGTGTTCCTAGTGATAGCCATGGCCTATCAATTTTACAAGGGAACAGACCTTTCTGCCGCGGGTAATAATGGTAAATCCTACCAGCCTGCCATAGTTGAGACCTTTAATGGTAAGGATACCAAGGATGGGGTCAATATCCTTATTCTAGGTTCTGACCAGCGCGTTAGCCAAGAATCTACCGATGCCAGAACAGACTCCATTATGGTGGTCAATGTGGGCAATAAAGAAGGTAAGGTTAAGATGGTTAGCTTTATGCGAGACACCTTAGTCAATATCAAGGGGGCTTCAGAAACCGACTATTCTCAGGACTTGAAACTCAATACGGCTTTCAATATTGGTGAGCAAAATAATCATCAAGGGGCAGAGCTCATGCGTGAGACGCTCAAACGCAACTTTGATATTGATATCAAGTACTATGCCATGGTTGACTTTGAAACCTTTGCGACAGGGGTTGATACCCTCTTCCCAAATGGTGTAGAAATCAATGCGAAGTTTGCGACCATCGATGGTAAAAAAGTATCTTCGGTTCAAGTTCCAGATGATTTGAAGATGGACAAGAACGGTCACGTGCCAAATCAAACCATTAAAGTTGGTAAGCAAGATATGGATGGCCGCACCCTTCTGAATTATGCCCGTTTCCGTAAGGATGACGAGGGAGATTATGGCCGTACCAAGCGCCAGCAACAAGTGATGCAGGCTGTCATGAAACAGCTTAAGAATCCACTTAGCCTCTTCAAAGGGCCTGAGGCTTTGGGGAAGGTTTACTCTCTAACCTCAACCAATATGAGTATGACGGACATGTTGGACTTGGGGCTTTCAAATGCTGGTAGTTTCAAAAAAGGGATCAATTCGCAAACCATCCTTCGGATGGTGATTGGATTGACAGCTATGATTTGTATGGCGGTCAAGGAATTGAAATTGATTTTGACACTTATCAGGCAAAATTAAAAGAACTAGGATTTAGATAAGAAAAGAAGCAGGTTCACACTGAACCTGCTTCTTTTTTGGTATTAAGAGCTTGTATAAGCGCCTTGTATAAGAGTTTTAGAAAATGATAGAGCAAATAGGTCATGATAAGAAGAATAATGACGAACTCTACCTTATAAATCAATTGGGTAGCTGGATTGACTAAACCCAGACTGGTGGTAGCTGCCTTAAAAGCATTGACACTATTGACCAAGGGAAAGCTAAAAGCTGCAAAAAAGTGGCATAAAGCCTTTTCTAACCAGTTTTACAAAGAGATTAAGAGCATAGAAAAAGAATGCTTGTGAGAATAAAAGTAGGGCAAGTAAAATGATAGTTGCAGGTCTTTGATTACTCTTGATTGAGCTGGTAATGAGAAGGGCCAGAGGTGCTGCTAAAATGGCAAGTATAGGCTGATATAGGTGAGGGATGGCTATCTGTCTCATTCTCCATAAAACAAGTGGAAAGAGGGACAGAGTCGCTAATCCCGTTACTCCCAGAATAAGTCCCTTGATGCTAGTAGGAACACTAGCCGGTACTGTCACAAGACTGATAGCAGGGCCAACGTAGACCACGAACCAGCTTGGAAAGACTTGGTTCAAAGATAGTGGGCGCATAAAACGCAGACTGAAAAAAATAATATAGGCAATATAAAGTCCAAGGAGCCCAACCCAAGTCACACTTAAGCCTATTTGAGCTAGTGGAAGGCGGCTGGCAAAGAGAAAGGCAGCCATAAAGTAGCTAGCAAAGGCCGAAGCAATGACTGGATTGTGCAAATCTTCCCTTACTTGTTCAAAGCCAAGAATCAAGCGTCCTAGTATAAGCATAAAACCTATACTTGCCAGAAACCAAATGCCCTGAGCAATCAGGGCATAGTGGTTTATTTGATTGGATAAACTAAAGAGGGCAAGAACTAGACTAGATAGGGCCAAGGGAATTTTCTTAAAAAATACCTTCATTGGTCTACCGGCCTTTCTAGCTAGCTGCAAGAATGTGACGAAGCTGTACCGCACTCGGAGATACAATTGGAAGGAAGACGCCTTCATTCCAACGACGGATAAAGCTTGACTCTGATTCTTTCAAATAGCCACGACCACCACTAGCCTGAAGTTCGAGGAGTAGGCTGTTGGCTACGACGTCGACAATATCGATACGCAATTGGAAAAGTTCACGTGGTTTTTCAATGAAATAATTAGCATCATTAAGACCCGTAAAGAGTTGGTCTTGAATAGCAAGAAGATTTCCACGTGTTGCTTCAAATTCCTCACGAAGAACGCTACGGTTACTGTTTAGACTAGCTTCAACCTCATCAAGAGAACGTTTGGCCAAACCAAAGGCAAGACCAAATTGGAAACCAAGGAAGTTCGGACGTGTTTTGGCAATATAGTCCGTACCTTCTTTTGAAAGGATCCAATTAGGATCTAACTTAACGTGATCGAAAGTAAGAGAGGCAGTGTTAGCACCTTGAAGGGAAACAAATTCCAAATCTTCAGAACGGCTGAGGCCTTCAGCTTCAGATGGAATGGTGATAATCCAAGGTTGGCTACCATCTTTAAAGTCAGCAGCAAAGAGAGCAGCGAATTTATCAGAACGTAGGTTAGTTACCCAAGGCAAACGACCATCGAGATAGTAATCATCACCTTCTTGACTGATGGTAACATTCAATTCTTCAATATCCGACAAGAATTTGACCGCATTTGACAAGCCAGTTCCACCAGCACGCTCACCGGTATACAATTCTTTCAACCATGTTTCACGAGGGTAAGCATTGTCACTCGCAAGGATATACTCGATGAAAGTACGGTGCCCCCAAGAAATAAAGGAAGCTGTCAAAGAATGTTGTGCCAATTCATTAAGCACATCAACAACTTGAGTAGGACCACCACCTAGGCCATCAAACTCAGCAGGTACGCCGATTTTAAAGACGTCGTTTTCAGCAATTTTTTCAAGAAGTTGGTCCGCAATTGGTCCAGACTCTTGGTCAATATGGTCAGCGTTGGTGTCCAACCAAGTAAGGAATTCTTTTGAAAAATGTGACATAGGCTTAGGTCCTCCTCTAGTTTATCTTTATCAGTTTATCTTTGCATTAAGCGAATTCTTGAAGTTCAGGGTTAATTGGTGTTTGTGCGAGATTGTTAGCGTAGTTACACAAGCTGCAAGGCTGACACCCAAGATAACGTCAAGGGCATTTTGTGCAGTGTAGCCAGCTTCCAAGAAGTCATTGTAGGCTTCGTCACCAACAGCACCTTTGGTATTGATCACAGCAATAGTGAATTTAGCAAGAGTATCAAGTTTTGGATCATCTTCGATTGGTGTACGGTTACGAAGCGCTTCCAAAAGTTGAGGTGTCATTTGGATTTGCTTGATTGAAAAGGCTGTATGACCTGCCACACAGAAGGCACATCCGTTAGTAACAGCAGCTGTAATTTGAACAACCTCACGTTCAGTTGGTGTCAATGAATTGCGACGGTTGATTTCACCGACAGTACGGTAAGTTTCAAGCGCAGTTGGCGCATTAGCAAGGAGACCAATCAAGTTTGGAATGTATCCCCCATTAGCATCTTTGACTGTTTGAAGGACGTCTTTGACTTCTTCTGGTGCAGTTTCGATTGTATGAATGGTAATATCTGGCATGATTATTCTCCTTTATATAGAAACGACATCTAGCAAGTTGCTGAGTCGTTTAATTTTTTGTCATGGACCTATGATAGCACTGTATGACTTTTCTGAAAAATCTATATTATTTATGGCCAGCCATAAATTTAATTTATATGTGCTATAATGGAGGGTAGTAAAAGGCTTTTGAAGGTATGTTTAAGCCCCATAAAAGTAAAGAAAGTTGAATTATGTTAAATAAAAACGATATTGTAGAAGTTGAAATTGTCGATTTGACACATGAAGGAGCAGGTGTTGCCAAGGTGGACGGCTTTGTCTTTTTCGTGGATAATGCCCTTCCAGGTGAAGTCATCAAGATGCGCGTGCTTAAGCTCAAGAAAAATATCGGCTTTGGTAAGGTTGAAGAGTATGCGACCCTTTCACCAAACCGCAATCAGGACATTGATGCGACCTATCTACGTTCAGGGATTGCTGATTTTGGGCATATGACCTACGAGGAGCAGCTCAAGTTCAAGCGTAAACAAGTTGTGGACAACCTCTATAAGACAGCAGGCATCTCAGACGTAGAGGTCACTGAAACATTGGGGATGGAGACGCCTTACGCCTACCGTAATAAGGCGCAAGTGCCCGTTCGCCGTGTTAAAGGTCAGCTTGAAACAGGTTTCTACCGCAAGAATTCTCACGACTTGATTCCAATTGAAGATTTCCTCATCCAAGACAAGGAAATTGATAAACTCATTGTCTTTGTTCGTGACCTACTGCGTCGCTACGACCTCAAACCTTATGATGAGAAGGAGCAGACAGGTTTGATTCGTCATTTGGTAGTTCGTCGTGGTCATTATTCAGGTCAGATGATGTTGGTTTTGTAACGACCAGACCAAAAGTTTTCCGTATTGACCAAGTCATTGCTAAGATTACGGAAGCCTACCCAAGTGTCGTTTCAATCATTCAAAACATCAACGATAAGAACACTAACGCTATCTTTGGTAAGGAGTTTCGCACCCTTTATGGTCAAGACACCATCACTGATAAGATGTTGGGCAATGACTATGAGATTTCTGCCCAGTCTTTCTATCAGGTTAATACCGAGATGGCTGAAAAACTCTACCAAACAGCCATTGACTTCTCAGACCTAAACAGCGACAGCATTGTTATTGATGCCTATTCAGGAATCGGGACAATCGGTTTGTCGTTCGCCAAACAGGTCAAGGAAGTCTATGGCGTTGAAGTCATCGAAACAGCCGTCGAAGATGCTAAGAAAAATGCAGAACGCAACGGCATTACTAACGCCCACTATGTGGCGGACTCAGCCGAAAATGCCATGGCCAAGTGGAGCAAGGATGGCATCAAACCAGACGTTATCATTGTGGACCCACCACGCAAGGGCTTGACAGAAAGCTTTATTAAAGCCAGTGTTGCCATGCAACCTGAAAAGATTACCTACGTCTCATGTAACCCAGCAACAATGGCGCGTGATATCAAACTCTACCAAGAATTGGGATATGAATTGAAGAAAGTACAACCGGTTGATTTATTTCCGCAAACGCACCACGTGGAGTGTGTAGCTTTGCTCGTAAAAGCCTAGAACCTTTGAACGAAAGGGATAATGAAAAGCCTTGATTGTAAGGCTTTTTGCTTTATGGTGGGGAAGTATTAGAGTAAGTAATTTTTGGAGTGAGTGGAAGTGATAGTTAGGAATTCTCAAATTCTATTTCCATTTACACTGTGGGTACGTTTTTATTTCCATTGACAAGGAGTTTGAGGGAATAGAAACGTACCCACCTATATGAAAAAATCACGAAAGGTTTGATCTATGGAAATCAGTAGAAATTAGGTGATACAATAACACGTTATAAAAACCTTGAAATCAGTATGTTTCAAGGTTTTAAGTACTCTTACGGATAGCATTGGGAACATCTAACTTTCTTGAGGAGTAAAGTTTGTTTCTCAATATAGTAATCGTTAAATTGTGTCGAAGCGTTATATGATATGATAATTCCAAATAGTCCTTTGGGCTTTTTATGGCATTGTGATATTCTCTAAGAACACGAGATTGCTTCAATAATTTACAAAGTTATGGGGATTTCTCATAGCTTTTTTACTTTCTTCCTTGACAATTGAGCGAGTGTTCAACTATAATGATAATAGTTGAGTGGTTGTTCACTGAATCATCGATTATTGAGGTATGAGATGTAATTTTTCTTCTCTATCACCAGTAATGCAAGCTTTATTAGCTGGCTTATTCAACTGGTTTTGTACCCTTATCGGTGCTAGTTTGGTCTTTTTTGTCAAAACCATTCATCAAAAATTCATGGATATGATGATGGGCTTGGCAGCGGGCATTATGACGGCAGCGGCAGTCTGGCCTTTGCTTGTCCCTTCTTTGGACTATAGCCAGTCAATAGCTACGAACAGATTTTACTGGTTGACGACGGCTGTTGGTTCTATTGTCGGGGGCTTATTTATCCGCTTTATTAATTATTTGGTTCCCGACCTACATTTGAATCATCAGATGAGTGATAAGGAAGGGATTTTGAATCCCAAAAGACCCTTATCAAAGACCATGCTTGCTTTATCTGGCGGTTAGTGTTTCATAATATACCAGAGGGCTTAGCAGTTGGTGTGGCATTTGCTAGTGTGGCAAATCTCGCAACTAGACTTTCCTTTACGTGAATGAGTGCCCTTGGATTGGCCTTGGGAATTGGCATCCAAAATATTCGAGAAGGCTCTGCCTTGTCCTTGCACTACGGGTAGAAGGGCGAAGTAGGAAATCAGCTTTCTACTATGGCGCCATGTCAGCGATTGTTGAGTCGATTGCAGCTGTTTTAGGGGCCTATGCTGTTATGTCTATGACCCAGCTACTACCTTATGCTCTCTTATTTGCGGCGGGAGCCATGATTTATGTTGCAGTGGAAGAACTTGTGCCAGGTGCTCAAAGAGCACAAGAATACCGATATTGCGACAAGTGGGGTTATGGCCGGATTTCTAATCATGATGTTACTTGATACAACTTTAGTATAGGAGGAATAGAAAATATGTCACAGTGTTTAACAGCTTGTAATCCAGATTTAATTCAAGGGGTCCATGAGACGGAGTTTGATACCGTTACATTGCTAAATATGTCCAATTTTTTTAAGGCGATTTCTGACCCAACTCGTTTGCGGATTTTACAAGCAGTACGGCAAAATCCAATTTGTGTCGGAGACTTAGCGATTGCGTTACAGATGACCAAGTCTGCTATTTCTCACCAACTACGCTATCTGCGGGACTGCCAATTGGTCAAGGGGGAGAAAAAAGGAAGGATGACCTATTATGAACTTGCGGACGATCATGTCGCAGCAGTCTTGTCTTTGACACTGAAACATTTGAAAGAGGAAAAACATGAAGAAAGAGTATGAACTTCGAGGAATTGACTGTGGCAATTGTGCTGCTAAGATTGAACGTGCTGTCAATCAATTGGAGCAGGTAGAATCTGCCACTGTCAATCTGATAGCTCAAAAGCTGATTTTGGAAACAAAAAGCGAAGATGGGATAGATAAGGAAATTATTGACTTGGTGGATGCTATTGAACCTGGAATCGAAGTTATCAGTGAGAAAAAGGAAGAAGGCACTTCCAGAAAAACGAGATTGGGCGAAAGAGCTGCTACTTGCTGTTATGATTCTATTTGCCTTCGGCTTTTTCCTGCCAGAGGAGTATTTCTGGATTCGTCTGGTCTATTATCTGACCCTATATATCATTATCGGCCATAAGGTTCTTATCAAGATGGTTCAAAATATTCAACGTGGTAATCTTTTTGATGAAAACTTTTTGATGAGTATCGCGACCTTAGGAGCCTTTCTCTTGGGAGAATTTCCAGAGGCAGTAGCCGTCATGCTTTTTTATCAGATTGGGGAGTATTTCCAAGATAAGGCCACCTCTCAATCTCTCAGTCCATTGCACGATTGATGGATATTCGGTCGGATAAGGCTTGGAGACTAGAGGGGGGAGAAACCGTTCAAGTAGACCCTGAAACAGTAAGGGTTGCGGACCATATTTTAGTTAAGCCTGGGGAGAAGGTGC
>ENA-OQBJ01000635-OQBJ01000635.1-human-gut-metagenome-genome-assembly--contig:-NODE-635-length-17711-cov-1.972589_pt1 | contig 17711 bp, 21 predicted proteins | sample MGYA00242743_ERZ504545 | MGnify/ENA primary metagenome ERZ504545 (study PRJEB26092, sample SAMD00036252) | human gut metagenome | host: Homo sapiens | study: EMG produced TPA metagenomics assembly of...
GGAAAGACAACTGCGGAAAAGAAGTGTTTTTGATTGGAAACCGTGATGGAAAACAGGACAAGCATACAGTGGAAACTGCATTGGAAAATGCTTGTGGAAGCACTAGAAAATCTGGAAAAATAGAAAGTGAATAATTGACGAATGTCGGAATTTGTGAGAGAATGTAAACGAATACGGCGTTAAGAATTTATCAAAGCCGCAGAGGGAAACCTCAAATAATACACAATTACATATGTTGAAAGGAGTTTTAACATGATTTATTCACACGAAGTAGAATGATGTGTCCGGTAGCTCAGGGAGCAAATCACGGACCAGCTCCAATCCCAGAAGAAGCAAAATGGGTGCAGGCAAAAGAAGTTAAAGATATCTCAGGACTGACACACGGTGTAGGCTGGTGTGCTCCACAGCAGGGAACATGTAAGCTGACACTGAACGTAAAAGAAGGTATCATCCAGGAAGCACTGGTTGAGACAATCGGATGTTCAGGAATGACTCATTCTGCAGCTATGGCATCTGAAATTCTTCCGGGAAAAACAATTCTCGAAGCTCTGAACACAGACCTTGTCTGTGATGCAATCAACACAGCTATGAGAGAATTATTCCTGCAGATCGTATACGGACGTACACAGAGTGCATTCTCTGAAGATGGACTTCCGATTGGTGCAGGACTGGAGGATCTCGGAAAAGGACTTCGTTCTCAGGTTGGTACAATGTACGGAACTCTTGCAAAAGGACCTCGTTACCTGGAAATGGCTGAAGGTTATGTAACAGGTATCGCTCTGGATGAGAATAATGAAATTATCGGATACAAATTCGTAAGCCTTGGTAAATTCACAGACTTCATTAAAAAAGGTGATACACCAAACGAAGCATGGGAAAAAGCACAGGGACAGTATGGACGCGTGGATGATGCAGTTAAGATCATCGACCCAAGACAGGAATAGGCGATAGGAGGACTTAAAATGGCTTTATTTGAATCATATGAAAGACGAATTGATAAAATCAATGCTGTATTAAACAGCTACGGAATTGCTTCTATCGAAGAAGCTGAAAAAATCACAAAAGATGCTGGACTGGATGTTTACAATCAGGTAAAAGGAATCCAGCCGATCTGTTTTGAAAATGCATGCTGGGCTTACATTGTAGGTGCTGCTATCGCAATCAAAAAAGACTGCAGAAGAGCTGCTGACGCTGCTGCTGCAATCGGAGAAGGTCTTCAGGCATTCTGTATCCCTGGATCTGTTGCAGACCAGAGAAAAGTAGGTCTTGGACATGGTAACTTAGGAAAAATGCTTCTGGAAGAAGAGACAGACTGTTTCGCATTCCTTGCAGGACATGAGTCTTTCGCAGCCGCAGAAGGTGCAATCGGTATTGCTGAAAAAGCGAACAAGGTTCGTAAAAAACCACTTCGTGTTATCTTAAATGGTCTTGGAAAAGATGCAGCAAAGATCATTTCCAGAATCAACGGATTTACATATGTTCAGACAGAGTATGACTACTACACAGGAGAATTAAAAGAGGTTTCCCGTACAGCATATTCTGACGGACTTCGTTCTAAAGTAAACTGCTACGGAGCAAATGATGTTCGTGAAGGTGTTGCAATCATGTGGAAAGAGGGAGTAGACGTATCTATCACAGGTAACTCTACAAACCCGACACGTTTCCAGCATCCAGTTGCAGGAACATACAAAAAAGAATGCATCGAAGCAGGAAAGAAATACTTCTCAGTTGCTTCAGGTGGTGGTACAGGACGTACACTTCACCCAGACAACATGGCAGCAGGACCGGCTTCTTACGGTATGACAGATACATTAGGACGTATGCACTCTGATGCTCAGTTTGCAGGATCTTCTTCTGTACCGGCTCACGTAGAGATGATGGGACTGATCGGCGCTGGTAACAATCCGATGGTTGGAATGACTGTTGCTGTTGCAGTAGCTATTGAGGAATCAGCAAAAGAAGGAAAATTCTAAGAAACGGCGGAAAATCGCGGGTTTTGAAGAGTATAAGGACGTGTAAGAGTGTATAGATAAGTGGTAATTTGCAGACTATTTGCACATTACTTGAACACACCTATTTGCACACAGTTCTAAACTGACAGATGGAGAGTTTATCAATAAGATAGCTCTCCATTTTTGTACGAAAATTCAGAGCATGAGATGTGCATGAAAATCAAATTTTACAAAATGGTTCTTTTCGGTGTTATACTAAAATCAGAGATTTAGAGAAGGGGACAGATGTTTCCGATGTGATCGAGATGAAAGATTATAAGGAAACATTATCAAGAACAAGAGACGTGATCAAGAAGACTGCTTATGGGGGGTAGAATTTGTCGTGTTAGGGATTGAAAATCAGCAGCATATCCATTATGCAATGCCGCTGAGACACATGATATATGATGCCATGGGCTACTTGAAAGATACACGCAATTATAAAAGATTAGATGTGAAATCGTCAGATCCTGATGAATTTTTATCGAAAATGCGAAAAGAAGACAGGATGCAGCCGTTTTTTCAGATTATAAAATGAATTTGCTGGAGGTAAGAGATTCTGCAGGATATGCCTTTCGGAATGAAGATGTGCAGAGCGCATTTGAGATCACACGAGAAGTATTTGCAGGAAATTTTGCTGGGATCCGGGAAAGATACAAAGATAAGAGAATCAGTTCAGAAGCCCTGTCTCTGATTGGCAGATGGCAGGTTCCACAGAATCGATGGAAATGGGAAAATCGATGGAGGTGACCAATATGTGTACCGCATTGGAACGCTTGAAAGCAGAAGGTATCGAGCAGGGCATGGAAAAAGGGGTAGAAAAACAGTCATTTCTATGCTGAAGAAAAATTATCCGATTTCTGAAATTTGTGAGATTACAGGGAAAACAGAAGAAGAGATTTTGAAAATAAAAGAGACACTGTAGTGTATGGGAGATATCAAAAGGTATCTCCTATTTTTATTGTGCCGAAATTCGGCATAATATGAGTTTTATGAAATGTTATAGAGGTGAAGATGTGTAGTATATATGATAATTTAAGAAAAGGTTTAGGAAATGTATCAAAAGATAGATGTATATTTATATTTCTTACATTGCTTAGTATTTTTGCAGGGAGCTATTGCTGTAATATATCGGCATTGCAGGATTTGAATGGTTTATTCATCATAGTGAATTTCTAAAAAATATTTCCTATAGCGTTGTGGCGCGTACATTTTTTATCTGGTACAGTATGTAATATCCAATTATATTCTTGGTAAAAAGGCATTAAAATTACTAATACCTGTGCGGGGATGGTTTGCCGCAAAAGAGGGGGGATCTATAGACTTGAAGGGGCAAGATGTCGTCCTTTATGAAACTGCCATAAAGGGGACATTGGAACAGGAAAAATTGTATTACAGAAAAAAAGCGGCACCGTTCAATCGTAACCGCAAAATAGAAAGTATCTTTTCAAAATCATCATATATGAGATAATAGGCTCATCATTATAAAGGTAAAAAGGTTTAGTACTCAACTTTTTTTGACTAGAGTGTGTTTGAAAAATAAAATTTGCACAAAACATGTGTTTTTATTCCCTTTTTCATGATAAAATAAAGAAAAAAAGGGGGAGTCCAACCGAAATTGGACACAGTCGAGAAGGAGCAAGCACTAAAGCTTATGTTATTATAAATCAAAAAAGTGAAGGGAAAACTAAAATGGGGAAACTATATTTTCGGTACGGAGCTATGGGCAGCAGCAAGACGGCAAATTTGCTGATGGTTCACTACAATTTTCTGGAGAGGGGGAGACGTCCGGTTATTTTGAAGCCAAAACTGGATACAAGAGACGGAGAATATATTGTGAAGTCACGCATTGGCTTACAGGCGAAGTGCGAATTGATTGAAGAGTTTACGATGAAGCCGGACACGTATGATGCAATCCTGGTGGATGAAGCAAATTTCCTATCATCTGAACAGGTGGAATGGCTGGCCGAGATCTGTGATCAGTATGATATTCCGGTCTTATGCTATGGGCTGAAGACAGATTTCAGAGGTGTCTTATTTGAAGGATCAAAACGGCTGATGGAGCTGGCTGATGCGATCGAGGAGCTTCCGATCATTTGCTGGTGCGGAAAGAAAGCACATTTCAATGCCAGAGTTATTGATGGAAAAATGGTAAGGGACGGAGCGCAGATCGCGCTTGGAGCCAATGATATGTATGTACCGCTCTGCAGGAGACATTTTATGAGTGGAGAGATTAAACCATATCAGACGGTAGAGGAGAAATGAGTATGATTATTCAGAGACATTATGAAAATTTGAATATAATGTATGAAAATACAATGCCATATCGGTCCTATTATATTCCGGCCTCTTGCAACATGGGACCGTTGGTGGAGAACAGAGAAAAATCAGATCGGATGACTTTGCTTAATGGAAAATGGAAATTTTGTTATTTTGACAGTATTTACGATCTGCAGGATGCGTTTTACGAGGAAGGATATTCACTTGACGGGTTTGAAGAAGTGAATGTCCCCGGAATGTGGCAGAATTATGGGTATGATACGTATCAGTATACCAACGTGAGATATCCGATTCCGTTGGATCCTCCGTATGTTCCACAGGAAAATCCGTGCGGGGCATATGTGCGGACATTTGAGTATCAGAAGAAGGAAGATGCACCAAATGTATATTTAAATTTCGAAGGGGTGGATTCCTGTCTTTATGTCTGGGTGAATGGAACATATGTAGGATACAGTCAGGTGTCCCATGCTTCCAGAGAGTTTGACATTACAGATCTGGTGAAAAACGGAAGCAATACGCTGGCAGTACTGGTCTTAAAATGGTGTGATGGCACCTACCTGGAAGACCAGGATAAATTTCGGATGAGTGGGATTTTTCGGGATGTGTATCTGCTGCAGCGGCCTGATAATGCCATATATGACTATTTCACAACAACCAGGATTGTGGATGGAAACGCAGAAATTACTGTGCGGGCAAAGTACATAAAAGAAGCAGCGCCTGTGAAGATTGCAATTTATGACAAAGAAGGAGTGTTGTGCGTATCCGGGAGACTGCAGGAAATATCGGATGGGGAATATACGCATCAGGTGGCATTGAAAATAGAAGCCCCTAAATTATGGAATCCGGAGCAGCCATACTTGTATACAATGGTCCTGGAAAACACAGGAGAAGTGATTGTTGACCGAATTGGAATACGGGAAATCTCTATCAGAGATGCAGTAGTTTATGCAAATGAGGTTCCGGTCAAATTCAAAGGGGTAAATCGTCATGATTCCGATCCGGTAACTGGATTTGTAATCGGAATGGAACAGGTGAAAAAAGATCTGCAGATGATGAAAGAGCATAACTTCAATGCGATTCGAACCAGCCATTATCCGAACGCGCCTTATTTTATCAGTTGTGTGATGAATATGGATTTTACGTGATCGCAGAAGCAGACAATGAAAGTCATGGAACACAGTCACAATATCTGGAAGATTCCAGTTGGGAAAATATCAGCAAACGATGGAATGAACGGATTGCGGATCATCCTGCGTTTATTCCGGCGACGATGGACCGCACCAGGCTTTGCGTGTACAGAGAGAAAAATCGTCCCTGTGTTGTAATCTGGTCCATGGGCAATGAATGTGGATACGGATGTACATTTGAAGAAGCGTTGAAGTGGACAAAGGAATTTGATCCGTCCCGGCTGACTTGTTATGAAAGTGCTCTTTATAAAAGTGACAGGAGAAGATATGATTACTCCAATATTGATCTTTACAGCAGAATGTATCCTGAGTTGGAAGAGATTGAGGAATATATGGAGAAAGGACCGGATAAGCCGTTTCTTTTGATCGAATACTGTCATGCGATGGGGAATGGTCCCGGGGATTTGGAAGACTATTTTCAGATGATTTACAAGTATCCGTCTCTTTGCGGTGGATTTGTATGGGAATGGTGTGATCATGCAATCTATAAAGGGCAGGCGGAAAACGGAAAAGCAATGTATTTTTATGGCGGCGATCATAAGGAAGAAGTTCATGACGGAAATTTCTGCATGGACGGTCTGGTATATCCGGATCGAACGCCGCACACAGGCTTTTGGAATATCAAAATGTGTACCGTCCGGCGAGAGTTGTTTCTTTTGAGCAGGAAAGCGGCTGTTTGGTGTTGAAAAATTATATGAACGAAGAGGATCTGAAATCCTATATTTACATCAGTTACGAAGTCAGCTGTGATGGGGATGTTTTTGGAAGGGGGCAGGTTGAAATTATGCAATCCATCTTACCACGTCAGTGCAAAGAGGTGTATGTGGATGTTTCTGTCCCGGAGACTGGAAAGTGTTATTTGAAGATTTTTTATCATCAACGCCAGGATACGGAGCTGATCTCGCAGGGAACGATCCTGGGGTTTGATGAGATTCTTCTGAAAAATGAGGATGGAAGAAATCAGAAAGCTGTGACACTGCTTAAGACGTTCAAAACACCGAAAGGAAAAGTGAAGCTGTCAGAAACGGACAGATATATACAGATTAAGTCAGATGATTTTACATATGTTTACAATAAACTGACCGGAATGTTTGAAGAACTGAACGTAGGCGGAAAGAAGATTCTGGATGCTCCTATGGAGCTGAATATATGGAGAGCTCCTACAGATAATGACAGAATATTAAAACGAAAATGGATTGCAGCCGGGTATGACAGAAGTCTGGGAAGAGCGTACAATACACAGTGGAAACGAGAAAAATCAAAACTGGTTCTTCACAGTATTCTGTCTGTTGCGGCAGTTTCACTGCAGAAAGTGTTGGATGTAGATGCAGTGTGGGAGGTTTTTGATACGGGTGAAATCTGTGTAACAATGCGTGTAAAAAAGGAAATGGAGTTTCCGGAGCTCCCAAGATTCGGAATCCGGCTTTTTTTTGAAGCAGGAATTTAATCAGGTGGAATATTATGGAATGGCCAGGAGAGTTATGTGGATAAATGCAGGGCAAGCAGTCATGGGATTTATCGATCATCAGTAGATGAGATGCACGAAGATTACATCAGACCACAGGAAAATGGGAGCCATGCAGATTGTGACTATGTGAAGCTGACAAGCAAAGAACAGAGCGTAACAGTCGTTTCTCCGCATTCGTTTTTCTTTTTCAGTATCACCATATACACAGGAAGAACTGACAAGAAAAGCACATCATTTTGAACTGGAAAAGAGCGGAAGCACGATTGTTTGCCTGGATTACGCCCAGAATGGAATCGGATCAAACAGCTGTGGACCGAAACTTAGAAAACAGTATTGCTTTCAGAAAGAGCAGTTTGTATGCGAGTGGAAGCTGATGTTTGAGGAAAAGAGCGAGAAATTATCCGGAAATGATTGTTTCTGTAAGGAAGACAGGGTATAATGGACACAGAAATGATCGAAGGATAAGGAGGCAGTAACGTGTCAAGAAGAAACGAAAGATATAGAAGAAACCAAAGTAGCGGAAGAAAAAAAGATGGAAACAGAGCAGACCATAACTTTCTCAGCCGACAGAGAAAAAGGCTGCAGAGACAGTGACACAGATTCAACAATCGGTGGAGATACAGGAGCAGAAAGAAAAAACTGAGCCGGAACCGAAGAGAAGTTTTATCCGATCAAGGAAAAAAGCGGCAGCGTCCAGAGAAGAACAGATTCTTTCCAGGATTAAAGATGAGGACTTGATGAAGTATCTGGAGATGGAGCATGAAAGACTGGAGATGATGCAGAGCATCAAAGAGGCAAGGGAAAAGAGAGTTTTTACAATGCTTCAGCTTTTAATTTCTCTGGCAGCTATTGTGATCGTTGTATTTTTGCTGAGAGATAATCCGACAGTTCTTGTAAACATTTTGTATATCGTGGGGATTATCATTGTACTCTGGATCCTGAAAGGACCACATGAGAAGAATCCATTTAAAGAGGAATAGGAAAATGCCGAAAGTTCGAAATGAGCTTTCGGCATTTTTTATTCCTTGAGAAGAAGAGCACGGTAAATGCAAAAAGCGGATGCACCGATAGCTCCTGTATAAGGTGAATATGATTTGACGATCATCTGCTGGTTGGAAGGTAGTGTGAATAAATTTGGTTCAAAATCAAGTCGGCTTTTTAAAAGGGCAGTGGCCTGTTGGCTTTCGAACAGTTCTCCGTGAATGAAAACTCTGTCAGAGTCGATAATCATATTTAGGTTGGTGATAGCGATAGCAATACTTTGGATTGCGGCAGAGATTAGCTTTACGATGATGTCATCACCTAGTTCATATGCATTCAGTATGGTTTGCAGAGTAATCTCGTTTTCGTTTTTTACAAGCTGGTGGAGGTAAGTGGAGGGAGTGCTTTGGTAGAGTAGCCTTGCTTTGCGGATGAGCCAGGACTCACTGGCATAGGTCTGCAGGCAGCCTCGTTTCCCACACTCACATAACTCGCCGTCAGGCTGAACAGTCATGTGTCCTACCTCACCAATTTTAAAATTCTGTTTTCCGTATAAATCATCGTGATACATATGGGTACAGTGAATGCCTCTTCCTATATGGAAAAACAGGAAATTGCTATTGTCGGTATTTGGTTTGGTATAGAAAAGAGATTCTGCTCTTGCCATACAGTGGACGTTATTGGAAAAGTAGACGGGAACTGGGACACGGTTTTCAATTTCTGTGAGGTTGAAATCTTTCCAATACGCATTGTTTGTTAAAATCACATGGTTGTTTGATTTGGTATAATGTCCCGGAATTGCGATTCCAATCGCATGAATCTGCTGTTTGTGTGAGACTTTTTTTTATAAAAAACGGAAAGATGTTGCATAAAAAAAAAATCTGCATTTATTGGTTTGTGTCGGTTGTGAAAAAAAAGTATCCTGTTGGTATACGGTTCCGATATTGTCTGTCAGAACAAAAGAAAAGAATTTTTCGGATATTTCGGCACCGATATAATAGGAGTGTTCAGGTGCGATGGAAAGTAGGATTTTTTTGCGTCCAACTTTATCCTGCAGATCTATCTCCTCACCGACTTCCTGAATCAGGTGATCGGAAAGCATTTCTGCAGTGATCAGACTAACAGTTGCAGGGGTAATCCCGGTCTCACGCGCGATATCAATTCTGGAAATGGTATGGCGGGTGTAGATTTTGTTAAGAATGGTAGAATACAACAATTGTTGTTTTTTGGTTGATTTCATAATTTGGTGTATCTCCTTGAAATTAAAGAATCTTTGTTAGATTATATCATGAATTCTTAAATTAGTCACAAAAAGATAAAAAATGGGATATTGATTATAAAATAAAATTAAAAAGGAAAATATGAAAAGAAAAAGCTAAAAAATATAAGTGAAAATGCACAAAAATGAAGTGCAAAAATTATATAAAAAGACGGAATTAATTATAAAATAAAACTAATTATATACAAAAAGAAGAAATTCTGTTATTGTATAAATATCAAAGAAACGTTATACTATCGCGAAAGTAATGGATCTTGAAACATATTTGTTATTATTTATAACGAATAGAATCAAAGAAAGGAAGAAAAGGAGAAAATTATGAAACAAATTTTTGAATGAAAAATTGATGCCTGTCGCTGCAAAGATAGGAAGCAATAAGGGAATGATTGCTATTCGTGACGGAATTACTCTGCAATGCCGTTGATTATTATCGGATCTCTTCTGATGATTATTGCGACTGGATTTGCAATTCCATCTCTGGAGGCATGGCTGAATGATGCAGGGATTGCAGCATACCTCTGGAAAGGGTCTGACAGTAGTTTCGGGCTGATTGGACTGGTAGCAAGCTTTGGAATTGCATACAGTATGACAAAACAGTACGGAGTTGATGGGGTTCCGTCAGGAATTGTCTCTTTGTCCACATTTATTGTTGTCACACCATTTGTGACAGGAGAGGCAGGAAACGGTATGCCGACTACTTATATGGCTGCACAGGGGCTGTTTGTTGCAATCATCCTTGGTCTGATCAATGGATGGGTATATCAGTGGTTTATTAATCACAATATTCAGATTAAGATGCCGGAGAGTGTGCCGCCTGCAGTTTCAAAGAGTTTTAGTGCAATTCTTCCGGGAGCGGCACTGATCGTTGGATGGCTGATCGTATATGGAATTCTGGACGCATTTAAACTGCCGAATATGCATATGCTTGCAAAGACAATTCTTGGAACACCACTTGGACTTCTTGGAAACAACCTGATAGGTGTTGTAATTCTGGTAATGTGCTGTAGCGGACTCTGGTTCGTAGGTCTTCATGGAGGTAATATTGTAAACAAGATCATGGAACCGATCTGGCTTGCCAATCTGGGAGAAAATACAGAAGCATTCAAGGCAGGGGAACCTTTAAAACATATTTTTACAACACCATTTATGGATAACTTTGTATATATCGGTGGTGCAGGAGCAACCATTGGTCTTGTCATTGCATTGGCATGGATGGCACGCAGAAAAAAGGCAAGTCAGCAGGCAAAAACACTGGCTCCCATCACACTGGTTCCGGGATTTTTCAACATCAATGAACCGACTATGTTTGGGATTCCGGTTGTATTGAATATTCTGTTGTTACTTCCGTTTGTGCTGGCTCCGATCGTGAATCTGATTCTGGCTTATGGAGCGATGGCAATTGGTCTGGTACCGCTTACTTATACAGCGCCTGGATGGACAACACCACCGGTGATCAGTGGATTTCTTGCAACAGGAAGCTTAAGAGCATCTTTGCTTCAGATTGTACTGATTGTAGTAGATGTGTTGCTGTATCTTCCATTTGTTGCAAATGTAAGAGAAACAGTTTTAAAGCGCAAGAAGAAAATTGAAATTGAATTGGAGAGGATCACAGAGATATGAAACGATTGATTAGTGCAAATACTTCAGAAATGTTAGCAATGAATGCTGAAGAACTAAAGCAGAGTATTAAAGCAAGTGAGGGGCGTGTTATTCTTTCTGAGAATGTGGCTACAAGAGAAACTTACATAGGGGATATCACCAATGCAGAAATCGCACGTGCTTTCGGGGCAGATTTGATTCTATTGAACTGTGTGGATGTTCTGAATCCGGATATTTACGGATTAGAACATGACAGAGATAATTTTGTTTCAGAGCTTCACCGTCTGGTAGGACGTCCAATCGGAGTGAACCTTGAGCCAGTAGATCTAGAAGCAGAGATGTTAGAAGACCGCCTGGATATTCCAAAAGGGCGTCAGTTGAATCTGGACACAGTAAAGCGTTTGGAAGAAGTAGGATTTGATTTTGTGTGTCTGACAGGAAATCCGGGAACTGGAGTGACAAATGAACAGATTGAAAAAGCAATCCGCCTCACTAAGGAACATTTTTCCGGTTTGGTTATTGCAGGTAAGATGCACGGGGCCGGATCGGATGAGCCGGTTGCAGATCTTACAATCGCAAAACAATTTATAGAGGCAGGTGCGGATGTGATTCTGGTTCCGGCAGTGGGAACTGTTCCGGGATTTGATATGGAAGAATTGAAAGCAGTTGTAAGAGAGGTTCATCGTTGTGGAGGACTGGTACTGTCTGCGATTGGAACAAGTCAGGAAAGTTCGGATGAAGATACGATTAAGGAGATTGCAATCATGAATAAAATCTGCGGAGTGGATATCCAGCATATCGGAGATGCAGGATATGGCGGAGTGGCTCCAGTAGAAAATCTTCTTGCAATCAGTAAAGCAGTTCGTGGAGTACGTCACACAGTGTCTATGATCGCCCGTTCGATCAATCGATAGGAAAGGATATTTTAATATGGAAAAGAAAGTGATTATGTTGGCATGTGCAGCGGGAATGAGTACAAGTCTACTGGTATCAAAAATGCAGAAAGCAGCTACAGAGAAGGGCTTTGATGCAGAAATTTTTGCAGTGGCAGCAGCGGAGGCTCAGGATTATGTAGAAAAACAGCATGTGGATGTTGTACTTCTCGGACCTCAGGTGAGATTCATGGAGGCGGATTTTAAGAAAAAAATGGAGCCAAAAGGAATTCCAGTCGGTGTTATTCCAATGGCTGATTACGGAATGATGAATGGAGCAAAAGTGTTGGAATTGCAGATACTCTGATGAAAGGATAAGAGCATGGACGAGAAAAAGGTACAGGCGATCATGAATCTGATCATATATGGAGGAGATGGAAAAAGTTCCTCGGTGGAGGCGATTCAAGCGGCAAAAGAAGGGAATTTTGAACTGGCAGATGAAAAGATCAAGGCAGCAGAAGAATCACTGCTTCAGGCACATCATACGCAGACAGAGATGTTAACACAAGAAGCAAATGGAGATTCGGTAGAAGTATCACTTTTGATGGTACATGGACAGGATCACCTGATGACGGGGATGATGTTTAAAGATCTTGCGAAAGAGATCGTGGACGTATATCGTACGATTCGAAAAGAGCAGTAAAATATTCTGTACGAAAAAGAAAAGATAGGATATAATAGGAAAGAGATGCGGCGAATGCTGCATCTCTTTTTGGCGAAACATCACAATTTGACAGAGGAAGAGAATGATGAGTACAGAACTGGAAAAATATTATAATAAATTTTGCGAAGAGAAGAGGCTGACCAGAAGGCACGGGTATGTGGAGTATGTGACATCTATGAAGTACATCCATGAGTATCTGCCTCAGGGGAAGAAGGAAACGATCAAAATTCTGGATGTGGGAGCCGGTACAGGGCGTTATTCGGTACAGCTTGCCGGGGAAGGCTATGATGTGACGGCAGTGGAACTGGTAAAATACAATCTGGGGATTTTAAAATCCAAAAAGAGCAGTGTAAAAGCTTATCAGGGAAATGCCTTAAATCTGTCCCGGTTTGAAGCGGATCAGTTTGACATGGTACTGGTATTTGGTCCGATGTATCATCTGTATACAAAGGAAGATAAAGTAAAAGCGTTAAAAGAGGCAAAACGTGTGGTAAAGCCGGGTGGGATCATTTTAGTGGCATATTGTATGAATGAGTACAGTATTTTGACGTATGGATTCAAAGAAGGACATATGAAAGAGAGCATCCGGAATCAAAAAGTGGATGATAGTTTTCATGTGCGATCGAAAGAGGAGGATTTGTACGATTATGTTCGAATCGAGGATATTGACGCCATTGACCAGGCGGCTGGCGTAAAGCGGGAAAAACTGATCGCGGCGGACGGGCCGGCGAACTATATGCGAACCGTTTTAAACGCCATGGATGAGGAGACGTATCAGTTGTTTATCCAGTATCATTTGTCCACCTGTGAGCGGAAAGATCTGCTGGGGGCAAGTGCGCATACACTGGATATTGTCAGAAAGTAACAAGATCATAAAAAGCAGGAGAAAGTATGAGTCAGACAGAAGAATTGAGCAGAAGAGAAGAGCAGTTTTTAGAAAACGTGCTGGAGAATTTAAGGCAGAGGATCAGGAAGATCGCGCAGGAACTGGAAGAAGGACAAAAAGATATTGAGAGTATGCATGAATATTACTGGGAAAATTATACAGAGATGGACCAGTACGGATATGAGGATTATGACAACCAGCAGGCTCTGCTGCACCGGATCAATGCGAATCAGGAAAAGCTGGATTTAAAACACCGCTTTCAGAAGATGTTAGATTCTCCGTTTTTCGGGAGAGTGGATTTTATCTATGAGGGAGAGGAGGAAGCGGAGCCATTTTATATAGGAATCGGAAATTTTGCACAGAGGACAGGAGCTACACCTCTGATCTATGACTGGAGAGCGCCTGTGAGCAGTCTGTTTTATGATTATGACAGCGGTTCGGCATCTTACGAGGCACCGGCGGGTGTCCTGACGGGAGAAATCGCGTCCAAATGGCAGTATAAGATCAAAAACGGGAAAATGATCTATGCATTTGAGAGTGATACGAAAATCGATGATGAGATCCTGAAGCAGGAGTTAGGAAGCAGCGGTGACGTACAGCTGAAAAATATTGTGCGCACGATTCAAAAGGAACAAAATGAGATTATCAGGAATACCGGAGATAAAATACTGGTCATTCAGGGAGCGGCAGGAAGCGGAAAAACATCTGTTGCCCTGCACCGGATCGCCTATCTTTTATACCATGACAGGGAGCATTTAAAATCCTCGAACATTCTGATCCTGTCGCCGAACAGCGTGTTTTCTGATTACATTTCCCATATTCTTCCAGAGCTTGGGGAAGAAAATATCCGGGAGATGAGTTTTGATCTGTTTGCGTATAAGGAATTGAAAGACGTGGTTTCAGATTGTGAAGACCGGTATCATCACATGGAACGGCAGATGAAATTTCCGGATAAAAAGAGGCAGAAGCGCTTCCGCGACAAGCAGTCCTTTGCAATGACAGGGCAGATGGAAAGCTTTCTGGCGGTTTTGGAAGACCGGCTATTGGATTTTACTTCTGTGGAGTTTAAAGGAATGCAGCTTACGGAAGAAGAACTGATCGAGCTGTGTTATTTTAAATTTCAGGAGATCCCTCTTTTGGCCAGGATGGATGCGGTGAAAGAGTATTTTAAAGACCAGTATGAAACTCTCCATAACAGAGACCTTTCAGAGGAAGAAGAGGAAATCCTGCAGAGAAAATTCGATCGTATGTATGTAACAAAGGATCTCTATGTGATTTATAACTGGCTTATGGAAGAATGCGGGTATGAGAAACTTCCGGATGTTCCTTATGAGCGGCGGATTCTGGAATATGAAGATGTATTTCCGATGTTGTATCTGAAATATCGTCTGAAAGGGAAAAATGAACACCGCAACATCAAACATCTGGTGATTGATGAGATGCAGGACTATTCCTATCTCCAGTACGTGATCCTGCACACACTGTTTTCGTGCCGGATGACGATTTTGGGAGATAAGGCACAGACACTGGACGAGACGATGCGGGATGTCCTGTTGTTTCTTCCAAAGATTTTCGGAAAAAAAGATGCGCACGATCGTGCTGAATAAGAGCTACCGAAATACGGTGGAAATCGCGACGTATGCAGGAGCAATCAACCAGACAACGGATTTGGAATTGCTGGATAGGCATGGAAAAGCAGTGGAAGAAGTGCATTTTTCGGAGGAAGAGAGTATGCTCAAAGCCATTGGAGAAAATCTGAATGTGGGAGAGAACGGCTATGAGACAGCGGCAGTGATCGCAATGACAGAAGAAAAAGCCAGAGAACTCTATGAACTTTTAAAACGAAGAGGAATTCAGGCGTCTTATATTGACAGAGATACCTCTGTTTTTGAACGCGGGCTTACAGTTACAACATTTTATCTGGCGAAAGGACTGGAATTTGATCAGGTTTTCGGCGTGTTTGAAGAGGAAGAAAATCCTTTGATGACACAGGCGAAATACATCTGCGCAACAAGAGCACTTCATGAATTGTATATGTATACAGTGAGTTTATAAAAATTTAAGAAATTAGACGTGATTGACAAGAGGAAAGACGGATGATATAATGCCTCCCCGATAAGTTTACAACAAGGGAGGCAGAAGATATGACTCTATATCAGGAGTTACAGTTGAATCAGGCAGGATCCAAGCAGCTGATTCGAAACACACAGGATAAAAAAGAAAAAGCACGTCATATTGCGGTTTATCTATTTAAAATTTTACTGACACTGGCTTTTTGTGTTGCATTTGTCACAGTATACACAAAGGTATTCGGCAGTGATAACAGCATTGTAGGAGTGGTAGTGCTGTTGAGTGTGATGACATTTCGGTTTGCAGATTTTGGGATTCATGCACCCCATGCACTTAGTTCTCTGATGGTGATCTGGGGAATCATGACATTTGGTCCCCGGCTTGCAAATGCAGGAAATCTGGTGACGGAGCTGATCGTCAATATGGTATGTATTTTCACGCTGATGATTCTGGGATGTCATAATGTAGTGATGTTCAATCAGTCTACGCTGCTGCTTGGATATCTGCTTTTGTATGGGTATGATGTTTCAGGCACACAGTATCTGCAGAGAATTGCAGGGATGGCGGTCGGCGGCATCTTGACAGGGATTGTGTTTTACCGCAATCACAGACATCAGAAATACAAACGGACGTTGCGTCATATTTTTGAGGAATTTGACCTTCATTCCTCCAGAACCAGATGGCAGATTTGCGTGACCCTGGGGGTATCCAGCGTGATCTTTTTTGCCGGACTGTTTGGATTGCCGAGAGCGATGTGGGCAGGAATTGCGGCGATGTCGGTACTGGTACCGTTTCATGCAGATATGAAAGGAAGGATCAAGGGAAGAATTCCGGGAAATATCTTAGGAGGCCTGACATTTATTGTGTTATATCTGGTACTTCCGGAATCTATGTATTCTCTGATCGGTATTCTGGGAGGGATCGGAGTCGGGCTCTCAGCTACTTATGGATGGCAGGCAGTATTTAATTCCTGGGGTGCAATGTCCATTGCCATGACATTTCTGGGAGTGGGCGGCGCTATTTTTTACCGTATCTTTAATAATGCATTTGGAGCTTTCTATGCACTGGTTTTTTATCAGCTGTTTTCTATCGGTATGGACTGGATTGCAGAAGTAAAGAAAAAGCGTGTTTCCGTTTAAAATGGAAACGCGCTTTTTCTTTCATATTAATAAGCTTTGAGATCCTGACGGTAAAAGCAGATCCCTACGATCATAGTAAGAAATTCAGCGGCGGGAAATGCCAGCCAGATTCCGGTACTTCCAAAGAATACCGGAAGAATATAAACAAATGCCACTACCAGAATACATCCTCTTAACAGGCAGAGTGAAAGAGACTGAACGGATTTTGCTACGGACTGAAAATAACAGATAAAGACCATGTTGATGCCCAGAAACAAAAATCCGGTAAAATAAATCCGGATGGCCGGAGCTGCCAGAGTCAGGATTTCGCTCGTTGGTTCCAGAAAAATATAAGTAAACAGATTCGGAACAAACAATCCCAGAAGGACTGGCAGGGTACAGATGATCACAGATGTTTTTAATGAAAGTGACTGTACCTTTAAGATCCGGCTTGAAAGCCCTGCTCCGTGGTTGATCGACAGAATCGGCTGAGCAGCCTGTTCGATTCCTTTACAGAGGCAGATGACTACCAGAGCAGTATTACAGATGATGCCATATACACTGACTCCGGTATTTCCGAGATAGCGGATCAGCTGCAGGTTGAAAATAAAAATCGTAAATCCGGATGCAGCTTCGATGACAAAACTGGTGAAACCGTTTGCAATGATCTTCTGTAAAAAGGAAGGATGAAATCCTTTTAATGTAAATTTCAGCTGGTTCTTTTTCGTAAAAAAGTGCGTGCATAAAATAACCACGGTAAGGCTTGAACCAAGAACAGTGGCAAGTGCAGCCCCTTTCATTCCCATATTCATAGGATACAAAAAGATATAGTCCAGTACAATGTTGGCAAGACTTCCGATAAGCATTCCCGCCATAGAAAGTCTGGGAGCTCCGTCGTTTCTCACAAAACAAAGGAGAAGATTGTTTCCGAGAAAGAGCGGGGAGAAGAGAAGCAGTATGCGGATGTAGTCGGAGGCGTAACCGATCGTGTCGTGATCGCGCCGAGTATGGCGGAAATCTCTTCTGAACAAAATGCTCCCGCAAAGGAGAAGAAAAGTGCGCAGAGAGCGGCCAAAAGCAGAGCATGTGTAAAAGCAGTGCGGTGTGTATCGCTGTCCGGGCGTGTCGATGAAAGCGAGTAGCGGGCGCTCCGCCCATACCGATCATCACGACCGATCCCGTTCATAAGGTTGTATGCAGGGAGCGTCAGATTGAGCGCCGCCGAGGGCGTCCTGCAGCCCGATTCCCCTTGCCAA
>ENA-OQBJ01000636-OQBJ01000636.1-human-gut-metagenome-genome-assembly--contig:-NODE-636-length-17681-cov-2.374615_pt1 | contig 17681 bp, 17 predicted proteins | sample MGYA00242743_ERZ504545 | MGnify/ENA primary metagenome ERZ504545 (study PRJEB26092, sample SAMD00036252) | human gut metagenome | host: Homo sapiens | study: EMG produced TPA metagenomics assembly of...
TCCAAAGGCGTCGCTCCCCCTCGCGGGAGCGTGGATTGAAATATGCTGCAGATGAATCCAGAGGGGTATGTAAACGTCGCTCCCCTCGCGGGAGCGTGGATTGAAATTTGATGAACTCTGCTTGCAGTACGAAACTGGATGACGTCGCTCCCCTCGCGGGAGCGTGGATTGAAATACTGTGATGATATTACAAATGGAGAACAAACCGTGTCGCTCCCCTCGCGGGAGCGTGGATTGAAATCCGTTCATGGCTTCATAACGGATTCCACGCTTTTGTCGCTCTCCTCGCGGGAGCGTGGATTGAAATGATGATATCCTTGCCGGCGCGGACTTCTCTTTCGTCGCTCCCCTCGCGGGAGCGTGGATTGAAATAATGTTAAATTTCCAATAAGTTATTACCGATGTACCATGTCGCTCCCCTCGCGGGAGCGTGGATTGAAATTTGTTTTTTCCGGCATCATTCCGACAATAGAGACTGTCGCTCCCCTCGCGGGAGCGTGGATTGAAATCAAAATACAGTAGGTGTCATAAACTCGTTAGGACGGTCGCTCCTTTAGGGGAACAAAGGTTGAAATACGCCATACGGTAGCACAATATCAGATACGATCGCTGCTATCTTAGCAGAAGAAAGAATGGAAATTTGACGCGAGTCATCGGAAAAGAAAAAGGAAATGGTCACTCACCTCGTGGGAGCATGAGTTAAAATAAGGAGGTGCGCGAGGATACTGCCCTACGATTGCAAAGTGTTCTCTAAGGAGTGAAATGTGTTTGACACGAAAGGCAAACAATGTTAATCTATAACTAGCGTAAGTGATAACTAACCGCTCATGTATTCGCCAAGAACCATGGGCGGCTATTTTTCTATTTATTATTCGATAAGAAAGGAGGAAAATGATGAGAAATCCACTGACAATTTTTTGGATTATACTCGGCTTTCTGTGCCTGGGATTTGGCACCATCGGCATTGTGCTTCCGATTCTGCCGACAGTTCCATTCTATATGGCGACCCTGTTCTGCTTTGCGAAAAGTTCGGAACGGCTGCACAGCTGGTTTATTGGAACTCAATTATATAAGAAGCATCTCGACAGCTTCGTACAGCATCGGGCGATGACGGTAGGAACGAAATGTAAAATCATCGGGATGGTAACGGTTGTGATGGCGATCGGCTTTTTTGCTATGAAGAATGTGCCGATCGGAAGAATCTGTATTGCTGTGGTATGGATGTGCCATATTTTGTATTTCTTCCTGCGGGTCAAAACCGTAAAAATAGAAGATCATATCCTAGGAGAAACAAAATGAACAAAGTAGAAAAAAAGCGGCAGAAAGAACAGTACGTCGTGGAAGAGATGATCCGCCTGTACTGCCGGAAGAACCATGGAAAAGAGGGGCATGCATCCGGCGGAATGTGTCCGGAATGTCAGAAATTAGCGGACTATGCAAAACAGCGGAGCCAGAAATGTCCCTTCATGGAACAGAAAACATTCTGCGCAAACTGCAAAGCACACTGCTACAAGCCGGAAATGCGGGAAAAGATCCGCGCCGTTATGCGGTTTTCGGGGCCGAGGATGCTGCTGTATCATCCGATTTTAGCTATCTGGCATTTAATCTGCAGCATGAGAGAGAAGCGAAAAGCAAAAGCATAAAAGAGAGTACTTATGATTAAAACAAGACTGGTGGGGCTGCTGTCCCACGCGAAAAAGTATATCGTGTACACGATTCTGTGGCAGTGGGCGGCGCTTCTGTCGCAGGTGATCGCGGTATTTACGATCGCCGATCTGCTGGAATGGGTCGTGTATGGTGCGGTAACGGCAGCGGCTGTGAAACGGACGATTTTTACACTGGCAATTGTTGTTGTGATCCGCTTTTTCTGCGAGCGGATGGGCGCGCGGTCGTCGTATCTTGCGTGTGTGGATGTGAAACGGATTCTGCGTGAGAAAATTTATGAGAAAATGCTGAAACTGGGGGCATCCTACAGCGAACAGGTATCATCCTCGGAGGTCGTACAGGTATCCACGGAAGGCGTGGAGCAGCTCGAAACCTATTTTGGAAAGTATCTTCCGCAGCTGTTCTACAGCCTGATTGCGCCGCTCACCTTGTTTGTGATCCTCTGCCGGGTGAGCATGAAAGCGAGCGTGATTCTTCTGATCTGTGTGCCGCTGATCCCGATTTCGATTGTGGTTGTGCAGAAGATTGCGAAGAAGCTGCTGAACAAATACTGGAGCATTTACACCGGCCTTGGCGATTCCTTCCTTGAAAATCTGCAGGGTCTGACGACATTAAAAATTTATCAGGCCGACCAGCAGAAAGCCGACGAGATGGATGTGGAATCCCAGAACTTCCGCCGGATCACGATGAAAGTTCTGACGATGCAGCTCAACTCAACGAGCGTGATGGACATCGTAGCATACGGCGGCGCGGCGGTTGGCATGGCGGTGGCGGTATCGGAATTTCTGAAAGGAAACCTCACCGTGTCCGGCACGCTCTGCATTGTGCTGCTGGCGAGTGAGTTTTTCCTGCCGCTGCGTCTGCTCGGATCGTTCTTCCACATTGCGATGAACGGCATGGCGGCGAGTGACAAGATTTTCAAAATCCTTGATCTGCCGGAGCCGCAGGCGGGAGAACGGACGCTGCCGGACGGACCGCTGGATGTTGTGTTGGAGGATGTGCATTTTTCCTATGAAGAAGACCGGGAAATCTTAAAAGGCATTGACCTTACACTCCCGGCGGGCAGTTTTGTATCGCTGGTCGGCGAATCCGGCTGCGGAAAGAGTACGATTGCGGGTATCCTTGCGGCAAAGAACCGTGGATATACAGGGCGCATCACCCTGGGCGGTGTGCCGCTCTCGGAAGTCGCTGAGACGGATCTGATGAAGCACGTTGTTCTGGTCCGCCACAACAGTTACTTATTTAAAGGAACCGTAGAAGAGAACCTGCGCATGGCGAAACCGGATGCGACGAAGGAGGAGATGGAGGCGGTTCTGCAGAAAGTCAATCTGCTGGGATTCTTACAGACACAGAACGGACTGCAGACAGGGCTTCTCGAAAAAGCAGGAAACCTCTCCGGCGGCCAGTGCCAGCGTCTTGTGATTGCGCGGGCGCTGCTTCGGAGCGACAGTGCGGTGTATATCTTTGATGAAGCCGCATCGAATATTGATGTCGAGAGTGAAGAGCTGATCATGAATGTGATTCATGAACTCGCAAAGACGAAAACGGTATTGCTGATTTCCCACCGCCTTGCGAACGTCGTACAGTCAGATCAGATTTATTTCCTGAAAAACGGTACCATCTGCGAGCGTGGAACGCATGCGGAACTGATGGAACAGAACGGCGCATACCGTCATCTGTACGACAGCCAGATGGTACTGGAAAACTATGGAAAGGAGGGGAATGCATGATGAACGAGAAGAAAAATACAGCAAAACGCAGAAGCGCCCTCCGGATTATGGGAAGCCTGATCGGGCTGGTGAAGCCATTGCTTCATATTATGATGGCGGCAATTATTCTTGGAACAATGGGATATTTATGTGCGATCTTCCTGACGATTCTGGCAGGACAGGTCATCGTGCATGGCTTACTGACGGGCGCGGCAGGGACGAGCCTTTCGGTGCAAAACATGTGGCTTGTACATACCCCGGTAAAAACGATACTCACGGTGATGATCGTGATCGCGGTGCTGCGCGGCATTCTGCATTATGCGGAGCAGTACTGCAACCACTTTATTGCTTTTAAACTGCTGGCGATCATCCGCCATAAAGTGTTTGCAGCTTTGCGGAAGCTCTGCCCGGCGAAGCTGGAAGGACGGGACAAAGGAAATCTGATTTCGATTATCACAACCGATATCGAACTTCTGGAAGTATTCTATGCGCATACGATTTCCCCGATTGCGATTGCAGCATTAACTTCTCTGATTATGGTATGCTTCATTGGAAGATACCATGTTCTGGCAGGGCTGCTTGCACTTGCGGCGTATCTGACGGTCGGCGTTGTGATCCCGATGTGGAACGGAAAGCGCGGAAGCCAGAAAGGAATGGAGTTCCGGACAGGCTTTGGCGAGCTGAACAGCTTCGTGCTGGATTCCCTGCGTGGCCTCGACGAGACGATTCAGTACGGACAGGGCGAAAAACGGAAAGAGCAGATGTCAGGGCGGTCGAAAGAACTGGCTTCTGTGCAGGAAAACTTAAGCCGCATGGAAGGCTCCCAGCGGTCTGTCACCAACATGGTGATTCTTCTGGCATCGTTCGGCATGCTGGCACTGACGATCTATCTTTACACGAAAGGCGGGATCGGATTTGAGGGAGTCCTGACCTGCACAGTCGCGATGATGGGTTCCTTCGGCCCGGTCGTGGCGCTGTCCAGCCTGTCGAATAACCTGAATCAGACGCTGGCAAGCGGCGAGCGTGTGCTTTCCCTTCTCGAGGAAGCGCCGCTGGTGGAGGAAATTCCGGGAGATGCGGCATCCGGCGGTGACCACGCATTTGCAGGAGCCGAGGCGCAGAATGTAACGTTTGCCTACGAAGACGAGACGATTCTGGATCAGTATTCGCTGAAACTGGAACCGGGAAAAATCACCGGCATCCACGGCGCGAGCGGTTCCGGAAAATCGACGATCTTAAAACTTCTGATGCGCTTCTGGGATGTCCAGACGGGGCGCGTTTCCGTGGACGGAGCCGATGTCCGCAAAATCCCGACAAAGCATCTGCGCGATATGGAAAGCTATGTGACGCAGGAGACACACCTGTTCCACGATTCGATTGCGAACAATATCGCTATTGCAAAACCCGGCGCGAAGCGGGAAGAAATTATGGAGGCGGCGAAGAAGGCGTCCATACATGATTTCATCATGACACTGCCAAATGGCTACGACACCGAAGTCGGAGAACTCGGCGATACGCTGTCCGGCGGAGAAAAACAGCGGATCGGTATCGCGCGGGCATTCCTGCATGACGCATCCATGATCCTGCTGGACGAGCCGACATCGAATCTTGATTCCTTAAATGAAGGAATTATTCTGAAATCCCTGAAAGAATCGGCAGAAGAGAAAACCATTGTGCTCGTATCGCACAGAGTGTCCACGATGAACGTCGCGGATGTGGTATATGAAATGGAAAATGGCCGGATTTCCTGATTTTACAGCACTTGACAGAGAAAAGACGATGTGCTACACTAACAGTCGTTAAAGAAAAGACAATTAAATATCGATGTGTAAGGTGTCGGACATACGTGTCCGGTGAAAAGGGAAGCAGGTGTGAATCCTGCACGAACTCGTCACCGTATTTTGCAAGCAGGGGAATGATCACTGGAACCGGAAGGAAGGACCGATGCGCTGGAGTCAAATCCTGAAGCAATGAGCCGGGAGACCTGCCTTTCGCAGTACAGGAACGTTACGTTCGTGCCACGAGGAACTGGCAGTACAAAACAGGAAAGCGGACATTTGCCCCACAGCGGGTGAGATGGTTTTCTGTGTGATGAAAATACTGGAAGCCCCTCGTTGAAAAACGAAAGGGCTTCTTTCTATTTACGCGGGCAACAAGCCAAAGTCCGTGCTTGCACGAGACCTTAGCGACTGCCGCGATAACTTGAGAAACTCGCGGAGCGTGTTTTTCATAGTTTGAAATGTAAAACGTCCCCGATATTGGTTGTTGCAAAGATACCAGCAAATGGGAGGAAAACAAAAATGAAAAAGAAACTTGTAGTCGCTTTAATTTCAGCAGCTATGGTAACATCTAGCTCGGCGCATGCGGAAGCAGCAACGCATCCAGCAGCAGCGCAAGCAGCACAGCAACAAGCAGCGTAAGTGCATCTTCCGCATCTGAGGAAGACACCACAGCAGCAAGCAGCAGCGTAAGCGCATCTTCTGCATCTGAAGAGGTATCCGCAGATGCAGACCAGGAGGCAGCAGATAAAGTGGCAGCTTGATTGACGCAATTTATGTACAGGAAAGAAATGATAACACCGACGAGCAGTGCAAAGAAGCAAAAGAGGCATGGGATGCCTGACAGACGCGCAGAAGGAACTTGTAGAAGGAGAGAACGCAGATCCGGATTACTTCGGAAGAGACACAGGTGATGCTTCCAAGGATGATCCGTTAAACGGAGACGAGATCGGTGAGAATGAGCTTCTGGTTGTAAGCTTTGGTACTTCCTTCAACGACAGCCGTGCTGAGGATATCGGAGGCGTTGAGAAAGCTCTGCAGGCTGCATATCCGGACTGGTCCGTAAGACGTGCCTTCACTGCACAGATCATCATCAACCATGTACAGGCCCGCGATGACGAGAAGATCGACAACGTGGATCAGGCACTGGAAAGAGCCGTAAGCAATGGCGTGAAAAAACTGATTATTCAGCCAACTCACCTGATGCACGGCGCAGAGTACGACGAGCTGAAAGAAGCAGTAGATGGCTATAAAGATAAATTTGAGTCCGTAACCATCGCAGAGCCGCTGCTTGGCGAGGTTGGAAGTGACGCTACCGTAATCAACGAGGACAAACAGGCCGTTGCAGAAGCAATCACGGCACAGGCAGTAAAATCTGCAAATTATGACAGTCTGGATGCAGCAGCAGAGGACGGCACTGCTTTCGTATTTATGGGACATGGTACTTCCCACACTGCAAAAGTAACCTACAGCCAGATGCAGACACAGATGGATACTCTTGGATACAAAAACGTATTCATCGGAACCGTTGAGGGCGAGCCGGAAGAGACCGCTTGCGAGAACGTGATCGAGGCAGTAAAAGCAGCCGGATACAAGAAAGTAATTCTTCGTCCGCTGATGGTTGTTGCAGGTGACCACGCAAACAACGATATGGCAGGCGAGGATGAGGATTCCTGGAAGAGCCAGTTTGAGGCATCCGGTGCATTCGACGAGATCGACACTCAGATCGAAGGTCTTGGAAGATTGATGCTGTTGAGCAGCTGTATGTACAGCACACCAAGGCAGCTATGGACGGCAACGGCGTTCAGGACGATGCTGAATAATTAGGGGTTGTATTCCGAACGTAAAATAGAGTAAAATAAGATCCGGCAGTACGGCTGAAGAGACTCAGTGTGCTGTCGGATTTTAAGTTGAGCGGATGAAAAAGATCCGCTTCAAGGTGATACAAGGAGGAATTTTATTATGAGAAAAAATTGGCAGTTCTTTTTCTTGGAGCAGCACTGACTGTATCCATGCTCGGCGCATGCGGCGGAAAGGATGCAGCGTCATCTTCTGCATCTGCAGTATCTGCGTCTTCTGCGGCAGACGCATCTTCCGCTTCTGTACAGGATGCATCTAAGGCAGAGAGCAGTACATCCACATCAGATGTTTCAGCAGAAAGCGCATCGGCAGCGGAGACTGCAGGAGAAAGCAGCGCATCAGAGCTGGAAGACGGTACGTATACGGCAGACTTCAATACAGACAGCAATATGTTCCATGTCAATGAAGCAAAAGAAGGAAAAGGTGTCCTGACGGTAAAAGACGGAAAAATGACCATCCACGTCAGCCTGGTATCCCAAAACATTGTCAATGTCTTTGTGGGAACAAAAGAAGAAGCACAGGCAGACGGCGCAGAGCTGATCGAGCCGACCACAGATGAGGTAACGTATTCTGACGGAACCACAGATGAAGTGTACGGCTTTGATATCCCGGTAGAAAAACTGGACGAGGATTTCAATGTTGCGATCATTGGTAAAAAAGGAACCTGGTATGATCATGTAGTCAGCGTATCCAATCCGGTACCGCAGGAGTAATCCCGGAAGAAAACAAAAGATATCCACAGAAGGCGAACCATTTTGCACCGTCTGTCCACAGAAATTGTGGAAAGAGAGGGGAAAAGCGGTTCGCCTTTGTGGATATCTTTTCTTATTTTTCCGGAAACAGTTTGCGGAACAGAAAACGGATGAAGGGTCCGCAGTACATGAGCTGCCAGAAGAAGGCAACCGGGAAGTTTAAAAACGTGGTCTGGAGCCAGACAGCAACGAATTCCTTTCCGGCATTTTTAAACAGCAGCGTTGCAATAAAACTCATAATCGGACACATAATAGCAATAATCATAATGGAAATTGCCAGCGTGATTACGATCGGACGATCCTGCGGTGTTACCATGCAAAAAGCTAATTTGTGAGCCAGATGATCCACGAGGAAAAACTCGAGGATAAAAGCGGCCGGCCACATGATTATCATCTCGTGAAACGCCATCAGAAAGACCTGATTTGTCATTCCGCCGATGTTCATGGAAATGTTGTAGCAGATCATGGCATAGACCATCAGAAAGGACATCATGAGGGTAAATACAACGTTTTGAAATTTTGTTTTTGGCATCGATTGTTCTCCTTTTCTTTGCAATTTTGAAAAATGGGCGCAAAAAAGACACATGTGTTGTTCGTTAACCAAGCAATGCACTTGTGCCGTTTCCAATCTGATACCAATCTTTTCTGCAGTTTTTAATTTTGAACCGTCGATTATTATAACGTCTCTGGCGGCGTTTGGCAAGAGGAAATTGAGAAATTTTTAAAAAAGACAGATAAACAAGAAAATTCGATGCGTGCTGGAAGCACGGTTTGGCGAATGGTGCGGGGAACGGCACCGGCGGGAAAAAGAATGGATTGCGAAACGGGAGCGGGATTGCTACAATAGAACATAGTGAAAACAAAGAGAAAACGCAAAAGGAAATCAATATTATGTCAGAGATCAGAAAAATCGAAAACTTTGCGGCGCCGGAGCTCGACGTGTATGCGCGTCTTTCAGAACCGCAGTTATTGCACTATTATGAACCGCAGCCAGGCCTTTTTCTTGCGGAGAGTCCGCGTGTCATCGAGCGTGCGCTGGATGCCGGATATGAACCGGTTTCGTTCCTTGCCGGAAGCGCAGAGCTTGCCGCAAACGAAGCACTCTTTGCGCACTGCCCGGACGCGCCGGTCTATACAGCAGAGACGAAGGTGCTGGAACAGCTCACAGGCTTTGCCCTCACGCGCGGCATGCTCTGCGCGATGCACCGCCGCACGCTTCCGGCTATGGAGGAAATCTGCCGGAATGCCCGCCGCGTGGCGATTCTGGAAAATGTCGTGAACCCGACGAATGTCGGTGCGATTTTCCGTTCTGCCGCCGCGCTTGGCATCGATGCCGTGCTCCTCACATCAGGCTGCAGCAACCCGCTGTACCGCCGCGCCATCCGCGTGAGCATGGGAAATGTCTTCCAGGTCCCGTGGACCGTGCTGCCAGGCGGCAGTTACTGGCCGGAGCAGGGAATTGCTTCACTGCAGGAACTTGGATTTTATACCGTTGCGATGGCATTAAAAGAAGACTCCGTTCCGATGGATGATCCGTCGTTAAAAACGCATGAAAAGCTCGCCATTCTGCTCGGAACCGAGGGTGACGGACTGGCAAGTGATACGATCGCTGAAACAGATGCAACCGTGCTGATTCCGATGACACACGGTGTGGATTCACTGAACGTCGCTGCGGCGAGCGCTGTCGCATTCTGGGAGCTGGCGGGAAGAAGATAAAGATGTTCCGTCGGTACCGGAGATTACGGAATAAAAATAGGATCAGAGATAGATTTTCGGGATGCATATTTTGATGCATCCCTTTTTGAATTTACGGATTTTGAAATTCCTTCCGATACATCTGCGGCGTACATCCCACTTTGTTTCGGAACTGCCGGTTGAAGTTGGAAAGGTTGCGGAAACCATTGTCGTACGCGATTTCGGACACACTCCGCGTCGTACTGCGCAGCGCCTCGCAGGCGGCTTTGATCCGAAGCTGTGTCAGATATTCAACGGCCCCGAGTCCGAAGGTCTGCTTAAAACAGCTCATAAAATAGCTTTTGCTCAAATGCGACAGCCTGGCAAGTTCCTCTATGGTAATCGGGTCGGCGAAGTGCTCCTGGATATAGGCGAGCACAGGCCGCAGGTTTTCAGCAGCCGCAGGCATGGCGGGACGATCGGTGCAGAGTTCCGGCGATGCGGCGAGCAGATAGAAGAAGCGGAGCAGCTCACTTTTCAGCAGAAGATCGGAGACAGCAGAGTTTTCACGGATGCAGCGGAAAATCTGATGGACGGATGCAGAAGTGCAGCATAACCGGAATGTTCGGGTGAAATCGGTGCCTGGATGCGGCGCCGGGCGGAGAAAAACGGCTGCAGAATTTCCGTGTAGCTGCGGTCGTCATACCCGCCGATCAGCATATTCTGGTGGAAAACAATCGTATCATAAAACATCGACTCCTGCTCGGCGGGCAGAATGGCATGTACGAGGTTCGGCTGAATCAGAAAAATATCACCGGCATGCGCCGTAAGCAGACGGTCCTCATACTGAAAATACCCCGTTCCGCGTTTGATATAATTCAGCTCCATCTCCCGTGCCAGTGCAGCGGTACGCCGGGAAAATAGTCGGGCATCCGGCAGTCATAATAACTGTAGGGAACCTGCATGGAGCCGTGCTGGCGTTTTTCTTTCGCAGCAGAAAGCATCATAAAATCCTCCTCCAAAAAGCATGTGCGTAAAATGCCGGAAATGGCAGAGCGCGGCATGCATAAAATCATAGAATAGTATTAGAATGAAATAGGAAATTACTGGTATTTCAGCGGATACAGTAGTAATATATCATATAGAAACACTTGCTGCAACGACGAAAATACAGCAGAAATAAGAGCGAAAGAGGAAAAGAAAAAATGTCAAAATGGTTAGATAACGCAGTATTTTATGAGATTTACCCGCAGTCCTTCAACGACACCAACGCCGACGGAATCGGAGATTTCCAGGGTATCATTGAAAAATTAGACTACATCAAGGAGCTGGCTGCAACGCCATCTGGATCAACCGTGCTTCCTGTCCCCATTCGGTGATGCAGGATACGATGTCGCAGATTACTGCCGCGTTGCACCGCGCTACGGAACGAATGAGGATCTGAAGAGCGTTTTCGAAGAGGCACACAAACGTGACATGCACGTTCTGCTCGACCTGGTTCCGGGCCATACATCTGTTGAGCATCCATGGTTCAAAGAATCCATGAAAGCAGACCGCAATGAATTTACAGACCGCTACGTATGGACCAATAACGTATGGGAAGCACCGGAAGGAATGGGAAGCCTGCGCGGCATTTCCGAGCGTGACGGTGCCTGCGCCATCAACTTCTTCTCCAACCAGCCGGCCCTGAACTACGGCTTTTATCAGCCGGATCCGGAAAAACCGTGGCAGCAGTCCTTTGATGATGAGGGACCGCAGGCAACGCTGGCAGCGATGGAAGATGTCATGAGATTCTGGCTGAACATGGGCTGCGACGGCTTCCGTGTCGATATGGCGGGCTCTCTGGTAAAGAACGATCAGGAAGGCAAAGGAACCATCCGCCTGTGGCAGCAGGTACGGAATTTTCTCGACGCCGAGTTCCCGGATGCAGCATGGTATCCGAGTGGGGCGAGCCGGACAAATCCTTACAGGGCGGCTTCCACATGGACTTCCTGCTTCACTTTGGACCGTCCCATTACAACGATCTGTTCCGCTGCGATGAGCCATTCTTCTCCAAACGCGGAAAAGGAGATATCTCTGAGTTTGTAGAGACCTACAAAACCAACTACAATAAGACCGCACAGAAAGGCCTGATCTGCATCCCGTCCGGAAACCATGATATGGACCGTCTGGCACGCCGTCTGCAGGGGGATGAGCTGAAAATTGCTTTCGCTTTCCTTCTTTCCATGCCAGGTGCGCCGTTCATCTACTACGGTGATGAATCGGTATGCGCTACGTCGAAGGCCTGAAATCCGTTGAGGGCGGATACAACCGCACCGGTTCCCGTTCTCCGATGCAGTGGGATGACAGCACCAACGCAGGATTCTCCAGCGCACCGGCCAGTGACCTCTACATCACCATGGACCCGGGCAAAGACCGTCCGACCGCCAAAGCACAGATGGCCGATCCGGATTCCCTGTACCACGAAGTTAAAAAACTCATCCAGATCCGCCAGAGCAGCAAAGCACTCTTAAGCCGCGGAACCATCGAGTTCGTTTATGCAGAGAAAAACCAGTATCCGCTGGCATACGTCCGTGAGGCTGAGGGTGAAAAAGTCCTCGTTATCATCAACCCATCCGACAAAGAGCAGTCCTTCCCATACAGTGCAGAGCTGAAGGATGCCCTCTACACGATCGGAGGAAAAGCAGAATCCAAAGACGGAACCATCACCATCCCGGCACAGTCCGCAGGATTCTATCATATCTGATCGAAAATAAAAATGACAGGGAGATCCAATCGAATTTTTTCGGAGGATCTCCCTGTTTTTAAATATGATACACTCTCAGCTCATGCAATGCCCTGGTCGCTGCAATATACTGCGCCTGCATCATTATCTCCCGTTTCTCGTCCTTCGGGAAAATAGAGAACACCTGATCAAACTCCAGCCCTTTCGCCAGATAAAATGTGGTAACCGTCAGTCCTTTCTTAAAACTGGAGCTGTCACGGTTCAGCCAAGAAAGCCGCTTTTCACAGTCAAAATCTTTTTCTGCCAGAATCTCCCGCAAAATCAAATAAGCCCGTTCCGCCGTCTTCTCATCCGGTACAATCACCGCCGCCGTCTCATACGTTTTCTCATCTGGAAACAGCGTATCCACTGCCTCCCGCAGAGCCGCCTCAAGATCCGTGACATCCCGTTCCAACACCGGCATTCCGTGCCGTTCAAACAGCTCCAGATCCGTCACGCCAATGAGATTTGCCGCATACGACGCAATTTCCACCGTATTCCGATAACTCTTCCGCATCTCAATCCGCCGCAGATCCTTCCCGAAAATCCCCGGTAAAAACTGCAGTACATCCTGCTGCTGATCCGCCATCGTCTGCGCCCGGTCGCCGAGAATCGTCATCTTACAGGAAAACATCCGCCGGATAATCAGATACTGGAGCCGCGAATAATCCTGCATTTCATCAATCACCAGATGCTTAATATTCGACCGCTCCGCCTGCCGCGACAGGCGGTACTTCAGATACAGAACCGGATACACATCCTCATACCGCAGTTTCCGCTTCTCCAACGGCCGCCGCGGCAGCGTCTGATATCCCTCTTTCTTCAGAAAACGATTGTAGAGAACATAAAAATCCATCGTCTCATACATCTTCTGGAATTTTTCGATGAGCGGAATCCGCTCCTCCTCCGGCAGATCCCGGTTCAGCAGCGTCTCGATCTCGTCAATAAACGTCTCCGCCACCGCATCCATCCGCGAGAGCAGCGGAATATCCGCAAACTTGTCATAAAACAGCGTAATAATCTCCGATTCTGACTTCACAAACGACTTATACGAAACGTCTGAGAAATTCATCAGCTCGTCCTCAAGCTCCAGCGCAAATCCCTCCATCTGGTCCACAAACGCCTGCGACTGTTTTAAAGCAAACCGTTCTGCGGCTTTTGGATCCCGCATCTCCCGCTCAATCTGATCACAGCGGTCCTCACAGTCCGCCGCCGTGTCCTGTAATTTGCGGTAAGCAAAGAGATCAAAACTCATTTCCTGAATATTCTCCTCACCGAGCTCCGGCAGAATATGTGAAATATAATCCGAAAATACCCCGTTCGGCGATAAAATCAGAATATTCGAAGACTTCAGATTCTGTCTGTCATGATACAAAAGGTAGGCAATCCGATGCAGCGCCACCGATGTCTTGCCGCTTCCCGCCGCTCCCTGAATTACCAGAATCCGGTCCTTCGTATTGCGGATGATCGCATTCTGTTCCTTCTGAATTGTGCGGATAATATTCTTCAGCTGTACCTCGCCGTTGCTGCCAAGCTCCGCCTTTAAAATATCATCATCAATTTTCACATCACTCTCAAATCCGTAAATCATCTTTCCATCCCGGATCTTATACTGCCACTTGGAACAGATTTCCCCTGTCATCTCGCCGCCCGGCGCCAGATAGGAAGCCGGCCCGCGGTCAAAATCGTAGAAAAGACCGCTGACCGGGCTTCTCCAGTCGTAAATCAGCGGCAGCTCGCCCGGCCGCTCCGCAAAATTGCCGATGCCGATATAGAAAATTTCCGGCTCATCATCCCCGTCATAGCGGAAATCCACACGCCCGAAGAACGGAGAATCCAGCATTTTCCGGAAGCGGCTCCGCAGAAGAAGCTGCTCCTGATTCGCATTCACCTGATGCAGCAGTGCCTGCTGATTGTCGTAATCCTCATATCCGTACTGGTCCATCTCGGTATAGTTCTGCCAGTAATAATCGTGCATATTTTCAATTTCTTTCTGTCCGTCCAGCAGAGACTGGCTGATCTCGGCAAGACGCGCCTGCAGCTTTTCCAGCACAAAAGAAAGATATTCCTGTCCGTTTTTCTGGTCTGTCATAAAAGGAAACCTCCTCTTAAAAATATAATGTCGAGTGCCGGAAAACCCGGCTGATCTTATCAGTATAGCAGACAGGCACGTTTCCTGCAATTCAAACATAAAATAAAGAAAAATCCCCTTTGAGGTGCCGCTTTTCTTGGAACCCTTTTTAAAACCACTGTCTGCACAGGAAGAAAAAAGCTGTCTGGATGCGTATCAGAGGGGCGATACAAAAGCCAGAGACATTCTGGTCGAGCGGAATCTGCGCCTGGTCGCGCACGTTGTGAAAAAGTATCAGGGCCTGCCCGATGATCTCGACGATCTGATTTCCATTGGAACGATCGGCTCATCAAGGCGGTGATGACATATGATTCGAAAAAAGGAAACCGGCTGGCCGCATACGCCGCCCGCTGTATTGATAATGAGCTGCTGATGTATCTTCGGAGCAAAAAGAAAACGGCACGGGAGATTTCCCTCTACGAGCGATCGGAACCGACAAGGAGGGAAATGAGATCCATCTGCTCGACATCGTGGAGGGCGGCGGGGAGGATATCGCGGAACAGTACAACCGGAAAGAGGACGCGGTGCGGCTGTACTGTTATCTGGATTCGGAATTAAAAGAGCAGGAAAAACAGGTGCTTCTTCTCCGGTACGGCCTTGGCGGAAAAGCAGAATACACACAGAAACAGGTCGCTGCCCGGCTCGGCATCAGCCGTTCGTACGTGTCGCGGATCGAGAAGAATGCAATTGAAAAGTTGCGGTTACGGTTTGCCGCTTCGTAAATGCTTGACATTTCAAACGGACTGCTTCTATAATAAAGGGTAAGGAAATCAGGTGCAGAAAAGGTTTCCTTATCCTTACTTTTTCGAACAAAAATCAAAGATAATATCTTCCCGGTGTTCTTGCCGGACATTTTCCCAAAATGAAAAATAAATAGGAACTATACGACCTGCTACTGAAAGAAAAGGAGGTTTTCTTTGTATTGCAGTGTATTATCAGCCACCGTCTCGGGCATGGAGATGATTCCGGTGCAGGTGGAGGCGGATGTCAGTGACGGCATGCCGCAGTTTACGATGGTCGGTACGTGAGTGCCAGGTAAAGGAGGCGCAGGACCGCGTGCGGACAGCCTCAAAAACATGGGAATTTCCCTGCCGCCGAAACGAATTACGATTAATTTATCCCCGGCGGACGTCCGAAAAGAAGGATCGCGTTTCGATCTTCCGATTGCAGCGGGCGTTCTGATGACGCTCGGCCGGATTCCGCCCGGGTCACTCCGGAAAACGATGGTGCTCGGCGAACTCGGCCTTGACGGCCATGTGCAGGAGATCAGCGGTGTATTTCCGGCAGCGGCGAAGGCGCGGGAGCTTGGATGCACAACGCTTCTTGTTCCGGCCGGAAATGCCGCGGAAGGGGGTCTGGTCGGCGGGCTTCACGTCGTTGGAATCCAGAATTTACAGGAGCTTTTGAACTACTGCTGTGAAGGGAAAATGCCGTCGCTTCCGTCTATAGAAAATCAAAAGAAGGAGGACGGAAAAGAGCCGGACTTTTCCGAAGTGCAGGGCCAGACGGCGGCGCGGCGGGCGGCGCTCATCGCTGCGGCCGGATTTCACAATCTGCTGATGCTGGGGCCGCCGGGCAGCGGAAAATCCATGATTGCAAGGCGGATTCCGACGATCATGCCTCCGATGTCTGAGGAGGAGCAGATGGAAGTAACGCGGATCTACAGCATCGCCGGAATGCTTGCCAAAGGAGAGGGTGTCCGCCGGGAGCGGCCCTTCCGTGCTCCGCATCACACGATGTCGCCGCAGGCTCTTGCAGGCGGCGGAAAACAGCCGTCCCCGGGCGAAATTACGCTGGCACACCGCGGTGTTCTCTTCCTTGATGAACTCCCGGAGATGACGCGCACAACCATTGAGATCCTGCGCCAGCCGCTCGAGGAGCACCGGATTGTGATTTCCCGTGTCAGCGGAAACTATGTGTTCCCGGCGTCATTTCTGATGGTGGCGGCAATGAACCCCTGCCCCTGCGGCTTTTACCCCGACTTATCGCGCTGTACCTGCGCACCCGGCGACATCAGCCGGTATCTCTCGAGAGTCAGCCAGCCGTTCCTCGACCGCATGGATCTCTGCGTGCAGGTGGAAGCACTTTCCTACGAGGATCTGCACGGCGAGGAGCGGTGCGAATCCTCGGCCAGAATGCGGGAAAAAGCGACGGCAGCGGCAGTCAAATTCAGGCGGCGCGCTACCGGCAGGAGTCGATTCATTTCAATAGCGAACTGAAAGCAGGCCAGATCGAGAAATACTGTATCCTGGAAAAGGCAGCGGAAGAGCTTTTAGAGGATGCCTTCCGCCGCCTGCGCCTCAGCGCGCGTTCCTACCACGGGATTATCCGCACCGCGCGGACAATTGCGGATCTGGACGGGGCGGTCAAAATCGGCGTGCCGCATATCAGCGAGGCGATCTGCTTTCGGAGCGCCGACAAAAGTATATGGAGGATCTGACGTATGGCGATGGAAATTTTTACAGTCGGCCGCGGGCAGGAGGCTATCCGGAGCGGCTTATGCCGTTCGCGGACATGCCGTCCCGCCTTTTCGTGCGGGGCGCGCTGCCGGCGGATGAGCAGAAAACAGCGGCGATTGTGGGCGCGCGGATATGTACGGCGTACGGAAAGAGCCAGGCGGCCTTTTTTCGCGCAGGTGCTGGCGGCAAACGGCGTGGCGGTGATCAGCGGACTGGCGTGCGGAATCGACGCGGCGGCGCACGAGGGGGCACTGCGCGGAAAGGGAAAGACGTTTGCCGTGCTTGGCTGCGGCGTGGATATCTGCTATCCGAAACAGAATTACCCGCTGATGCGGCGGATGCTGGAAAACGGAGGCGGTGTCTTAAGCGAATTTCCGCCGGGCGCAGAGCCGCTTCCGTGGCATTTTCCGATCCGCAACCGCGTGATCAGTGCGCTGGCAGATGTCGTTCTGGTAATTGAGGCAAAAGAGAAGAGCGGCTCGCTCATTACGGCGGACTACGCGCTGGAGCAGGGAAAAACGGTATTTGCCCTGCCCGGACGGACAACGGATGCGACAAGCCGCGGCTGCAACCGCCTGATCGCGCAGGGAGCGGAAATTGCGATTTCACCCGAAACGATTCTCGAGGAGCTGGGCGTGAAAAAGGCCGGAACAAAAAGAGCCGCACCGCGTCCGCGCTATGGAAAAGAGGCGGAAATGGTTCTGAAAACACTCGCGCAGAACCGCAGAATCTTGCACAGCTTGCCGGCAGCACCGGAATCCCGCTGCAGGAGCTGACCGGCATTCTGCTGGCACTCGAAATTGACGGCGTTATTGCGGAAAATCCGCCGGGCGTGTACATGGCGTTATCGTAAAAGGGACGAGGAAAAGAAAGGTTTTGTGATATTCCG
>ENA-OQBJ01000637-OQBJ01000637.1-human-gut-metagenome-genome-assembly--contig:-NODE-637-length-17670-cov-1.793308_pt1 | contig 17670 bp, 20 predicted proteins | sample MGYA00242743_ERZ504545 | MGnify/ENA primary metagenome ERZ504545 (study PRJEB26092, sample SAMD00036252) | human gut metagenome | host: Homo sapiens | study: EMG produced TPA metagenomics assembly of...
CTTTCTGGTTCATCCGGCTGACGAACTCGCTTTCTGTCCCCGCAATATACTCTGCCATCGCTACAGATGCATCGTTTCCCGAAGCAACGACAATACACTTGATCATCGTCTCAACGGTCTGCTTTTCGCCCTCTTCCAGAAAGACCTGGGACCCGCCCATACTTCTGGCGTGCGCACTCGTCGTCACTTCGTCGGTCAGCTGGAGTGTCCCTTTTTCGAGCTCTTCAAAAATCAGCAGCAGCGTCATGATTTTTGTGATGCTCGTGGGCTTCGCGTTCCGACGCATTTTTCTCGTACAGAACAGTTCCGGTCTGTGCCTCCATCAAAAGAACAGACGGCGAAGCCAGCCCAAGGTCCGTTGTCATCTCCGGTGCTGTCTCCTCCGTCTCTTCTGTTTTCTGTTCCGTTGTTTCGTTCTGCTGCTTGTCGGAAGATTCTCCATTCTGCTCTGCCGCCGTCACTTTCAAGGGCGCTGTAAGAAGCGCCAGGATCATCAGCAGGCTCCAGACGATATTTCGTGTTCTTCTCTTCATATTCCCCCGAAACATCTGCTCTTTCTTCCCTACAGGCTATGCAGACGACCGCAGAACTATGCTGTCTGTTCCGTTTACAGCAGCGGTGCCAGAAACTTCAGCGCACCGCGGAGTGCACGGACTGCAAAATTTTTCTTTCGGCAGTAGTCCATATTGATCTGCTCACACTGTTCAAACGTGGTCAGCGCATCCTCTTTTACCTGGCAACCGCACTGCTGCCGTACATCCAGACACCGCACTCAAAATGCAGGTACATGCTCCGGTAATCCATGTTGATCGTTCCGACCGTCGCAACTTCATCATCACAGACAAAGCTCTTGGAATGGATAAAGCCCGGCGTATACTGGTAAATCTGAACGCCGGATTCCAGCAGGATCTCGTAATTGGCCTGCGTCAGAATATAGACAATCTTCTTATCCGGGATGCCCGGCGTTACAATCCGCACATCGACTCCGCGCTTTGCCGCCATGCAGAGAGCGGTCAGCGTCTCGTTGTCCGGAATCAGATACGGGGTAAAAATATAAAGATATTTTTTCGCCTGTGAAATAATGTTCAGATAAACATGCTCGCCTACTGTCTCTCCATCCAGCGGGGAATCGCCGTACGGCTGCACAAAACCGTCTTTTTTAAACGCTTCCTCGTGATAGATCTCCGGCCGGTATGATTCGAAATTGCATTCCATACCGGTGATTGTGCTCCACATCTGCAGAAACATCACCGTAAAACTCCATACCGCCTCACCATGCAGACAGATTCCGGAATCCTTCCAGTGGCCGAACCGCTCCTTGCGGTTAATGTATTCGTCCGCAAGATTAATGCCGCCCGTGAAAGCCGTATGACCGTCGATCACGGCAATTTTCCGGTGGTCACGGTTATTTAAAATGACATTCAGCACCGGTCGGAACTGATTGAACGCCGCACACTTGATGCCCATCTGCTGCAGCGATTTATAATACTGATACGGCAGTGTCGTCACGCAGCCGAAATCATCGTAAATCAGCCGCACATCCACACCGGCGGCCGCTTTTTCCTTCAGAATCTCCAGCACCGTATCCCACAGATACCCCTCGCTGATGATGAAATATTCCATAAAAATGTAGTGTTCTGCCTTTTTGAGTTCCTCAATAAAGTGCTCAAACCATACATCTCCCAGCGGGTAATACTCTGTTTCTGTATTTTCATAAACAGGATAATGCGCATAATTGGTCAGATAGGAAGACTGCCCCGCTGCCAGGATATTTTCTTCCTCGAGCTTTTTACGCGTCTCTTCTTCCTCTCCAAGAACGCCTCCCTGCGAAAGCAGAACTGTATCGTAATGTGTACGGAATTTTCTTGCCACACTGGAATGGCCGAGAATGCCGTACAGGCAGATTCCGGTTACCGGAAGCGCCAGGATACAGACTGCCCACATCAGTTTGTAGCCGGGATTCATTTTTCGGATTATTGATAATCGAAAGCACTGCAATCAGGGAAAGGATCGTGACCGCATAGTTGATGTAGACAGATTTTTCATTGAGCTGCATCACAATTCCGGCCAGCCAGCAAAATTCCAGAAGAAGTGCAACACCGATAATGACCATACGGCTGGTAAGCAGCTTCAGAATCTTTTTCACGATACGAAACAGCTTGTTTGCTATTTTGTACAAAATTCTCATTTGTCACCGCCTTGCTGTTTTGTCAAAACCTGCGACTTTAAGTTACAAGTATAAAAATCCCCGGCAAAACAGATCGCCGGGGATTTTTTGCACATTAATTATACTTACGTTTTCTGGCAGCTTCAGATTTCTTTTTACGACGAACGCTTGGTTTCTCGTAATGCTCTCTTTTACGAATCTCCTGCTGAATGCCAGCTTTTGCACAGCTACGCTTAAATCTGCGTAAAGCGCTGTCCAACGTTTCGTTTTCTTTAACGATTACATTTGACATAGTCTCACACCTAACCTCCCTCCAGTTGTAGATTGTGCATAATACAACTGTATGGGTATTTTTTGCACTGTTCTTATTATACCAGAAAAATCTCGTACGTCAACAAGTTTTTTCATTTTTTTGCAAAATTTTTCCCTGCCGCCTGCCTGGCTCCTTTTCTGCCCTGCAGGCGGCAGGATTTTGTGCTGTTTTTCCTGCTTATTGTTATGCGATCTGGCCTTCCAGTACCTCGGCAGCTTTTGCAACTGCTTCGTCGATCTTCTCCGGATTCTTTCCGCCGGCCTGTGCCATGTTCGGACGTCCACCGCCGCCGCCGCCGACAACGGCTGCCACTTCTTTGATCAGTTTTCCGGCATGTGCACCTTTCTTCATCGCATCATCGGTTACCATGGCAAGAAGGCTTACTTTGCCGTCCTTTGCAGATGCCAGAACAACAACGCCGCTTCCCAGTTTTTCTTTCAGCTGGTCGCCAAGGTCACGCAGTCCGTTCATATCGACATCCGGTACGGATGCAGCGAGAAGTTTTACACCTTTGACTTCGGTTACTTTATCCATAACATCGCCGAGCGCTTCTTTTGCCAGTTTGCTCTTTAAGGACTCATTCTCTGCCTGGAGTGCTTTTGCCTCTGCCTGCAGATGAGCGATCTTCTCGAGGAGATCCGCCGGTGTTGTCTTTAAGAGAGCTGCTGCCTCATGCATTTTCTCTTCCTGTGCTTTATAGTATGCAGTAACAGACGGTCCGGTCAGAGCTTCGATTCTGCGGACACCTGCTGCAACGCCTGCCTCAGAAACAAGTTTGAACAGTCCAATTTCAGCGGTATTCTTTACATGGGTACCACCGCAAAGCTCTTTGGAGAAGTCTCCCATGGAAACGACACGTACTTTGTCGCCGTATTTCTCACCGAACAGAGCCATCGCGCCGGATTTCTTCGCTTCCTCAGTATCCATGATGTCGGTTACAACCGGGATCTGCTCCTGAATCTTTTCATTTACCAGATTCTCAACTTTTTCCAGTTCTTCCGGTGTCATAGCCTGGAAGTGAGCAAAGTCGAAACGGAGTCTGGTCGGGGTTACGAGAGAACCTTTCTGCTCTACGTGTGCACCGAGAACAGTCTTTAATGCCTTCTGCAGAAGGTGTGTTGCGCTGTGGTTCTTCTCGGTATTTTTTCTTGCCTCTTCGTTGACCTGAAGCGTAACTTTCTCGCCGTTTGAAATCATACCGGATTTCATGACACCGACGTGGCCGTATTTTCCGCCGCGGAGTTTGATGGTATCTTCTACTTCGAATACACCATTTGCTCCTTTGATGATACCGCAGTCGCCTTCCTGACCGCCCATGGTAGCGTAGAACGGGGTTTTCTCTACGAAAATGGTTCCCTTCTGGCCTTCCATCAGAGATTCTGCAATCTCAGTCTCTGTCGTCAGAACGGTTACTTTGGAGGTATCCTCCAGATGATCGTATCCGGTAAACTCAGTTGTTACGGACGGGTCGATCTCATCGTAAACGGTTGCATCAGCACCCATGTAGTTTGTTACTTCACGGCTCGATCTTGCACGCTCTCTCTGCTCTTCCATTGCTGCATGGAAACCGTCCTCGTCGATGCCGTAGCCCTTCTCCTCGAGGATCTCTTTGGTCAGATCCAGCGGGAATCCGTAGGTATCGTACAGTTTGAATGCATCCTGTCCGTCCAGAACTTTTTTGCCTTCGCTCTGCATTTTTTCTTCGAGCTCGGAGAGGATATGAAGTCCCTGGTCGATGGTTTTGTTGAACTGGGTCTCCTCGTTGTTCAGAACGTTGAAGATGAAATCTTTTTTCTCTTCAAGTTCCGGATATCCGTCTTTGGAGCCTTCGATTACGCTTGCGGAAAGGCGGGCAAGGAACAGTCCGTCAATGCCAAGCAGACGGCCATGACGTGCTGCACGGCGGATCAGACGGCGCAGTACGTAGCCTCTTCCTTCGTTGGTCGGCATGATTCCATCGGAAATCATGAATGTTGCGGAACGGATATGGTCTGTGATAAGGCGGATGGAAACATCGGTCTCATGATCTTTATCATACTCTTTTCCGGAGATTTCGCATACTTTGTTGCGGAGTGCCTGAATGGTGTCGACATCGAAGATGGAATCTACATCCTGTACGACAACGGCCAAACGCTCAAGTCCCATACCGGTATCAATGTTCTTCTGGATCAGGTCGGTGTAGTGGCCCTCGCCGTCGTTGTTGAACTGGCTGAATACGTTGTTCCATACTTCCATGTAACGGTCACACTCGCAGCCAACGGTACATCCCGGTTTGCCGCAGCCGTATTTTTCTCCGCGGTCATAATAAATCTCAGAACACGGACCGCACGGACCTGCGCCATGCTCCCAGAAGTTGTCCTCTTTTCCAAAACGGAAAATACGGTCTGCCGGGATGCCGATCTCTTTGTTCCAGATATCAAATGCTTCATCATCGTCCTGATAGATGGATGGGTACAGACGATTCGGATCGAGCCCTACTACCTGTGTTAAAAACTCCCAGGACCATGCGATTGCTTCGTGTTTGAAATAATCACCGAAGGAAAAGTTTCCGAGCATCTCAAAGAAGGTGCCGTGACGGGCTGTTTTTCCTACATTTTCAATATCGCCGGTACGGATACATTTCTGGCATGTTGTTACTCTTCTTCTCGGCGGAATCTCTGCGCCTGTGAAGTAAGGTTTCAGCGGAGCCATACCGGAGTTGATCAGTAAAAGACTTTTATCGTTGTGTGGAATCAACGAAAAACTCTTCATAGCAAGATGTCCTTTGCTCTCGAAGAACTCAAGAAACATCTTTCGTAATTCGTTTACGCCATATTTTTCCATGACTGTTTGTCCTCCAAATAATTCAGTGTGTCCCGGAATTTCTTCCGGGAATCCATTCTTTTATAATAGCACACTTAATTATTTAACGCAAATTTTTTTGAAATTCTTCTTTCCTTTTTTCAGAACGATACCGTCCTCGCCGAAGGCTGCTTTTTCTACGGCATATTTCGGATCTGTAATTTTCTCACCGTCTACGGATACACCGCCCTGCTCTACGGCACGGCGTCCTTCGTTTCTGGTCTTTGCAAGCTCTGCTTTGACAAGAAGGGTTACGATATCGATTTTATCGTCCGTGAAATCCTCTGCAGAAATTTCACTGGTCGGCATATGCTCGGAGCTTCCGGTAGAGAATACGGCACGTGCGCTTCCTGCGCTTTCTTTGCTTCTTCCTCGCCGTGTACCATGGAGGTCAGCTCATAGGCCAGGATCTCTTTTGCCTCGTTCAGCTTGCTTCCTTCCCAGGAATCCATCTCGTCGATCTGCTCCAGCGGCAGGAAAGTCAACATACGGATACATTTTAAGACGTCGGCATCATCCACGTTTCTCCAGTACTGGTAGAAATCGAACGGGCTGGTCTTGTTCGGGTCAAGCCATACAGCGTTTCCTGCGGTTTTACCCATCTTCTTGCCCTGAGAGTCGGTCAGAAGGGTGATGGTCATTGCATAGGCATCTTTTCCAAGTTTACGGCGGATCAGTTCGGTTCCTCCCAGCATGTTGGACCACTGGTCATCGCCGCCGAACTGCATATTGCAGCCGTATTTCTGGAACATGTGATAGAAGTCGTAGCTCTGCATAATCATGTAGTTGAACTCCAGGAAGGAAAGACCTTTTTTCCATACGCTGTTTGTAGCACTCTGCAGCGGAGCATGTTGTTGACGCTGAAGCATGCACCTACCTCACGGAGCAGTTCTACATAGTTCAGGTTCAGCAGCCAGTCTGCGTTGTTGAGCATCATAGCTTTTCCCTCGCCGAACTCGATGAAACGCTCCATCTGACGTTTGAAGCACTCTGCGTTGTGGTCGATCTCCTCGCGGGTCAGCATTTTTCTCATATCGGTTCTTCCGGACGGGTCACCGATCATGGTGGTGCCGCCGCCGATCAGGGCGATCGGTTTGTTTCCTGCCATCTGCATCCGTTTCATCAGGGTCAGTGCCATGAAGTGACCTGCGGTCAGACTGTCTGCGGTGCAGTCGAATCCGATATAGAACGTTGCTTTTCCATTGTTTACCAACTCTCTATTTCATCTTCGTCGGTTACCTGTGCCAGAAGGCCTCTGGCGATCAGTTCGTCATAAATCTGCATTTTGTTTTTCTCCTTTTTTCGGTTGACTTTCGGGTATGTGTTACCGTCTGGGACCAAAGTTTTTTATACAAAAAGACTCCCGTCCTTTCCGATTCAAAGGACGAGAGCCCGTATCTCCCGTGTTACCACCTTACTTCACAGCTGTCTCACGGCAGCTGCCTTTGTCGGTATCCAAAATCTCTGAATACCTGACGCTGTAACGTTCGTCTCTTACGTCGCAGCCTACTAAAAACGTGCATCATAGTTCCTTCTGCCGCCCGTTTTATTCGGTGCGCAACTCCGGGATGTATTCGAATCGTACAGAACCTGCATGCGCCTCTCATCTGCCGGCTGCTTTCTGTCCGCGTTTTGTACGTCTACTTGTTCCCTTCCAAGCCTTTTTCCATGTTCCATAGTATAAACGGTGATTCGAAATCTGTCAAGACTTCTGCTTTCCGTTTTTTCATCTATTTTTAATATCCGCGGTCCTGATCCATCATATACAGGAGTGCGTTGCAGATGCACGCCGCGATATTGCTGCCGCCTTTTCGTCCGCGTGCCACGATATACGGGATATTGGTCTGCATAATCAGTTCTTTGGACTGTACCACATTGACAAAGCCGACCGGAACTCCGATGATCAGCGCCGGTTTTATTTTTCCTTCCCCGATCAGTTCATAGAGGCGGACCAGTGCCGTCGGCGCATTTCCAACCGCAATAATCAGCTTTTTATCCAGCTCCGCCGCTTTTTCCATGCAGGCTGCCGCGCGGGTGCTTCCGGTTTCTTTTGCTCTTGCCGCAACATCTTCGTCTGACATAAAGCAGAGCGCTTCACCGCCGTGGCGCGCAAGCACCTTTTTGTTGATGCCAGATCTTGCCATCTGCGTATCCGTCACAATGCAGCTCCCTCCCGGATCGCCTCGATGCCTTTTGCCACCGCATGCTCCGAAAAGCAGAGATTATCCGCATAATCAAAATCCGCACTTGTGTGGATACAACGCTTTACAACCAGTTCCTGATCCTCTGGAAACGTTCTTCCGTTTAATTCTTCCGTGATAATTTCAAAGCTTCTCTTTTCAATCTCGTGCGGGCTTACCTGCTCCAGTTCTATCTTCATCTTTATGCCCCTTCTTCCAGAATTTGATAAATCTTCTTCATGTCGAGATGCTCGCGCAGCGCATCTGCGAGAATATCGTACTGTGTCTCTTTGAATGTCTGGTAATCGACACCGTGAATCTGCTCCATGGCAATTCCCTTATTCTTTGCAAGTGCTTCCACGATCCGCTCGGCAACTTCTTCTTTGTCGAAAATGCCGTGCACATACGTACCGTACACATTTCCTTTCTGTGCACCGTCCAGCTTATCCGAATCAGCACGGTTCTGATCATCGATGAACGTGAATGCTTCTGTTCCTTCTTTCCGCACTGTTTCTCCCATATGGATTTCATAGCCCTCGATCCGGTTCCCTCGATCCCGGCAAGAACGCCTTCTGTTTTTCCAAAAGCGCCCTCCGCGCGGGTTCTCGTCTTCTCACCGGCAAATACGGTATCCATCGGCAGGAGTCCCATTCCTTTGATCGTTCCGCCGGCTTCGACATGCAGCGGATCGCTCAGCGTATCTCCGAGCATCTGGAAGCCGCCACAGACACCGAAAATTACTTTTCCGGCCGCAGCCGCCTTCAGTACGGCCGCTTCCAGACCATTCTGACGCATCCAGAGCAGATCCTCCATCGTGTTTTTCGTTCCCGGAAGCAGAATCATATCCGGATTTTTCAGTTCGGAGACAGAGCTTACGTAGCGGAGTGATACGCCTTCGATCCGCTCGAACGGGTTGAAATCGGTGAAGTTTGAAATACGCGGGAGACGGATGACCGCAAGGTCAATGAGACCGATCTCCTCTTTTCTGGTGAATCGCTCGGTTAGACTGTCCTCGTCTTCCACTTCGATGTGGAGATACGGCGCCACGCCGACCACCGGGATGTGTGTTTTTTCTTCCAGCATCACAACGCCCGGGTCCAGGATGGTTTTGTCCCCGCGGAATTTGTTGATAATCAGACCCTTGATGCGGTCGCGCTCATCCGGCTCTAAAAGCTCTACGGTACCGTAAAGCTGAGCAAAAACGCCGCCGCGGTCAATATCTCCGACGAGGAGCACCGGTGCATCCACAAGCTTTGCCATTCCCATATTGACGATATCATCGGCTTTCAGGTTGATCTCCGCCGGACTTCCGGCTCCCTCGATCACAATGATATCATACTGTTCTTCCAGTGCATGGTACGCTTTCATGATGTCCGGGATCAGCTCTTTTTTGTGGGAAAAATATTCCCGCGCACTCATGTTTCCCAGTACCTCACCGTTTACAATCACCTGCGAACCGGTGTCATTCGTCGGCTTTAACAGAATCGGGTTCATCAAAACGGACGGTTCGATCCCGGCCGCTTCCGCCTGCATGACCTGTGCACGTCCCATCTCAAGGCCTTCTCTCGTAATAAACGAATTCAGCGCCATATTCTGTGATTTGAACGGCGCCACACGGTATCCGTCCTGATGGAAAATCCGGCATAAGCCCGCCGCAAGCAGACTTTTTCCCGCATTTGACATCGTTCCCTGTATCATAATTACTTTCGCCATCGTTTTTCCTCCTAAAACCACTGCAGAATCTGTGAAACGGCTTCTGTCAGAATCTGGTTTTCTTCATGTGTGCGTACGGCTGCACGGTAATATCCGTCGCAAGGCCCGGGTAGTTGGAACAGTCGCGGATCAGAATGCCGCCTTTTTCCAGCCGTGCGGCAAGTCCTTTCGGTCCCTCAAAGAACAGATAATTTGCACAGGAATCCCATACGGTAAGACCTGCTTTTTCCAGTTCTGCTTTCATCCAGGCGCGTTCTTCTCCGATCAGTTCCCGTGCTTCTTTGACGTAAGCATCCTCGTTCAGGCGGCAAGGCCTGCCATCTGCGCCGGAATCGAAACATTCCACGACTGCATGCTGCGGCTGATCCGATCCAGCAGATCCTCGTCGCTGCAGAGCAGATAGCCAAGACGCAGGCCCGGCATTGCGTAAATCTTTGTGAACGCACGCAGAATCAGCAGATTCGGATATTCGTCCAGTTTTCCCTGCATCGTCACTTTTTCCGGCTCCGGCAGAAATTCTATGAAACACTCATCCAGCACCAGATAGATGTTACGCTCCCGGCAGTTATCCAGGATCTTTAAAAGAAGCTCCTGCGGAATCGTAAGGCCGGTTGGATTATTTGGATTACATAAAAAGACAAGATCCAGATCGTCGGTCAGATCATCGCAGAAATCGTCCTGTAAAAGAAAGCCTTTTTCCTTTTGCAGCGGATACATACGGATAAAACACCCTGCCGCTGAAAGTGCTGCTTCATACTCTGCAAATCCCGGCGCTGCAATCAGCGCTTTTTTCGGGCGGAGAGCCTGTGTCAGGGCAAAAATAAGCTCCGCGGCGCCGTTTGCAAACAGGATATTTTCTTCTGGAAGCTGCTCCTTTTCCGACAGTGCCCGGGTCAGGTCCCGGCACAGTGCGTCAGGATACTGTTCCACCGATTCCGCGCTCTTTCTCACCGCCTCTTTCACACTTTCCGGAGTTCCAAGAGGATTGACATTCACAGAAAAATCGACTCTGCATTTTTTTCGTGTAAATGTCTCCTCCATGTGGATTTTGTCTCATACCATATGCCTTCCTTTCTCTTTTCCGTTGTGTTTCTATCTTCTCTTTTTACAGAAATAAAAAGAACGCGCGGATTCCCGCAAAGAACACCAGTCCGAGGAACGAGGTCAGATACATCAGATGATTTGCTCTTTTGATATCTTCCGCCTCGACCGGGCGGATGTCATCGCCGATCGTTGGTTTCTTTACGACTTTGCCGAAATACACGGCATCTCCGGCAAGCTGTACTTCCAGCGCCCCTGCCATAACTGCTTCTGTCTGCGCAGAATTTGGGCTGGCGTGGCAGTAACGGTCGCGTTTGTAAATTTTTTTCTGCATTTTTCCAGTTCATGCGCTCGCATGCAGACGCAAGAATCATCAGCCATGCGCTGATTCTCGCCGGTATGTAATTGACGACATCGTCCAGCTTTGCCGCACACCGTCCAAAATACAGATATTTGTCATTTTTGTATCCCACCATGGAATCCATGGTATTGATGGACTTATACAGAAAGCCCACTGCCGGTCCGCCGATGGCAAGAAAGAGGAGCGGTGCAATGACACCGTCCGACGTATTCTCCGCGATCGTTTCCACGGCAGCTTTTGTCACTCCTGTTTCCGAAAGATTTTCCGTATCACGTCCTACGATCATGGAAACCGCATAGCGCGCCCCCGGAAGATCGTTTTCTTTTAATTTCTGATAGACCTTCATGCTCTCATCCTTCAGGCATTTCGTTGCCGGAATCTGCCAGCACCAGAGAACCTCCAGAAGGAAGCCGATGACCGGATGAATTTTAAATGCCGCAAAGAGCAGCAGTGCCGGAACACCGTATCCCGCCAGACAGACGAGGATCACGAGAAAAACTCCTCCGGCAAGCTCTCCCTTTGGCGTTTTCGGAAATACCTTCCGCAGCCATTTTTCCAGCAGGGCAATGAGATTTCCGATCACACGGATCGGATGATACAAAAAGGAGGGATCTCCAAGCAGCAGGTCCAATCCATAGCCCACAATCAGGGCTGCTAATGCTGTTTTCATCTTGTTTTCTCCTGTTCTTTCCGGTAAGAGACACACTGCTCCAGAAATTCCAGTGCGAGGTGCGGACTTGCCATATAGTAAAGATGCGGGAATCCCGCCATCATCCGTTTTGTCGCATGAATGCATTCCCAGTTCCGCTTCCGCAGCGGTTTTGCCGCATGCCATGCACTTCCGCAGTCTGTGCTGTCAAAGTAATGGAACTCATGGCCGCGCACCGGATTTCCGCCGTTCCGAAAGGTATCCTTCGTGTTTGGCGTGAGGGTGATATAGCCGAATCTTCCAGCTTTTTTGTCCGATAAACATTTCCCGGAACAGCCTGTACCATAGGATACACATTTCCATCCATATCCTCCATGGATTCTGACAGGTACATATAACCGCCGCATTCTGCAAGAACCGGCATTCCCTGACGGATGTTATCGCGGATCTTCGTTCTCATGGTCTGGTTTTCCGAAAGCTCTTCTGCGTGCAGCTCCGGGTAGCCGCCGCAGAACAGAAATCCGTCTGTATTCTTTGGCGGCTCCGCATCGGAAAGCGGCGAAAAATATTCGATTTTGGCTCCAAGTGACGCGAGAAGCTCCAGATTATCTCGATAAAAGAAACAGAATGCTTCATCCTTTGCAACGGCAAGAATCGGCTTCGCAGCACGCACCTTGGCGGCTGCTTCGCTTTCTGTCACCTTACGCAGGGCTTCCGGCATTTTTCCCGAGAGCTCTTCTGCCCCTTCTGCAATCGCAAGAATTTTTTCAAAATCCAGTGTCTTCTGCAGTGTTTCTGCAAGCAGATTGACCTGCTCCTGCAGATTTTCCACCTCATCCGGCATCACAAGGCCGAGGTGGCGGCTTTCTAAGTGGCATTCCTTCAGTTCCGGCACAAAGCCGACACAGGAAATGCCAAGTTCTTTTTCCGCCATCGGCGCGATCTCCCGGTACAGCATCTCTGACATCCGGTTAAAGATTACACCGGCGATCCGGCTGTCCTCTTTGTACTGCAGGTATCCCTTGATAAAGGCAAGCGCTGAAACGCTCATGCCTTTGGCATCGACAACCAGAAGAACCGGCGTTTTTGTCATACCGGCGAGATCGTAGGCGCTGCCTTTGGTAGAAATTCCGCCAAGACCGTCGTAATACCCCATAACGCCTTCCAATACGGAAATGTCATGACCCGCTGCATGTTTGCAGAACAGATACTGTGTTGTTTCTTCCTCTGTGAAAAACGGATCCAGATTACACGACGGGGCGCCGATTACCTGTTCGTGAAACATCGGATCGATATAATCCGGGCCGCATTTAAACGCTGCGGGCTGCTTTCCCATCTGCTGCAGTGCACGGAGCAGTCCGCAGGTGATCATCGTTTTCCCGCTTCCGCTCCTTCCTGCTGCCAGCATGATTCTTGGTGCTTTCATTCTTTGGCACCTCCCTGGGCTGTAAAGATATAAACCGGATTCTGGGCAATCATCAGATGGCTTCTTCCGGCCTTTTTCGCATTGGAAGCCTGCAGGCAGACGATTTCCGGCTCTTCAAATGCAAGTTTTTTGAAACACGATGCTGCCTCCGCTAATGTTTCCACGGTTACTGTATTTAATACCACGCGGATGTTCGGATTCTTCCGCAGGAGCAGTTCCAGAATCTCTTTTAAGTTTCCGGCAGACCCGCCGATAAATGCATGCGTCGGAACCGGGAGTGCTTCGAGTGCTTCCGGTGCAGTTCCCTCAATAATTTCCAGATGATCCACTGCAAATTTCTTTTTATTTTCCTGCAGAAGTGCAACGGCTGCCGGATTTTTTTCTATCGCATATACTTTCCCTGTGCTGCACGAAGCGCCATCTCAATCGAAACAGAACCTGTGCCCGATCCAATATCATAGACAACAGAATTCGAAGAAAGCTGCAGATGTGAAAGAGACGCATTGCGCACTTCCCGCTTGGTCATCGGTACTTTGTCACGCAGAAATACTTCATCTGCCATGCCGGCTGTAACTCTGGTTCCGGATTCGGATTTTCAAACAGAAGAACCGCAAGCGGAGCAAACTCCATTTTAGCAAGTTCGAATGGGGTTCCTGTCACAATCTGTTCTTCCGGATACGACAGATCCGTTCCCACATACAGCACAATCTGCTCCCAGCCGTACGAACTTAACGTCTGGCAGATTTCCCTGACACTGCCCTTTCCGCCGGCGATCGCCAGAGTTTTCCGGTTTCGGCGGACCGTCTCCAGAAAGTTGCAGTGCTGTCCGTGCAGGCTCACAAATGCTGCATCCTCCCAGGACACTCCGATTTGGCACAGAAATAAACCAGCGAAGAAATTCCCGGCTCTACACGGACAGAAAAATCCGCATCTTCCGCAAGGACGGCCTGAAGTTTCTTTGCTCCGCTGTAAAAGCCGACATCACCCGACTGCAGAAGAACAATCTTTTCATATTCCGGGTGCGCCTTCAGATACTCGTAAATCTTTTCCGGGCTGTATTCTGCAAGCATTGGCTTCTGATATTTTTCTACTGCTTTTGTCATGCGTCCCGCACCGATCAGCACATCCGCCTGCTCACACGCGTCTACGAGCGCCAGCGTCATCTGTGCTTCTGCACCAGGTCCGATTCCGGCGATCACGACGTCCCGTTTCACGGACAGATCAAATTTTTCAACGAGATACCGCTTGACCTCGTCCTCCGAGAGTCCTTCTTCCTCTTTCGGACGGCCGATCAGAACGACACGGACACCGGCCTTTTTTGCTGCCTCAATTTTTTCTTCAAAGCCGCCGTTTCTTCCGGATTCCTTCGTTACCATCCATTCGGCATGGAACGACTGCAGCATTGCAACGTTCATGTCCATAGAAAACGGTCCCTGCATGCCTATGGTATGTGCGGCATCAAATCCAAGTTCCGCGCAGGATGCAATTACGCCTGGCAACGGCAGCACCCGGGCATACACACGGTTTTTATAATCCGGAAGCTCTGCAAATTTTGCGAGTTCCTTGCTTCCTGTTGTCACCAGAATCTTTCCCTCTGTGCCCGCCAGATACGATACCGCTTCTTCTGTCGTGTCGACCATGACGCAGGATGGATCTGCCGCAAGCGACGGCCGCAGCAGCCGAAGGTACGTTTTTCCTGCTTTTTCACATGCAGACCGGATATTTTCCGACACAAGATCGGCATACGGATGGGTTGCATCGATAACCATTTCCGGCTGTTCTTCGCCAAAAGCTGTTCCATCTCTTCTTCTGTCAGTCTTCCGCTTCGAACCGTCAGGGCACCGCCCTCCTCGATCCGGCACTTGCCGTATTCTGTCGCCGTACAGGCAAGGGATGCAATCTCATATTTCTTCAGAAAACTGCAGATCTCCCGGCCTTCCGTCGTTCCGGCAAAGACGATTACTTTATTCATAGCGATATCCCCTCGGCGTTACCATGTGATCCCGGATTTCCTTTGTCTGACTGTTTCCGATAAATACCGTCGTAAACATATCCACTTTTGTATTGCGAAGTTCTGCAAGCGTCATGGTCCGGCTCGTCTCCCCGTCTCTTCCGATCTGGCTTACGATTCCGCAGACGGTTTCCGGCGCTTTGTAACGAAGCATCAGATCACACGCTTTTTCCAGATAATCCGCTCTCTTATGGCTTCCCGGGTTATAAAGACAGATGACAAAATCCGCTTCCGATGCCAGCAGAAGACGTTTTTCAATTTTCTCCCACGGTGTCAGAAGATCGCTCAGGCTGATCAGGGCGAAGTCGTGGATCAACGGTGCACCAAGAACGGCAGCGCTCCCGTTGCGGCGGTCACGCTGGAATTACCTTAATTTCAATATCAGGCCATTCTTCCGAAAGCTCATACATCAGACCTGCCATACCGTAAACGCCGGCATCTCCGCTGCAGATCATAGCAACCTGTTTTCCCTCTGCCGCAGTTTCAAATGCTAGACGCAGCGCTCCACCTCTTTCCGCATCGGTGTCGTCAGAAATTCTTTTCCTGCAAAATGTTCTTTTACCAGATCCACATAGACGGTATAGCCGATGATCACATCGCAGTTCCGCAGCGCATCCGCCGCCTCGATCGTCATTTTTTCATATGCTCCGGGGCCGATGCCCACGACAAAAATTGTACTCAAAATACTGCCCTCCAGTCCGCCGCAGCCAGTGCAACTGTTACACCGTCCGCTGCCTTTTTTTTCTTTATCAGTCTGCCGCCGGCGAGAACTGCGCTGCGCTCACAGACATTGTCAATTCCTGTAATCTTCTTCACAAACGGAGACGGCGTAAATTCCCCCTCCGCTGTTTCCAGTTCTTCTGCAGAAAAGGTCCGGTACTGCCAGCCATACTTTTCCACCAGCTGCAGAATTCCCGGCTCCTGCGCTTTCAGATCAATACTTGCCGCCTGTCGAACTGCTTTTGGAGAAATCCCGGCCGCCGCAAGTGCCGCAAGAACCTTTTTCTTCAATCCGGCCGGCCGGTGTATTCTTCTTACAGCCGATGCCGACGGTGATCACCTTCGGGATCAGGTGAAGTGTTCTCTCATATGGCGAATCCTCTTCCGATGTGGTAATGCAGATTCCCATCGACGGTTTTGCCGCCTCTTCCGGGATCAGTTCCTCCGGTTTTGTTCCTCCACCGGAAAACGACTGCAGAATCCAACCGTTTTTCCGTCCAACCAGAAGCGCCGCTGCCTCTTTTGCCAGCTCCATCTCACAAATTTCACAATGATTTTTTACAGCAAAGACATCGACCGCAAACTTGTGATTGACATCCGTTGCCGTTGTAATGACCGGAACCGCACCCGTTACAGCTGCAACTTCTTCCGTCAGCTCGTTTGCCCCGCCGATATGGCCGGAAAGTAATGAAATCACGAACTTTCCCTGTTCATCCATACACAGAACCGCCGGATCTGTCTTTTTACTTTTCACGTACGGTGCAATACTGCGCACCGCAATCCCGCACGCCCCGATAAACAAAATCGCATCCATTTCCTGAAACATGCGCTCTGTCCATGCAGGAAGCGACGGTGCAATCGCAGGAATTCCCGCTTCTTTCCCGTACTTTTCCAGTGCATATCCTTCACAGCTGTGTTTTTTCAGTGCCGCACAGAGTTTTTGATTCCAGACGCATCCGTTTCTTGTAAAACTTGCTATGGCTATTTTCATCTTATTTTTCTGCCTCTCGGAATTCGGTGGTAAACGCCGGATTGTACAGATCACTTCTGCGGTAATTTCCCTGGGAAACGGCATTTCCGATGATCATCAGCGCTGTCTTGGTGATCTGGTTCTTTTTCGCCGTCTCGGCAAGTGTTCCAACGGTGCAGACGAACGTCTTCTCCTCCGGCCAGGTTGCTTTGTAAACGATCGCTGCCGGAGTATCTGCCGTATAGCCGCCTGCAATCAGCTCACGGGAAAGTTCCTCTAAGAGTCCCGTGCTTAAGAATACAACCATCGTTGCCTGATGTGCCGCAAAAGACGCAATGCTCTCCCGCTCCGGAACCGGTGTTCTTCCGGCCATTCTGGTGATGACAACACTCTGGGAGATATCCGGCAGCGTATATTCCATTTCAAGGGCAGCAGCCGCTCCGCAGAAAGAGCTGACACCCGGACAGTCATCGTGAGCGATTCCAAGGGCATCGAGCGCATCAATCTGTTCGCGGATTGCACCGTACAGGCACGGATCTCCCGTGTGGAGTCTTGCCACAGTCTGGCCTTTGCTTTCGGCCTCTTTCATAACATCAATCACCTGCTCCAGCGTCATGGTTGCACTGTTATATACCACACAGCCCTCTTTTTTCAGATCCAGCAGTGCCGGATTGACAAGAGAACCTGCATAAATGATAATGTCCGCCTCACCAAGCAGCTTCTGTCCTCTTACCGTAATCAGATCCGGGGCTCCAGGGCCCGCTCCAATAAAATGTACCATCTATTTTTTCCTCTTTTCTTTTACAATAATCAGTGAATAGTAACTTGCCTGGTCCGGGATTTCTTCCGCGCTGAAATACTTCTGTTCCGTATCCATGCCGCAGTTTTCTACCATCACCGCCCGGCAGTTCTTTTCCTTCAGGAACTGTTTCACAGCCGGCATCTTTTTACCCGCTTTCATCAGAACCTTTGTTCCTGAAAGTTCCAGTGCATCTTCAATCTGGTAAGACGCCGGAATCACATGCAGTTCTTCGGAATTTTCCACCAGTCCCTCGGAAAGAGATGCTGCTGCCGCGCAGAACGATGTAACACCGCTTACAATTCTCGCATCGTAACCGTCTTCCAGTACCCGTCTGTGTACATAAAGTAGGTAGAATACACGGTTGGATCTCCGAGTGTCAGAAATACTACGTTTTTTCCTGCATCCAGCAGCTCCTCTATTTTTTCTGCACCGCGCCGGTGATTTTCCTTCAGTTCTTTGGCATTCTTTGTCATCGG
>ENA-OQBJ01000639-OQBJ01000639.1-human-gut-metagenome-genome-assembly--contig:-NODE-639-length-17658-cov-10.669443_pt1 | contig 17658 bp, 17 predicted proteins | sample MGYA00242743_ERZ504545 | MGnify/ENA primary metagenome ERZ504545 (study PRJEB26092, sample SAMD00036252) | human gut metagenome | host: Homo sapiens | study: EMG produced TPA metagenomics assembly of...
TTTCGTTTATTGAAGCTTAGTAAACCTGACTTGTCAATTGCTTGACGGTTCGTTTCTTTTACCCAGTCAACTTTCTTATTTCTAAGAAGTTAACCGCTTCTTGTACTACTTGTCTGTTTATGTAAAAACTTTCAAAGAACTCTTTCTTCAATCGCTAAGAGAAAGTGTATTTCTCAAAAGCGAGTGCAAAAGTACTAACTATTTTTCATTCCACCAAATCTTTTCGCAAAAAAGTTTAGATTTTAGCGCATTTTTAACACTTGTAAAGACTTTCTAGAGTTTTTCTTACCACTACACTTTATTTTATACATGCACACGCCTGCCTGCATGTGCGGGCGCACACCCGCAAGCGCATTAATAATATTGTACTCATATTCCAAGACCGAAAAGAAATCAGGATTCAACTAGAAAAGTATTATCCGGAGAATATATCTATCAAAGAAGAATATTACTATACGAAGAAGAATATTATCGAAGAAAAGGGAGAAACTCAGAAAAAACATTTTGCCAATTAAAAAAAATATAGTACCTTTGCACACGTTTTAACGGATAACAAGATTAATTACATATATTTTAAAACTTTCAAATGAAGGCATTAGCAATTAAGTCGAGTTTGTTTTCCTGTTTAAAGACATACAACAAGAAAACATTCATGTCTGACCTCATGGCAGGTATCATCGTTGGTATCGTAGCCCTGCCTCTGGCCATCGCATTCGGTATCGCTTCTGGCGTGACCCCTGAAAAGGGTATCATCACCGCCATTGTAGCAGGTCTCATCATCTCCATCTTCGGTGGAAGCAAAGTGCAGATTGGTGGTCCTACGGGAGCATTCATCGTTATCATCTATGGCATTATCCAGAAATATGGCATGGAAGGTTTGACGATAGCGACACTGATGGCTGGTCTGTTCCTAGTTCTCTTCGGACTTCTCCGTCTTGGAACCATCATCAAGTATATCCCTTACCCTATCGTTGTGGGATTTACCAGTGGTATCGCCGTAACCATCTTCACGACCCAGATCAAGGATCTCTTTGGATTGACGTTGACTTCAAATCCTTCTGATTTTCTGGAGAAATGGGGCGTCTACTTCCAAAGCTTTGACACCATAGATCCTTGGTGTGCCCTTATCGGAGTAGTAAGCGTAGTGGTTATCGCCATCACCCCTAAGTTCAGCAAGAAGATTCCGGGCTCTCTTATTGCCATCATCCTGATGACCGTTGTAGCCTTACTGCTCAAGCAGTTTGCCGGCGTTGAGAGTATCGAGACCATTGGTGACCGCTTTTCTATCAGCAACGAACTGCCTGCAGCTCAGGTACCAGCCATGAATTGGGAGACCATCAAGAGTCTTGTATCACCAGCTATCACCATCGCCATCCTGGGAGCCATTGAGAGTTTGCTTTCAGCAACTGTTGCCGATGGTGTAATCAGCGATCATCACGACAGTAACACCGAGTTGGTAGCTCAGGGTTTGGCCAATATCGCCTCTCCCCTCTTTGGCGGTATTCCTGCAACAGGTGCCATTGCCCGCACAATGACCAATATCAATAATGGCGGTAAGACTCCTATTGCAGGCATCATCCACGCCATAGTTCTGCTGCTCATCTTCCTCTTTCTGATGCCTCTTGCCCAGTACATTCCTATGGCATGTCTTGCCGGTGTATTGGTAGTTGTATCTTACGGAATGAGCGGATGGAGAAGTTTCCTGGCATTGATGAAGAATCCGAAGAGCGATGTAACCGTACTTCTGATTACCTTCTTCCTCACCATCATCTTCGATTTGACAGTAGCCATTGAAGTGGGTCTGATTATCGCCTGTCTGCTCTTCATGAAGCGAATGAGCGAAACCACCGACGTGACAGCTATTACCGATGATGAGATTGACTTGAACAAGGAGTTTGACTTCCTCTCTACCAACCTGGAGCACTATACGATTCCGAAGGGCGTAGAGGTATACGAAATCAATGGTCCTTTCTTCTTCGGAGCTGGTAACAAGTTTGAGGAAGTGATGGCAGCTTTCGGTGACCGTCCACTGGTACGCGTCATCCGTATGCGCAAGGTTCCATTTGTTGATTCAACCGGTATCCATAACCTCACCAACCTCTGCGAGATGAGTCAGAAGGAGGACATTCAGGTTGTACTCTCCGGTGTTTGCGAGAAGGTAAACGCCCAGTTGGAAAAGGCTGGCTTCTACAATATTCTTGGCAAGGATAATATCACAGATCACATCAGCAAGGCTCTGAAACGTGCAGAAGAGATTATAGAGAAGAAAACTGTTAATAGTTAATAGTTAATAGTTTACAGGCTGTAGACCATCAAATAAAAAAGATGCATTGCTGGATATACCAGTAATGCATCTTTTTATTGTCATCAAGTAACTGTTAACTATAAACTGTTAACTATCAACTATTACAGAACCTTTCCCAGAAACTCCTGCAATCTTGGCGATTTCGGATGGTTGAATATTTGCTCAGGAGTTCCGTCTTCCGTGATATAGCCGTCACTGAAGAAGAGTACACGGTTGGCCACTTCTCTTGCAAATCCCATCTCGTGGGTCACCACCACCATCGTCATTCCCTCGGCAGCAACATCTTTCATCAGCTGCAGCACCTCTCCCACCATTTCCGGATCGAGAGCCGAAGTCGGCTCATCAAAGAGGATTACCTCAGGATTCATCGCTAAGGCACGGGCGATAGCTACGCGCTGTTTCTGTCCGCCCGACAGACTGTCGGGATAACTGTCGGCCTTATCCAGTAATCCGATACGGGTCAGGAGTTCCGTTGCCTTCTCATCAGCCTCTTCCCTTGTCATCTTACCCAATTCTACCGGAGCCAGCATGATGTTGCGGCGTATGGTCATATTAGGGAAGAGATTGAACTGCTGGAATACCATACCCACCCTCTGGCGCATTCGGTTGATATCAACATCGCTTGATGTAATATCCATATCATCGATAAAGACTTTACCCTCGGTAGGTTCTTCCAGAAGGTTGATGGAACGCAGGAAGGTACTCTTGCCACAACCCGACGGACCGATGATGCAACCACCTCACCTTTACTCACCGAGGTGGTAATGCCTTTCAGCACCTCGTTGTCGCCGAAGCGTTTACGAAGTCCTTCTATCTTGATTATTTCGTTCATTTTATCCATTGTTTTAAAGCTTTTGCCCTTTCAGGATCCCTCATTTCCTTTCGCTCTTTCTCAGTCTCTTCTCCAGCCTTCTCACTCCAGCGTTCAGTCCGAGAACAAGAACGAGATAGAGGCAGGCTACTACGCCCAACGGCATCATCGCTTCGTAAGTAATGCTTCGGATGATGTCGGAACCCTTGGTCAAGTCTACCAGTCCGATATAACCGCTGATAGAGGTTTCCTTGAGCAGAGTGATAAGCTCGTTACCCATAGCCGGAAGCACATTCTTGAAGGCTTGCGGAAGGATGATGAGACGCATCGTCTTGCCATACGAAAGACCAAGACTTCTACCCGCCTCCATCTGACCATTATCCACCGACATAATGCCCGAGCGGATTACCTCGGCAATATAAGCTGCCGAGTTCAAGCCGAAGGCGATGACAGCACCAGTATCTTATTGACATCTGCTGATGCAAACACCACATAATAGATAATGAGCAACTGCACCATGGTTGGCGTGCCTCGCATGATGGTAAGGTACAGCTGGCAGAGCATGTTCGGAATCTTCCAGTCGCCCTTACGTTCATGACGTGCTCTGACAATAGCTATCAGCGTTCCGAGTATCACGGAAAGGATGATGGCGAAGAAGGTAATGATGAGTGTATTGCCCAAACCCTGCAACAGATACTGATAACGGTTGTCATCTATGAAGCAGGATTTAAACTTATCTATCACTCCCGGCTGGTTACCAACTGCTTTCACTTCATTGGAATTCACCATGATAACCTGTCGCACATCGGCATAGGAATCTGTAAATCCGATATTCTTCTTCCGTTCAGGAGTAACCGTGATGCCGGCAATACCCGCATCTGCCTTACCAGCCTGTACAGAGGTGATGATGGCATCAAACTCCATATCGAGAATCTCGACATCCACGCCCAGCACATCGCCGATGGCATTCGCCACATCCACGTCGATGCCCACAATCTTGCCATTCTGGTAATATTCGAAAGGCTCGAAGGTAGCGTTGGTGGCAAAACGGAGACTCGTCTTCAAGCCGAGTTTCTGCAGCGCTTCCGGTCCCACCTTCTTCACCTCAGAAGTCTTTGGCGTATAAGCCACGGCTATGCCCCGTTCCAGATGGCGGTTGACGATGGAATCGATGACGCCATTCTCTTTCAGGATACGGATGGCATGATTGATGGACTGCTGCAACTCAGCATGATCCTTAGCCACGCAGATGGCGAAAGAGGATGCATCGAAGGTTTCGGGCAGGATACGGAGCGATGGGTTCACCCGTTGGAATGCCTTGGCTGGCGCCTCATCGGTCACCATGCAGTCTATCTTACCCTGCAGGAGTGCCTGGATGGCATCGGCTCCCTTGTTATACCGTTCTACCTTGGTACCGCCACCTTCCTTTTCCAGCTCCGTAGCTAGTCCGTCGCTAGTAGTACCGAGCTGCACACCAATCACAGCCCCCTTCAAATCAGTCTTGCTCTTGATTTGCCTGTCAGCATCTGACGCTCCCGAGCCACACGCCACGAAGAGCACACTCAGGAGTAAAGTCAAGAAGCCCAGCTTAAACTTTCCCGTTTTTCTGTATTTCATCATTTCAGGCATTCGCTTATTGTTGTTTCAAATACTCAGCACACATCTCTGCACATCTTTCTCCGTCTACACCAGCCGATACGATTCCGCCAGCATAACCAGCACCTTCGCCACATGGGAAGAGTCCCTGGATGCGGACATGCTGCAAGGTTTCGCGGTCACGGACGATGCGGACAGGCGATGAGGTTCTCGTCTCCATCGCTATCAGCGTAGCCTCGTTGGTCAGGAAACCATGGGCATTCTTGCCGAAGGTTTTGAAGCCTTCCTGCAGTCGCTTGCTCACGAAAGACGGCATCCAGAAATGCAACGGACTCGAAATCAAGCCTGGTGCATAGCTACTCTTTGGCAGATCATAACTCAATCGATTGTTCACGAAGTCAGCCATGCGCTGTGCCGGAGCAGTCTGCTTCATGTTGCCCTGCTGCCAGCATTGCTTTTCCACGATTTCCTGGAAGTACATCATTTGGAGTGAAGAGTGAGGAGTGAAGAGTGAAGCATTCTCCTGCGCCTTCATTTCCTGCTGTTCGATGACAGACTGATGCTCCTTCACAAACTGCGCCACATCCTCGGGATGAGTTTCCACCACCATGCCCGAGTTGCTCCAGGCAGTACCGCGGTTGCTCGGACTCATACCGTTCACCACGAGCTGTTCCGGTCCTGTAGCAGCCGGAATCACAAAACCGCCCGGACACATACAGAAGCTATAGACACCTCTGCCATCTACCTGAGTAACAAAGCTATATTCGGCAGCAGGCAGATATTTTCCTCTACCATTCTTATTGTGATACTGAATCTGGTCGATGAGTTGGGAAGGATGTTCCAGACGCACACCTACGGCGATGCCTTTTGCCTCGATATCTATCTTTTCCGAAGCGAGATAACGGTATACATCGCGGGCACTATGGCCTGTTGCCAGGATAACCGGTCCGCGATAAGTTTCCTCAGCACCCGTAGCCAGATTCACGGCTTCTACACCTATCACCCTATCGCCAGCTGCAGCATCAGGAGCCGTCAGCTTACCTTCACTCTCAAGGATCAGACGAATCATCTTGGTCTGGAAATGCACTTCGCCGCCACACTTGATGATGGTGTTGCGCATGTTTTCAATGACGCGTGGCAACTTGTCGGTACCGATATGCGGATGGGCATCTGCCAGGATATTGGTATTGGCACCATGCTGGCAGAATACGTTCAGAATCTTGTCTACACTTCCCCTTTTCTTGCTTCGGTATAGAGTTTGCCGTCACTATAAGCACCGGCTCCACCTTCACCGAAACAGTAGTTGCTCTCACCATCTACCTTCTGAGTCTTGGTAATGTTAGAGAGGTCTTTCTTGCGTTCGCGCACATCCTTGCCTCGCTCCAGCACGATAGGACGGTATCCCAGTTCTATCAGGCGCAGGGAAGCAAAGAGGCCGCCAGGTCCCTCACCCACAACGATAACACGAGGTCTGCTGCTCACATCCGGATATTCGGTATGGACATACTGGTCGTCCTGCGGAAATTCGTTGATATAAGCACGCACCTTTAGATTGACGAAGATGGTGCGCTGACGGGCATCGATGCTTCTCTTCAAAACCCTCACCTGGTTGAGCGTTCTTACATCCAATCCCTTTTCTTTGGCGAGATAACGCTTGATGCCTTCCTCGCTGGCTGCCTGTTCGGGCAGAATTCTTATCTGGTATTCTTGAATCATTTACTTTGAACTTTGAACTTTGAACTTTATGATTAGTTTTATGAAAATGACGAGTGACAAGTGACGGATTTCACATTACATTCACAATTCACTTTTCACTTTCACTTTTCACTTTTTCATGCTTCCATTGTAGCCAGCACTTCGAGCGTATCCAGCTGATACATGGTGAACTTACCATCTTCCAATGTTGCAAAGGTTGGCGGATTGCCACCCTTCGGGAAGGTGATGCTGCCGGTATTTACGATGGCCTGCCCCTTCTCGTTATGAGAGAGTTCCCAGAGATGGGAGTGTCCATAGATCATAGCCTCGTAAGGCCCCTTCGGCATGTTTTCCTTATTGTATACATGTCCATGAGTCAGAAGATAGCGCTTGCCTCCGTCTACCAGCAAGGCATAGGTCTCCATGATTGGGAAATCGAGGAGCATCTGGTCTACTTCCGCATCGCAGTTGCCACGCACAGCGATAATCTTGTCTGCCAGCGCATTCAGTCTTTCTACGATGCCCTTAGGATCGATTCCTTCCGGAATACGGTTGCGGGGACCGTAGTTGATGATATCCCCCATGATGCACATCATGTCACAATGTTCAGCCTCGAAGAAATCGAGGACCTTTTCCAGGGCTGGCAAACAGCGTGGATATCTGAGAATAAAAGATATTTCATTCGTTCCTTCTTATGTTTGTTATGCTTATGTCTTTTATGCATTGAATTGCAAGCGCAAAATTAAGCAAATAATCCGAAACCCCCAAACATTTCAACGTTTTTTATATATATAATAAGGTATAAGGGAGAGGAAGAGCCTATAATTATCTACTGAAATAGCTTTTTTATCTACAATATGCTACTTTTTTGTTAAAATCCTTGGCAGTTTGATATATTATTCGTACATTTGCCTCAAGTTCTGCTTCGGCCCCGGTCGTTTCGGGGGAGGCATTACATTACCAACGTAAAATTCAAGAACATATGAAAGTATTAAAATTCGGCGGAACATCGGTTGGTTCCGTAAAAAGCATCCTCAGCTTGAAACGTATCGTTGAAAACGAGGCTAAGAAACAGAGTGTAGTGGTTGTCGTGAGCGCGCTTGGCGGTATCACGGACAAACTCTTGCAAACCTCTCAACTTGCCCTCAAGGGTGATGAACAGTGGAAAGTAGAATTCGAAGCCATGGTTGATCGCCACCACAAGATGATAGACACCATCATCACCGACACTACAGACAGAGAAAACTTATTCAAATCGGTTGATGCCCTCTTCGAACAGTTGAAGAGCATCTATTTTGGTGTGTACCTCATCCACGACCTCAGCGAGAAAACGCAGGATGCCATCGTGAGTTATGGTGAAAGACTCAGTTCCAAGATTGTTGCCACATTGATTCGTGGAGCCAAATGGTTCGACTCACGCAACTTCATCAAGACTGAGCGCAAGAACGGCAAAGGCAAGCATGTACTCGACAGCGAGCTGACTAACAAACTGGTAAAAGAAGCTTTTGCAGAAATTCCACGCATATCTCTCGTTCCGGGTTTTATCAGTCGTGACAAGAACACAGATCGCACCACCAACCTTGGCCGTGGCGGTAGCGACTACACAGCAGCCATCATAGCAGCTGCCCTCGATGCAGAAGTGCTCGAAATCTGGACTGATGTAGACGGTTTCATGACCGCTGACCCACGTGTCATCAAATCAGCTTATACCATCAACGAACTGAGTTACGTTGAGGCGATGGAGCTTTGCAACTTTGGTGCAAAGGTCATCTACCCTCCAACCATCTACCCGGTTTGTGTCAAGAATATTCCTATCAAGGTTAAGAACACCTTCAACCCAGATGCTCCGGGCACCATCATCAAGAACAAGATAGATGGCGACCAGAAGCCTATCAAGGTATCTCTTCCATCAACGGTACAGCGCTCATCACCGTAACCGGTCTTTCCATGGTCGGCGTGATTGGTGTAAACCGCCGTATCTTCACCGCTCTTGCCAACGAGGGCATCTCTGTGTTCATGGTGTCACAGGCATCATCTGAGAACTCTACCTCTATCGGTGTGCGCGAGCAGGATGTAGAAGAGGCTGTAAAGGTATTGAACAATGAGTTCCACAACGAGATTGCCGATGGTGCCATGTTCCCAATGCACGCAGAGAAGGGCTTGGCTACTATCGCCATCGTGGGTGAAAACATGAAGCATGCAGCCGGTATTGCCGGTAAGCTCTTCGGAACCCTCGGCCGTAGCGGTATTTCCGTCATCGCCTGTGCACAGGGTGCTTCAGAGACCAACATCTCGTTCGTAGTGAAGAGCGATTATCTGAGAAAGTCACTCAACGTACTCCACGACAGTTTCTTCCTTTCAGAATACAAGGTGCTGAACCTCTTCATCTGCGGTGTGGGTACCGTGGGCGGAAAGCTCATCGAGCAGATCAAGAACCAGTATGCCGACCTCATGGAGCGCAGCAAGCTGAAGCTCAACGTGGTGGGTATCGCTTCTTCCAAGAACGCCATCTTCAACCGCGATGGTATTGATCTCGAGAACTACAGCGAGGAACTGAAGAAATCAGACCCAAGCACTCCAGAGGTTCTGCGCGATACCATCCTGGCGATGAACATCTTCAACAGCGTGTTTGTAGACTGTACAGCCAGCAAGGATGTGGCCGCCCTCTACCAGAGTCTGCTGGAGCACAACGTAAGCATTATCGCAGCCAACAAGATTGCTGCATCAAGCGAATATGAGAACTACGAGAAACTGAAGAAGACAGCCATCCAGCGTGGTGTAGTATTCCGTTTTGAGACCAACGTAGGTGCCGGTCTTCCTATCATCGGAACCATCAACGACCTCCGCAACTCCGGAGATAAAATCCTTAAGATTGAGGCAGTTCTCTCGGGTACGCTCAACTTTATCTTCAACGCCATATCCAGTGTCGTTCCATTCTCTGAGACTGTGAGACTGGCTAAGGAGAAGGCTACAGCGAGCCTGATCCACGTATCGACCTGAGCGGTATGGACGTGATTCGCAAGCTGGTGATTCTCTCCCGCGAGGCAGGTTACCGCGTAGAGCAGGAAGATGTAGAGAAAAACCTCTTCGTGCCAGACAAATACTTCAAGGGATCGCTCGACAACTTCTGGAAGAAACTTCCTGAGCTCGATGCCGATTTCGAGGCTAAGCGCAAGGCGCTCGATGTAGAGCACAAACGCTGGCGCTTCGTTGCTACCCTGGATGGCGGCAAGACAAGCGTTGGTTTGCAGGCTGTGGGTCCTGAGCATCCGTTCTACAATCTGGAAGGTTCCAACAACATCGTGCTGCTCACCACCGAGCGCTATAAGGAATACCCTATGATGATTCAGGCTATGGTGCCGGAGCCAGCGTAACTGCTGCCGGTGTATTCGCCAACATCATGAGTATCGCTAACATTTAACACTTAACATTAAAAGAAGAGATGAAACATATTATCATTCTTGGCGACGGAATGGCTGACCACCCGGTAGAAAGACTGGGTGGAAAGACACTCCTGCAATACGCCAGCAAACCCTATATGGATATGCTTGCCAAGAAGGGCAAGACAGGAAGACTCGTTACCGTGCCAGATGGATTCCATCCGGGTTCTGAGGTAGCTAACAGCTCTATCATGGGCTACGACCAGAACGAGGTTTACGAAGGACGCGGACCGCTGGAGGCTGCCAGCATAGGCTATGAACTGGAGCCTACCGACCTTGCCCTGCGCTGCAACATCATCAATGTGCAGGACGGCAAGATTATCACCCACAACGGTGGTAACCTGGAAACGGAAGATGCGGATGTGCTCATCAAGTATCTCAACGATACCCTCGGCAAGAAATATCCTGATGTCAAGTTTGTTACCGGCATCCAGTATCGCCATCTTCTGGTGGTGAAGCACGGAAACAAGCATATCGACTGTGCCCCACCTCATGATCATCCCAACGAGGAATGGCACAAGCTGATGGTGAAACCTATCTTGCCGGAGATTGGAGACGATGAGGGGCACATCAGCCGTCGTGATACAGCCGACCTTCTGAACCAGCTGATTCTCGAGAGTCAGGAACTCCTGGAGAACCATCCTTTCAATGTGGCGCGCAAGGAGCGTGGCGAACGAATGGCCAATCTTATCTGGCTTGGGGCGGCGGTTACCGTCCGCACATGCTCACCCTCTCCCAGATGTATCCACAGATCAAGAAGGTTCTGTGATTTCTGCCGTAGACCTGATTCGAGGCATCGGCCATTACGCCGGTCTGCGCAACATCATCGTTGAGGGCGCTACCGGTCTTGCCAATACCAACTATGAGGGCAAGGCAGCTGCAGCTATCCAGGCATTGAAGGACGGCGACGACTTCGTTTATGTTCACGTAGAGGCGAGCGAGAGGCAGGTCATGATGGCGATCTGGAACTGAAGCTGAAAACCATCGAGAACCTCGACCAGCGACTCATCAAGCTATCTTCGATGAAGTAAGCACCTGGGACGAGCCGGTATGCATCGCAGTTCTCCCAGACCATCCTACTCCGGTAGAGATCCGTACCCACGTAAAGGAGCCTGTTCCTTTCATCATCTATTACCCTGGCATTGAGCCGGATAGCGTAGAGAAGTATGACGAGGTAAGCTGCGTGAGTGGCGGTTACGGCATGCTGCAGCTGCAGGAATTCATGAATGCCTTCATGGCGATCAATTAAAATCAACGGCTTCATGATAGTCCCCAAAGCTAATCATAAAGTTCAATGTTCAAATCTCAAAGTTAAAAGCAAAAAATGAAATATTATTCAACAAATAAGAAAGCACCCATCGCCGACCTTCACAAGGCGGTAGTTAAAGGTCTGGCAGAAGACCGTGGACTCTATATGCCAGAAATCATCAAGAAGTTGCCACAGGATTTCTTCGACAACATCGAGAAGCTCTCCTTCCAGGAGATTGCCTACAAGGTAGCAGATGCCTTCTTTGGCGAGGACGTTGATGCCGAGTCATTGAAGAAGATTGTATACGATACCCTGGCATTCGACTGCCCTGTAGTCGAGGTAGAGCCAAACATCTATCTCTCGAGCTGTTCCATGGTCCTACCCTCGCCTTCAAGGATGTGGGTGCGCGCTTCATGGCCCGTCTCCTGCAGTACTTCGTACGTCAGGAGGGCAAGGAAGAGGTGAATGTGCTCGTAGCTACATCGGGCGATACCGGTTCGGCTGTTGCCAACGGTTTCCTCGGCGTTGACGGCATCCATGTTTACGTACTCTATCCTAAGGGCAAGGTGAGCAAGATTCAGGAGAGCCAGTTCACTACCCTCGGCCAGAACATCACAGCCCTCGAGGTAGATGGCGTATTCGACGACTGCCAGGCACTGGTGAAGTCTGCGTTCATGGATGAGGAGCTCAACAAGCACATGAAGCTCACCTCAGCCAACTCTATCAACGTAGCCCGCTTCCTGCCTCAGGCATTCTATTATTTCAATGCCTATGCCCGCATGAAGGAGAAGGGTCTCGCCGACAAGCTGGTTATCTGCGTGCCTAGCGGCAACTTCGGCAACATCACAGCCGGACTCTTCGGTCATGAGATGGGATTGTCTATCCACCGCTTCATCGCAGCCAACAACGCCAACGATATCTTCTACGAGTATCTGCAGACAGGCAAGTATAATCCACAGCCTAGCAAGCAGACCATCGCCAATGCCATGGACGTAGGCGACCCATCAAACTTTGCCCGCATCTACGACCTCTACAAGGGCGATCACGATGCCATCGCTGCCTACATCGGTGGTGCTACATACAAGGACGAGCAGATTGCAGAAACCATGAAGCAGTGCTACAATGAAACCAAGTATGTGCTTGACCCTCACGGAGCTTGCGGCTATCGCGCCCTGAAGGAGCAGTTGAAGACAGGTGAGGTTGGCGTGTTCCTCGAGACCGCTCATCCAGCCAAGTTCAAGGAGAAGGTAGACAGCATCCTTGACAGCGACATAGAGATTCCTGCACGCCTTGCAGAATTCATGAAGGGTGAGAAGAAGAGCATCCAGATGACCAAGGATTTCGCATCATTCAAGAACTACTTGATGAACGAATAAACCATACATACGGAAAAGCCTTTCTCTTTCTCAAGGGGAAGGCTTTTCCCATTAAAATAAACTCAGACTCAGATTTGTCAGGACAGATGGGTCTTGAATTTTATAACAACAGAAAACGGGAAAAATTTATGAAGATTGTTATTCTAGACGGCTATGCCGCAAACCCGGGAGATTTGGATTATCATCTTCTGGAGAAACTGGGCGAGGTGGTAGTTTATCCTCGCACATCAGATGCAGAGAAAGTGGAACGTGCCAAGGATGCCGACATCATCCTTCTGAACAAGGTGCAGATAGATGCAGAGACACTGGCGCAGCTTCCTAAACTGAAATACATCGGTATCCAGGCTACCGGTTTCAACGTGGTAGACATCGAGGCTGCCAGGAAACAGGGCATCATCGTAACCAATATTCCTGCCTACAGCACCGACAGCGTGGCGCAGATGACCTTTGCCCTCATCCTTGCCGTAACCAACCGCGTAGAGCATTATACCCAGGAGAACCGCAACGAGCGCTGGGCTTACAATAAGGATTTCTGTTATTGGGATACCCCACTGATGGAACTTGCCGGCAAGACCCTGGGTATCATGGGACTGGGCAATATCGGCATGAAAGTTGCCAACATCGCCCGCCAGTTTGGCATGAACATCTGTGCCTGCACCAGCAAGAATTCGAGCGATCTGCCTGAGTGGATCCAGAAGGTGAGCAAGGAGGGTTTGCTTGCCACGAGCGATATTCTCTCGCTCCATTGTCCGCTTTCTGATGACACCTATCATTTCATCAATAAGGAGAGTCTGGAGAAGATGAAGGATACCGCCATCCTGGTTAATACGGGTCGCGGTCCGCTGGTAGATGAGGAGGCCGTAGCTGCTGCCCTCCACGAAGGCAGTCTGGTGCCTACTGTGCCGACGTGATGGCTCAGGAGCCACCATCAAAGGAGAATCCGCTCTTCGGCGAGCCTAATGCTTACCTCACCCCTCATATTGCCTGGGCCACCTACGAGGCTCGCGAGCGCCTCAACAAGCAGGTAGCCGCCAACGTAAAGGCATTCCTCGAGGGCAATCCGATTAATGTCGTGAATAAGTAACAGAACTTCCGCAAGTAAAACATAGTATAACAAAGAAAGCGTTTCTGGTTCATCTCTTTGAACTAGAAACGCTTTTTTATATGCAATTAGATGCGCTTTTTCACCAACACATAGATGATGACGGGGGCACCGAACAGCGGGGTGACGGCATTCAGCGGGATGATGCCACCGTCCGACGGAAGGGTGCAGAAGAGATTGCAGAGAAGGGCAATGGCTGCACCCATCAGCATCGTGACGGGCAACAGACGGCGATGATTCTCCGTGCCGATGATGAGGCGGGCGATATGCGGCGTTGCCAGACCGATGAAGCGATGGGACCGCAGAAGGCGGTAACCACAGCCGTAAGAAGACCGGTGATGATGAGCAGAACGATGCGCAGACGCCTGATGTTGAAACCCAGATTCTCGGCATACTGTTCGCCTAACAGCATGGCGTTCAGCGGTTTTACAAGGAGCAGAGACGCAGCCAGGGCAATGAGGCTAACGGGATGAAGAACATCATCTGCTGGCTCGAAACATTGCCAAAGCTGCCCATGCCCCAAACCATATACGATTTCACGCCCTCTGCCGTGCTGAAGAAATTGAGCAAAGAGATGGCGCTGCTGGCAAGATAACCCACCATCAGTCCGATGATGAGCAGTACCGTATGGCTGCGCACAATGGCAGAAAAGAAGGTGATGATGCCCATCACCACCATAGCCCCTATAAAGGCAGCGATGAGGATAGCCAGGAAACCGCCGATGGCATAGTTGCCGGCATCGCCCAGAAAACCTACCCCTAAATCATCCAGGGCAATATTGCGCCAAAGGCAAGCATCACGATGGCTACAGCCAGTCCGGCTCCGCTGCTGATACCGAATACGTCAGGACCCGCCAGAGGATTGCGGAAGGCAGTCTGCAGGAGCAAGCCGCTCGTGGCGAGGGCCGCGCCCGAAAACAAAGCGGCAATCGCCGCCGGCAGTCGCGATTCCAACAGAATATAGCGGTAGGTTTCGTCAGTCTGAGAGCCCGAAATAATCGCGCCCACGTCCTGCCATGGGATGTTTACACTCCCCCATGCCAGGTTGGCGAAAAACAGTATGATAATGCGATTGCCCCTAAAACGATGGTTTTCATTCACTAAAACTATTTCTTGTAAAATCTCTGATTAAAGCCCTATTTCTTATAGAATCTCAATTTGCCAAACCGCTCGCCATGAGCCAGGATGATGAACTCTCTGAGTAGCAGTTCGGGATGGAACTTGTAAGTTCGAAATAAGGTACCGTAGAGGTATCTACCTGATAGATATTACCCCGCTAAAGGCAGCAAGAGCCTTGTAGCCGTCATATTCCTGAAGCAGTTGAGCCTGCGACAGAGGGGCACCACCGAAATACTTGAACGCCCATACATCCACCTGCTTTCCCTTCGCCAAGATTTGCTCCGGACTCATCGCCAGACTTCCGCTGTGTTCATCGTCCTCGAAGATATAACGGGCGTTGGCATCCTTCAGCAGAATACCGATAGTACTCTGACCTCCAGGCACATACCATACATTTCCCGTCTTTCTTTCGGTCAGGATAGAGAGGCCCTTCGGATACCCGGCTGCCTCAGCTTTCAGCTTCAGATATTCCTTTTCTATCTTCGCAAAGAGCGAATCTGCCTTTGGTTCGCAAGATGCAGCAAGAGCGGTCTTCGGTGCATTCCCGTCTTTTTTAAAGAGCATGCCGTAGAATTTCATCCATTCCGCCCTGCCCAGTGGCGAAGACTCCATATAGTCGGCAGCCTCGATGATGGGCACGTGCAGCTTGTCGAGCTTGCCATATCCTCCGCTGTTCTCGAAAGGCGAAAGTAGGATGGCTTCGGGTTTCAGGGCGATGATGCGCTCGATGTCGGGTGCCATGCTCGAACCGCAATCCTCGATAGGATTCTGAGCAGAAGTATTCCCGGAAAGAGCAGCCCTCTTCTTTACATCCGGAATATTGATGTAATCGAGATCGCAGACACCACGGATGGCCTGCTGGCAGCCCATTTCGTACATCAGCTGGCAATGGGGAGCGATGAAAACGGCACTCCTCTCCACCGGCGTGCGCACGGTATCGGTAGTGCATCTCGCCCCCGTGCTGCGCCTTCTGGCAAGCATCGCCACCGTCTTATCCCCCTCCTTTCCCTTCGGAATCAGGATGTAGCGATGCAGCATCGTTCCCGCCTTCCAGGGGTTGGCGATGATAGCCTCAGCATACTGATAATCAATGCCTTCTGTAGCATCGGAAGTTTCTTCCCCATCGCCATGCTTCACGATGGTAAGCAACTTGGCGTACTTCATCTCCAGGGTATCGCCAGCCTCCGCATCAGCAGCAGCCGTCTTTCCTCCCTGGCATGCCGCCATCAGCAGGGCCGCCGTAGCCCCACACAAAAGAATATACAGTTTCTTCATAATCTTACAAAATATGTGTGCAAAGATACGAAGAAATCTCCATTTTCCGTTTGTTTTCTCGAATATTCTTTGTACTTTTGCCCTCAAATTTAACTAACGCTACAATTTAATAAGTCAAAATGAAGAAGATTATCTGGGGCATAGCCCTTTTATTCAGTACATCGATGGTCGCCGGTGCGCATACCTGCTGTCATAATTCAGCACAGAAATGCAGCTGCAAGAGAGGTTATTACACACAGTATTACGGCGATAAGCCCGAACTCATAAAAGAGGCTATAGCTTGGGCTGAGAGCGGTATCTGGCGCAATGGTTTCGACAAGGCGAAGCCACATTCCAGCGTAAACCTCGCAGATTTCTATCTGCAGTATCAGAAGAATCCGCAGCAATGGCAGGCGCTTTTCGACTATCTGGCAAAGACCGATTTGCTGCGCATTCCGAAGGGAAAGCACAAGATTCCGGGTTCCGACCTCGTGGTAAGTGTAGAGGACAGCAAGAACGAGCCGCTGGAAAAGCGCCGCAGCGAGAGTCATAACAAGCACATCGATTTTCAGTATGTAGTAAAGGGAACCGAGCGTTTTGGCGTCATCGACCATTACACCAGCACCCCCAACTGCAAGTACCGTCCCGACGTTATCCATTATGATTACGCCCCTCAGAAGGCCCGTTTCTTTGACAGCAATCCCGGCGAATTCTTCATCTTCTTCCCTAGAGACTGGCACATCGCCAAGGTGGCAAATGACACCAGCGACCAGGCGATACGCGTCATCGTGATCAAGGTAGATTATAAGGATTAAAGATAATTAAAGAGCATATGAAAGTTTATATAGCCAATCCATTATATGATGCTGTGTTCAAACGCATCATGAAAGAAGAGCGCATCACCAAGACGTTCTTGTCTGCGATTTTGCAAAGAGAAGTCGTCAGCATCAAGATATGCCAAGATGGATTCCGCAATATCAAAAGCAATAGCATTTCGATATTTAAGATGGGATTTGTTGCCAGCATAAAGAATAACGAGAACAGCAACGAGCTTACAAACATAAGGCTGTATAAAACTTGGGTTGACACGGACGTCTTGGAACCTCGCCAGCATCTGGCATGGCAGCGCTATATAGAAGAGAAAAACTCGGATGGTATTGGAGATGAATCTCTCCCAACGATTTCGGTTTTTCTCCTAGCCCATCGTATAGGAGATTTCGAAACTCCAGTTGCATGCCCTGCCCCCGGCAACATTATTGTCCAACTGCCAATAATCAGCAAGACTCAAAACTCGAGTCAAAAGAAGGTATTAAGCATTTTTGACCAAGCAAGAACTTGCAGGGAAGACAAACACCTCTTGAAAATAGATTATACCCCCTATGATGGAGATACAGATATGGAGTATATGATTAAAATGCTTCTTTCAATGGCATCTGACCCAGATATGCAATACCAGATGAATCTCGAAGATGAGTATATCTCCTTACTTGAAAAGAAGGATACCGAAATCCTCCGACTGAATCATTTGATTGAGCAAAGTAAACTGAAGGAGGAATAAAAAAAGAACTTCCCCAAGTTTGCCCCACACGCCCTGTTTTACTCTAATTGAGCAAGCTTTGAGCGTATTTTTTAACGTTAATTATATTTAACGACCCTTGGGTCTTGCCTGATGAAGTTTGCGTCATAGTATTCACCTTTTTCCACGAGGGTGA
>ENA-OQBJ01000640-OQBJ01000640.1-human-gut-metagenome-genome-assembly--contig:-NODE-640-length-17641-cov-2.502798_pt1 | contig 17641 bp, 25 predicted proteins | sample MGYA00242743_ERZ504545 | MGnify/ENA primary metagenome ERZ504545 (study PRJEB26092, sample SAMD00036252) | human gut metagenome | host: Homo sapiens | study: EMG produced TPA metagenomics assembly of...
AGCGTAAAAACTGGTACCAAAACAAGCAGCGCCGCGAGTATTTGCGGATGCTGCAGAGAGCGCTGCCGTAAATGTGCCGGCAAGGACTGCCGTGCAGGAATTTGAGCCGGCAGAACCGCCGCTATGCGTGTAATTCGTGACAGCGGACAGCAGACCATGCAGCAAGTGCCGCAGCCGTCGCCTGCTGTCGTGGGCGACTTTAATGCACCGCCTATTAATATCACGCTGAATTTCTACGGCGACGAAGAGCCGGGCAGAGTGAAGCAGGCCGTCATTGACGCGGGGCGCAAAGTACAAAAGACCTTTGCCGAACAGATGGAAGCCTACCAGCGCGAAAGGAGGCGGCTGGCTTTTGAGTGAGTACACGACAAAAAGCGGCGACATGTGGGACCTGATTGCCTACGAACAATTAGGATCCTGCGATTACGTCAGCAAATTGATGGACGCGAACCGACAATATGCTAATGTCGCCATCTTTTCAGCCGGCACCGTGCTGACGCTGCCGGAAATCACAGAGAACACCAAAGTATCTTCCTTGCCACCATGGAGGCGATAACATGAAAGCAAGATATGCAGCTGTAAATTGCCTGTACAATGGCAAAGATATATCGGCGGACCTTGCCGCCTTCATGAAGTCGTTTTCTGTTCGGGAAGTTTTGAGTGGGGAAGCTGACAGCGCCGAAATCACGCTGGAAGACCGGGAAGAGCTTTGGCAGGGCGATTGGATGCCAGACCGCGGTGCCCTGCTTGATGTGAAAATGAGCGTGGGGAACTGGGAAGCACCGGGCGATTTTCGCACGCTGCCGCTTGGCAAATTTGAAGTGGACGAAATAACCAATACAGGGCCGCCGAACGAGGCAAAAATAAGACTGGTATCTATTCCGAACGCGTCAAACCTTCGCAGCGTTGAAAAGACAAGGGCATGGGAAAAAACAAAGCTGTCGCAAATCATAAAAGATATTGCCGATGGGGCTGAAATGGAAAGCTATTATGATGCCGAAGAAGACCCCATACAGGAGCGCGCCGAGCAGTCCGAAGAAACAGACCTGTCGTTTCTGCAGAAGCTTTGTAAAGACGCGGGGCTGGCCCTGAAAATAACCGACAAAAAAATTGTTGTCTTTGATATCTCAAAATATGAGCAGGCGGACCCTGTCATGCAGATCACCAAGGGACAGCAGTCGGTATTGTCTTTTGAGTGCAGGACAACCATCCACGATATCTATAAGGCGTGCCATGTCAAATATAAGCACGCCCAGCAGGACGAAATGATTGACTATACATTTACCGACCCGAAACGCAAGGAAGGCCAAACCCTGCAGGTGAATGAAAAAGTGGACAGCCTGGAAGAAGCGGAAAAGCTTGCCAAGAAAAAACTGCACGAAAAGAATCTGGAAGAAGTGGCCGTGTCTTTGACCATGGTGGGCAATTTTGCCCTGCTTGCAAGCAACACAGTGCAGCTTGTCGGCTGGCATACGTATGATGGGAAATATCTTATCATGCGAAGCACGCACGATATCGGGAATGGATACACGACAAAAATAGAATTGAGGCGGGTAATAGATGGCTACTGATACAGAAAGAGCATTACGGGGGATGGTGCGGACGGGGACCGTTTCGGCGGTCTTCCCAGAGCGCGACACGGCCCGCGTGACGTTTGACGATAAAGATGGAACCAGCAGCCCTGAACTGCATATATTACACCGCTACAGCGGCAAGAACAAAGACTATTGGATTCCTGACATCGGGGACCAGGCGCTGTGCCTTTTCAACAACAACGACAAGAATTTTTCGACGGGCTGGATTCTGGGGACGTATTTCACGGATAAACAGCCGCCGCAGGTAGCAAGCCCTGATATTATGCGGCTGGATTTTGCCGACGGGACATATATCGAATATGACCGCAGCAGCTCAACCTTGACTGTGAACGTCGCCGGCCCCGTCATCATCAAGGGCGCAACAATTAGCCTGAATTGATTTTGTGCCCAATTTGGGCACAAGGAGGTGAGGACATGCCAGCGGCAGCAAGAAAAGGGGATGCCGAACAGGGAACCTGTGACCTGGGCCTGCCGGACTGCCCACACAGCAGAACAGGAACAAACAGTGTCGTATCAGGGAACGTGTTCATTAACGGGCTGGGGGCACACCGCAAGGGCGACACAGGACCGTGCAATTGCCCGCATGGCGGCACGTTCGCCACGACGGGCGGCAGCGGGACTGTGTTCATTAACGGCAGGGCTGCTGTTCGCGTTGGCGATGCTACGACTTGCCAGACGTGCGGCAAAGGCGGCGCGCATACCACCGGCAGCGGCAATGTATCGATAGGAGGCTAGTCATGTCTTTCTTATCCAACATTACCGGCAGCTATAAACAAAAATTGAGCGCCGAATTGTCATCGTTGCCGGGCGATTGGCGCGGGAAACTATCATCGTGGGGGATATCGGCCCCAATCGGCGCGCTGGGGAGTATCGTCTTTGAAGTATCAAGCCGAAAGGTCAGAACCTTCAAAGACATGAAGCGAACCAATAAAGCAAGGTATACAGCGCATGAGATTATTGGCAGGAAACCGCTGCTGGAATTCATCGGCCCGGACGTGGCAGAAATCAGCTTTACAATGCAGCTGTCAGCTTCCTTGGGCATTAACCCGACGGCGGAGGCTGACAAGGTTCGCAACTTATGCGAAGGCGGCAACGCCATGTATTTTGTCTTATGCAATCAAACCGTTGGCAGGAATCAATGGGTCATAGAAAGCGTGGGCGAAAACGTGGACACGATAGATAGTAATGGGCGCGTCATCATGACACAGATAGAAGTCACGCTGAAAGAATATATTCCGTCTACCCCTACGGCGTGAGAGGTGATGCAGATTGTATTTAGATATTACGACAGAAAGCAAGGGCATCAATCTTATGCCAGGGAGTGAGCTGGAAGAGATTGCCCAGAATGTACGGATGATCTTAACGACGCTGAAAAAGACGGTCCCCATGGACAGGGCTTTTGGCGTAGACGGGACCCTTGTCGATTTGCCAGAACTGGCAGCGCAGGCAAAACTGACGGCTGAAATCGTTGGCGCGGTTGCTCTATATGAGCCGCGGGCCAGTGTCGTGTCTGTGGACTACGATAATATAGCGGAACAGGAAAAAGAGGGCATACTGCAGGCGAAAGTGAGGATTGAAATAAATGGAACTTAAAAACTTGCCAGACATCACGTTTGCAGAGTCAGACCCGCAGACGATCGAGGGAAACATCATAACGACCGTCGAGGGGCTGCTTGGGCGCAAACTGGCCCGCGCAGACCCGCTACGACTCTTCCTTCGGGGCATTGAAGCGCTCATAATCCAGCAAAGGATATTGATCGACGCGACAGCCAAGCAGAACCTCTTGGCGTTTGCTACAGGCGACTACCTTGATCATATCGGCGCCCTTACTGGCACATATCGCCTGCAGCCGTCGGCAGCTACAGTAACGATTCGCCTGCAAGTATCATCGGCCAGAGGAGCAGCCACCCTGATACCACAAGGAACACGTGTGACGGCAGGAGATGGCACACTGTTTGCCTTGGACGACGCGGCGGTCATAAAATCCGGCGAAATGTCAGTGGATGCAAGAGCGACATGTACGGAAACGGGGGCGAAAGGGAACGGATACTTGGCCGGAGAGCTCAACAGACTGGTTGATCCGGTGCCGTTTGTCGCAACGGTAAAAAATACGACTGCCAGCGCGGGCGGCGCGGATGAAGAGGATGATGAGAGCTTCCGGAAGCGAATCCACGAAGCGCCGGAACGGTATTCGACTGCTGGACCTGTTGGAGCTTATGAATACTTTACGAAAGAGTCGAGCGCTTTAGTAACAGATGTATCAGTAGATAGCCCGGCACCGACGGAAGTGGTGGTATACCTTTGCTGACGGGGGGAGAAGTGCCTGGGAGCGAGCTGCTGGAAACAATCAGCGCGGCGCTGAATAACAGGACGGTACGCCCGCTGACGGATAAAGTGACCGTAAAGCCTCCGACGAAGGTGACGTATAACGTAACAGTGTCTTACTGGATTGACAGAAGCGATGCAACCGAGGCGGCGAACATCCAGCGGGCGGCGCAACAGGCTGTAGCAGATTATGTGCTGTGGCAGAAGTCGAAGCTGGGGCGGGATGTAAACCCTACGGAACTTTACTACCGACTGCGCAGCGCTGGCGTCAAGCGGGCGGAAATCACAGAGCCGGAATACATGGTCATCACACGTGCGCAGGTAGCTGTAGCGGGCACGATGAGTGCAAGATTCGAGGGCTTGGAAGATGATTAAAGACTTAACAAGCATCAGCCTGCTTGACATCCTGCCAAGCAATCTGCTGGAGGATCCGCAAGTGTCAGCGGCGGCCAGAGCCTTAGATGCGGAGCTGCAAGCGGTGACGAGGGCAACGGCAGAGACGCTGCATTTACCGCGCCTGGATGAGCTGCCGGAGACAGTGGTAGACCTGCTGGCTTGGCAATGGCATGTAGATTTTTATGAGCCGCTAGGGCTGGATATTGCAACAAAAAGGCGGCTGGTTAAAGAATCGATTGCCTGGCATCGAACTAAAGGAACACCGGCGGCGGTCGAGAAGATGCTTAAAGCAGTCTGGGGAAGTGCCCATATTGAAGAGTGGTTCGAGTATGGCGGCTCGCCGGGATGTTTCCGCGTCGACATTGCGACGACAGAAACGATACGAGAAGCAGATATACCAGTTGTTGCGAAGGCCATTGACACGAATAAGAACGCGAGGTCTTGGCTGGATGTTGTTAATTTTCGACGAGAGACAGAAGGAACGGCATTTTTCGGTCAAGTATTATCACAAGAAAGTGCCTACGAAATCATCCCGCAGCCCATCCAGAACGCGCAAACTGCCGCGGCTATCTACATTGGCGCAGGACTCACCATGGTGAAGTCGGAAGAAGTTGCGCCGAAGATCGCAAGCGACAGCACGGTGAATGTGCCAATAGGGGTGACATCTATCCCTTATGTATGCAAGACTAATGAAATTTAGAAGGAGGAAAGGATATGGCGAACTGGAGCGGCGGCGTACTGACCGCAGCAGGCCGCGCCCTGCAGCTGAAAGTAGAATCTGGCACCAAGCTCGAACTGACAAAGATAAAGCTGGGCGACGGGAATGAGACGAGCGCGGAAGTAGACAATCTGACCGATCTCGTAAGCGCGAGGGCGGAATTGGCAATCAGCGCAGTAAAAGTGTCGAACGGACTCTGCAAAGTGACGGGCGTCATCCTTACAACAAATGTTGAAACGGGATTTTACTCGCGCGAGTGGGGGCTTTTTGCCAACGACCCGGATGCTGGCGAAATCCTGTACATGATCAGCCTGGATAGCAATCCAGACTACATCCCGCCGAAGAGTGCAGACCTGAAAGCGTCGGCGACGTATGCGATGAATATCGCGGTGCAGAATGCCAGCGCCGTCAAGGTAACGATAGATCCGGCCGGACTGGTGACGAATGCGATCCTGGCGGACAGCTTGGGCATTGTGCTGCGGAACACGGCCTACAAAGCCGGGGACTTGCTCTATGACACGCAGTTGCTACAGCACAACTTCAGACTTGAGTGCGTGACAGCTGGCACGACCGGAGCAACATTGCTTGACTTATCGTCGGCAAAGCTGGGAGATCACATCAAAGACGGCTCGGCTGAATGGGTCGTGAACCGCCTTTACACGTCGGACGGCGAATTTTTTGACATAAATGACACTGGAGACATCGAGCCGGCAGATGATCCGATTTACTCCGTGAATTTTGAGCTTGATGACAGCGGCGATATTATGCCGAGAGCATAAGAAAGAAGGAATAGCATGACAACAAGAAATTTTGTCCCGCGGGCGGCCGGAGAGGGCAGCTTGGGCACAGAAGCAAAACCATGGGGAAATGTATATACGAAGAAGCTGGTCACGCCGGATGGTGACATCAACAAGAACATTGATGTACGATCAAGCATCATCACGGCAACGTCACCGGCATTTTACGAGCGTGCGTCTCTGCCGAAACCGGCACAGACAAAAATAACGATTGCGCCTACCTGGATTAACGTCAACGGCGCGGGCTGCGTCTCTGCTGCTGACTGCGTACTTGACTTAAATTCTGCGACAGCTTGGGATAACGGCACATATGCAACAGCGGCCAGCCGCGCGGGCAAAGATTTCTATATTTATGCAGCAAAGCCACAGTCTGGAAGCGTACCCGCTTTTGTACTGTCGGCAAACGCCACTTGCCCGACAGGGTATACTGCGAGCGATGTCCGCCAGATCGGCGGCTTCCACTGCCTCTGTAAGTCCGTGGGTACAATCAGCGGCCACGCTCTTTCGGGGTACGTGACTGGCGACATCTTGCCGGCATCCGTGTGGGACCTCAAGTGGAGGCAATCGCATCGAATGCCGGAATGGTGTGGTGCGGCACAGCTTGGGTGGACATCTACCTTGCAGGATGGGATGGCTCGAAACTGGTATCACAGTACGGCGCTACAATCCAGGATGGCTATTCACCGGTGCCGTGGCATGGCGAAAAATTCGTAGAATACTTCCACAAGCTCGGGAAGCGCCTTATCTGGCGCGATGAATTTGTCGATTTTGCAAAAGGCTCGAATGAGAAAACCAACATTGCGGGCTCGGCTGATCCGGGCACGACCGGAGGCCATGTAGACACCGCAGGCCGACGTATGATTTCTAACTACGGCGTAGAAGATTGCGTAGGTGTGCAGTGGCAGTGGTGTGGCGACATCTCAATGGTGCCAGCGAAGGCCGGAGCATCAAATCTCGTGGCAAATGATACAAACTATTATCTCGAAAATTATACGTGGGATCCAGGCAACCGAGTAGGAGAAGCGGAAGTAGATGGCGACAAAACAAAGTATGGCAATACATGGGGCGTTGGACCTGTCCGCTTGCTCGTCGGTGCGATCTGGTCTGTCGGGTCGTCTTGTGGCTCGCGGTCGGTCAATGGTCCTAACCTGTCGGCTCGCCGGGATGCCGCCTACGCTGGTCGGGGCGCGTCTGAGCTGAGGTCGGCGGCTCGCTAATCGCTGGCCTCTGGCCGCCTGGACGACAAGCCGAACCGCACGTAGTGCGGTCGCAAGTCGCTCGCGCAAAAATTTCATAGGCTTCTGTGCTATCGCTTGCTCGTCGGTGCGAACTGGAATGACAGGTCGTCTTGTGGCTCGCGGTCGGTCAATGGTAATAACCTGTCGGCTAACCGGAATGACAACAACGCTGGTCGGGGCGCGTCTGATATGGGGACCTATTTATATAGGCTATATCCGTCTAGCCAAAACTCCTCAGCTGAGTACAGAGGCCTTGCTGGATGATTTTTGAAGGCAGAACACACAACGGAGATTGCCCGCGGGCTAGTGTAGAGAAATCGAACGTCAGCGGGATTAAAAAATGGAGAATCAAATGAAACGCTATGGGAATTTATACGACAAGATAACCGATATGGACAACTTGCGAGTCGCCTTTTATAAAGCAGCGCAGGGAAAACATTATCAGGATAAAGTCAAAATTGTGGAAGAAAACTGCGATGAATACCTTATGCGCTTGAAAGAGATGCTGGAGAACGGAACCTATCATACATCTCAATACGCTACCAAGCAGATCTATGAGCCAAAAGAGCGGACAATTTATATTTTACCGTTTTACCCGGACAGGATTGCGCACCATGCGATCATGAACGTGTTGGCACCAATCATGGACAGCTTTATGATTTACGACAGCTATGCTTGTCGCAAAGAAAAGGGGGCAGCATGCAGGAAGTAAAAGATGTATGCAGATGGTGCGCCGGAATCTGTATTGTCTTAAATGTGATATATCGAAGTTCTACCCGTCAATTGACCACGATGTCCTGAAAAGCATCTTGAAGCATAAGTTTAAGGACAAGCGTCTCATAGCACTACTGAATGAGATTATTGATAGTACGAATACACAGACGAATGTCCCGATTGGGAATTACTTGAGTCAGTGGTTCGGGAACCTGTATCTCAATGAATTGGACACAAAAGTAAAATATGAACTTTGCGTGAAGGATTACATCCGCTATTGCGATGATTTTTGCTTCTTCTCACTTGATAAGGGAGAGCTGCGAAGGATTCGCACCTGGTTGCCGAAATATCTGCAGGACACATTAAAACTGAGGTTGAGCAAGTGCGAACTGTTCCCGGTATCTCATGGTGTCGATTTTCTCGGCTATCGCCACTTCCCACGCTACATACTTGTGAGGAAGCGGACGGCGAAGGGCATCAAGAAGCATCTGAAAGAAACAATGTACATTTTGAAGCATGGGAGAATCAGCAAGGACCAGGCACTTGCTAAAATCGCATCAGCAAAAGGATGGATCAAGCACGCAAATAGTCACCATTACACGATGGCGACTCATATTGACGACTTGTGGAAGGAAGTGAAGCACCATAAAGAAGTTCAGTGATTTCGCAAGAGAAGAAACAGGCCTTGAAGGGGATAAAATTCATATCTCTGAATTGTTCAACCGCGAGATTATTGTCAAGGCGTGGCGAAAATTTGATAGCCGAGCGTCCAGGGAAAACACTGTGTAGAATTACAGATTGAAATCGATGGACGCACATACGTAGTATTCACCAATTCTATCATCCTAGAACGCCAGATTGAGCAATATTCTGATCAGCTTCCTTTCGCGACAACTATCAAAAAAGTAAACAGCTATTACACATTTTCATAAGGAGTGATATTCATGGGGAATTTACCAGCATCGAGTTACCCGACAGAACTCAAGACAAGAGAAGACTATGAGTTTGTCCGCAAGAACTTTGATTTCTCACTGTGGAAAAAGGACTGGCGCGCGCTGCTCTTTTGCAAGACCTGGCACACGGTGAAAATGTCGGATAGCCTGGACGGGCTTATGCAAGACAGCACGCACCGCGTCATCAAGACCCAGTCGCCAGCCGGGGTATCATATGTAGAGCAGGAATATGTAGATGATCCAAGCGCGAAAATCAACCTTTTCGGCCTGACACAGGACGAAGTGAAACAGACCCTTATTGACGCTGGGGATAGCGTGGACGGGCTGAACGAACTCATGAGGAAAGAGGGGTATGCGGATGCGGTTACGTCGGAGATCGTAAAAAATGATACCAGCGAAGAGGTAACAGCAAAACAAGCAGAGCTTGATGCAAAGTATGCAGCGAGCAAGGCAGAGCTGTACAATCAGTACGTAGACGCCGCCATCCATGTCGACACAGAGACCCAGGAAAGCATCAAAAAACTCATGGTTCAAATCGACGCCCAGTATGACGCCGACTATGCCGCAACCAAAGAAAAGTGATGAAGGGAGATTATAGAAATGGCCATCAAGATGATTTACCGTTGTATCAGGTGCCGCAAGCCGCTGCGTGATGACGGAACGTGTCAAAACGATAAGTGTGTCAGGTATACACCGGAAGACGATAAAACCGAGGCTTCGGCTGATTCGGGTACTACGGCTACAGATGCCGCCAATACTGAGAAGAAGTGAATATTCTTGGGAGGTAGTGAAGGGTGGACGATAGGGAGTTTTGGATTACCCTCTCAACGAAAATTGCACGAATTGACGAACGGACAAAAAGGATTGAAGACGAGCTGAAGGGACTGCCAGAGATGCGGGACCGACTCACGGCGGTGGAGCAGCGTGCAAAGTCAAACACGCACCGCCTAGACAGTCTGAAGGCCACGGCTGCGCTGCTCGCTACGGCCGCAAGCATCCTCATCAATCTGGTCGTTGCGATCATGGAATACGCGATGAAGGAGGGTGACGCATGAAAGAAGACTTCGTAAAATTCACGGCGTGGGCGCAGGAAAATTGGCTGGCAGTCATCATTTTCTTGAGCGTCATCATGATGCTGTTCCTTTGCACTGTCATGGCATCCTGGCTATACGGGTATTGGAGCAATGCGCTGCGCGGCACACGGTTCGACCTTGGCAGCTGTTGGCAAGGAATCACGGTCGTTGCTACTGGCCTTGCCGGAATCGTCGGACTTGGGAAAGCAGCATGGACGAAATACGCGACGGACAGCCAGTACAACAGCACGCCGGGGCAGCCGATTGATCGCCGCGCTTTGGCGGAGCAGCTGAGAAAGGAAGTAAAAAATGGCTAGATATTTTTCGGTTGAAGAGATGGAGTGCAAGTGCTGCGGGCAGCTGCCGGACGACGGCATTGACGAGCGCTTACAAAACGTGCTGGACGCGATGCGCGAGCGCGTCGGCGGCCCACTGATTCTGTCATGCTGTTACCGCTGCCCACAGCACAACGCCGAAGTCGGCGGCGTGCCGGGAAGCCAGCACGTCTATGGCCGTGCCGCGGATGTTATTTGTCCGGATGGCATGAGCGTGGACGAACTGGCAAACATCGCCGAAGAATGCGGGGCGGATGGCATCGGACGCTATTACAGCGCTGGTTTTGTGCATGTAGACACCGCGGCTATGCAGCGCGCTGGGAGGGCTGAAAATGGAAAAGACGGACTTGGTAAGAAAATACGAAGCAGGCGGCGACCCCGGCTGTGTATCATCTGGGGCGGGCGACCTTGGCGGCAGATCATACGGCATCTATCAGCTTTCCAGCAATATGGGGGCCGTGAATGCTTTCTGCGAATGGGCTTGTGATTACCCGGACGATGACCTGGCAAATTACGGCAGGCTGCTTTGTGAGTTTGAAATTAATTCGCCGCAATTTGTGCGCCTGTGGCAGAAGATTGGCGAGAACGACCCGGAAGGATTCGCGAAGCTGCAGGATGACTATGCTGTATCCGTCTATTACAATCCGGCTGCGGCCGTTTTGCGGGAAGCAGGATACGAGATCGAAACGAAAACGGCAGCCATGCAGGCGGTGCTTATGTCCAGGGCTGTGCAGTACGGTGCCGGCAACATGACGGAACTGTACACAGAAGCGGTACACAGTATGTTCAACGCAGAAAAGAAGGATTATAGCGGCTGGCCGAACCTGACGTATGTCAACGACAAAGCTTTTGATTATGACATGATTGCGGCAATCTATGATTTCCTGATTGGTGAAGCCGACAATGCTGTATGGACAGGAAAAGGCATGCATAGCCCGAAAGACTGGGTGAACGGCAGCACAAGCGTCGTGGCAGGACTCAGAAACCGTTTTGTGCATGAGAAGGCCGACGCATTGGAAGCACTGGAGGGATAACCATGACAAGCCTGCAGTATATTCTTCTGCTGGACGCCTTTGAAAAATTCCGCTGCTTGGCAGAAGAAGCAGAATTTCATGACGACCGGATTAGAGGAATTGAAGACCGGCTGTTTGACGAAAATCCAATTCCGCAGCCGAAAGAAATGCGCGTATAAAGAAGGGCGGAACCATGAATGAGAGGACTAAAATTATACTGTTTGCTGTTGGCTGCTTGCTTTGTGCTGGCCTTGCCTGGTATCTCTTTAGCGTCCCCAGCACCGGAACAACAGACAGTTACCATGTCGAGGACGGATTTGACCGAACTGCAAGAGAACAACAGAAAGCAGCAGATAGCATTGATGCAGTCAGCCGAGGCCTTGAAGAAAGCACAGGATGCGCTACAGACATCGGCGCAGGCATTGAACGAGACCAGGGAAGAGCTGAATCAATCCAGAGTCGAAACACAGAGCTTGAAGCAGGCATTGACAGCATCACAGAGCGAAACCGCGCTGCTCTTGAGCGACTTGGAGAAGCAGAAGCAAGAAACGCAGACGCTGCAGCAGCAGTTGCAGACGCTGCAGCAGCAGTCACAAGCGGCCGGGAACTCACTTGCCGAAGCGCAGAAATACTTGGACGATACCAGGGCGGAGTTCCTGAAGAACGAGAAAGCTCACGAGAAGACCGAGCGGGGGCTGAAGAATAGGATTAAAGCGTGGCAGGCAGTAGCCGCGATTCTGTGCGGAGTTGCTATCACAAGATGAAGAAAGCCCCTTGATCAATGAAGACCAAGGGGCTTTCTATCTATTATGCAACAATCAGCTCTCGCGGATATTCGCGTACGATGCTGATTCGCGTCTTGCTGGTGCGCTCGGGCAGAGTCGAACTGCCGCTTTCGGCTCCGGAGGCCAACGTCCTATCCACTGGACTACGAGCGCATATGTCCGGAACAGAAGATAGTATATCATGAAAGAAGGAAGCTTGTCAAATTCACCAAGCTTTCATCTTCTTGCAAGCTCTTGTCCCTGCGCTCCTGGCCGTTGCGAAGCAGGCTCCGGGATACGCGTGAAGCGTATCCCGGAGCCTATACCTGCAAGGGGGATGCCTAAGCGGTGTACAGTGTCTTCCCGCTGTCAGCGTTTCGGATGATTCTTGAGGAAGTTCTCGATGCGGGCGAGGCTTCCGAGATCTTGTCGATGGAGGTCGCATAAGAGCAGCGCACGTGGCCTTCGCCGCAGGTGCCGAACGCAGAGCCTGGGATCAGGGCGACATGCTCGCTCTTCAGGAGTTCTTCGGCAAATTCTTCAGAGGTATAGCCAGTGCTGGTGATGCTCGGGAAGATGTAGAAAGCTCCTTTCGGCTCGAAGCAGGAGAGTCCCATCTTCGTGAAGCATCGTAGATGAGATGGCGGCGGCGGTCGTATTCAGCGACCATTTTCTGCATGTATTTCTTGCCGTGGCGCAGGGCTTCGATGGCTGCAATCTGTGCCGTGATCGGTGCGCAGAGCATCGTGTACTGGTGGATCTTCGTCATCGCACCGATGATCGTCGGATTGCTCATCGCATAGCCGATGCGCCAGCCCGTCATCGCATAAGCTTTCGAGAAGCCGTTCAGGAGGATGGTGCGCTCCTGCATATCGGGCAGCGAGGAGAAGCAGACATGTTCTTCGCCACCATACGTGAGGTCGCCGTAAATCTCATCCGAGATGACGATGAGGTCGTGCTTCTTGGCGAAAGCAGCGATGGCCATAAGGTCTTCACGGCGCATGATGGCACCTGTTGGATTGTTTGGATAGCCGATGAGCAGGACTTTCGTCTTGTCCGTGACGTGTTCTTCGAGTTCTTGTGGTGTGATGCGGAATTCATTCTCGATCTTGGCGGGAACGGATACAGGTACGCCGCCCGCGAGTGTCGTGCAGCTGATATGAGACGTAGCAGGCTCCGGGATCAGGACTTCATCGCCGGGCGCGAGGATGGCGCGCATGGCAAGGTCAAGCGCTTCACTGACGCGACCGTCACGAGGATATCGGTCTTGGCCTCGTACGAGCAGTCGTACTCTTCTTTGTAATGTCTGGCAATCTCCTCGCGGAGTTCCGGCAGGCCGCGGTTGGCTGTGTACGAGGTGTAGCCCTGTTCAAGACCGTAGACGCAGCTTTCGCGTATGGACCAGGGCGTGATGAAATCCGGTTCGCCGACGCCGAGGGAGATGACGTCTTCCATCTGAGCGGCGATGTCAAAGAATTTGCGGATGCCGGAGGGCGCGATGGCATTGACGGCGGGAGAAAGGCGGTCATGCCAGTCAGGACGGGTCTCAATCATGCGTCACCACCAGTCTGCGGTCGCGTTCTTCATCGTTGATGATGACGCCGTCTTTCTTGTACGGTTTGAGCATGAAATGCTGCGCGTCTGCGTTACGCCTTCAATCGTGGCCAGGCGTGTGGCGACAAAATTCGCCACATCCTTCAGAGACTTGCCCTCGATGATGACAAGCAGATCGAGCTGCCGCTCATGAGGTAGACCGTGCGGACTTCATCGAACCGGTAGATGCGTTCAGCGATGGCGTCGAAGCCGACTTCGCGCTGCGGGGTCAGGTTGATCTCAATGATGCTGTGACGGTGTCAGTGCCGAATTTTTCCCAGTTGATCAATGTGTTGTAGGACAGGATGATCTTGTCCTTCTCGAGCTTCTTGATGTCCTGCTCGACTTCGTATTCGCTGCGGTGCAGCATGGACGCCAGCTCACTGACCGGGCGTCGTGCATCGTGCTCCAGGAGCTCTAGCAATTCTTTCATGTCACAGGTCCTCCTTTTGTCGGAATCACATGTAAAACAATTCATAGTAATTGAAACAATTATATCATAAGTACAACCGATAATAAAGCAAATGCTGATATTGTCCACTCCGTAAAGATAAATGATGAATGGTCACTGGACAAGCGTCTCTTTGCGAAAAGATTGTGATGGCTTCTTGCATATGCCAAATCTTTTCGGTACAATACAAATGTAGAAGCAACTTTTCATACCTGCACCAGTGACGAATCGTGGCCCAGATTGCAGTCGATCGCTTGTGAGGGAATTGGTTCATCTATTTGCGTTTGGAGGAAAAAAACACTCATGACGGTAAGAAGAATTTTCGTAGAAAAAGACAGGGATTCGATATCGCAGCACAGCAGCTCTGCGACGACCTCAAGGAGACCTTCCATCTCGAAGGCCTTGAGTCGGTGCGGATCATCAAGCGTTACGATATGGAAGGTCTGAGTGAAGAAGAGTACGAACAGGTCAAATTCGTCGTCTTCGCCGAAGCTCCGGTAGACCAGATCTATGAAGAGACGTTGCCGGATTTCCCGCAGTCCCGTGTGTTTGCCGTCGAGTATCTGCCGGGCCAGTATGACCAGACAGCCGACTCGGCCGCCCAGTGCGTCCAGCTTGTCACGCAGAAGGAACGCCCGGAAATCGCAACGGCTCGTGTCATCGTGCTGACGGGAACCATCAGCGACGATGAACTGGCTAAGATCAAGCCTATTGCATCAATGCCGTAGAGAGCCGCGAAGCATCGCTTGAAAAGCCGGAATCCCTCGATATGGTGACGGTTGATCCGCTGATGTCGAAGTCCTGAACGACTTCAATGACCTTGACGAAGCTGGTTTGCAGGCGTTCATGGATGCGCGCGGCTTTGCCATGAGCTTTGAAGACCTCAGATTCTGCCAGACGTATTTCCGCGATACGGAACACCGTGCCCCGACTATCACGGAGCTGCGTGTCATCGATACGTACTGGTCGGATCACTGCCGCCATACGACGTTCACGACGGCCATCGATGACGTGAAGATCGAGGACGGTTATTTCACGCCAGCCATGAAGAAAGCGTACGACCAATATCTGGCAGACCGCCGGGCACTCTATGGCGAGGATACGGATCGTGCTGTCACCCTCATGGATATCGCTGTCATCGGCATGAAGGCACTGCGCAAGCAGGGGCTGCTCGAAGACCTCGACAAGTCTGAGGAAATCAATGCCTGCAGCATCGAGATCAAGGCGGATATCGGCGGCAAGCAGGAAGATTGGCTCGTCATGTTCAAGAACGAGACGCACAATCATCCGACGGAAATCGAGCCGTTCGGCGGCGCGGCCACCTGCCTCGGCGGTGCCATCCGCGATCCGCTCTCTGGCCGTTCCTACGTGTATCAGGCCATGCGCGTGACGGGCGCAGCAGATCCGCGCCGTCCGTTCAGCGAGACGCTGCCGGGCAAGCTGCCGCAGAAGAAGATCACGCTGGGGGCTGCCGCCGGCTACAGCTCCTACGGCAACCAGATCGGCCTTGCGACGGGCCAGGTCCGTGAGATCTACCATGAAGGTACATGGCCAAGCGCATGGAGATCGGTGCAGTCATCGCGGCAGCGCCGAAGGAGAATGTCGTGCGCGAGCGCCCATCTGCTGGCGATATCATCGTACTGGTCGGCGGCCGCACGGGTCGCGATGGCTGCGGCGGTGCCACGGGTTCCTCGAAGGAGCATACGGAAGAATCGCTGATGACCTGCGGTGCAGAAGTCCAGAAGGGCAATCCGCCGACGGAGCGCAAGATCCAGCGCCTGTTCCGCAACCCGAACGTCTCGCGCATGATCAAGCGCTGCAATGACTTTGGTGCCGGCGGTGTCGCCGTTGCCATCGGCGAACTCGCAGCCGGCCTCGTCATCGACCTCGATGCCGTCAAGAAGAAATACAAGGGTCTCGATGGTACGGAACTCGCCATCTCCGAATCGCAGGAGCGCATGGCAGTCGTACTCGATCCACAGGATGTCGAAGCCTTCCAGGAATATTCTGATGACGAGAACCTCGAGGCGACGCCTGTTGCTGTCGTCACGGAAGAACCGCGTCTCATCATGAAGTGGCGCGGCAAGGAAATCGTGCAGATGAATCGTGCTTTCCTTGACACGAATGGCGTGCGTCAGCATGTCACGGCTGTCATCGCCCAGCCGGATACGGCAAAGCGTTATCTCTTTGAGATACCGGCCGCTGTTGCAGCCTGCGACGGTCTCGGTGCGGCCTGGCTCAAGAACCTGCAAGATCTCAATGTCTGCAGCCAGAAAGGCCTTGCTGAGCGCTTTGACTCGACGATTGGCGGCAATAGTGTCCTGATGCCATTCGGCGGCAAGACGCAGCTGACCCCGTCTGAGGGCATGGTTGCGAAACTGCCGGTACTCGGTGCGGAAACGAATACGGCCACGGCCATGACGTTCGGCTCAATCCGGCGTTCACGACTGGAGTCCGTTCCATGGGGCGCTTTACTCTGTCGTAGAAGCAGCGGCTAAGATGGTCGCACTCGGCGGCGATGCTGCTAAAGTCCGCTTGACGTTCCAGGAATACTTCGAGAGTCTCGGCAAGGATCCGGCAAAATGGGGCAACCCGTTTGCTGCACTCATCGGTGCGCTCTGGGCACAGCATGAGATGGGCATCCCGGCCATCGGCGGCAAGGATTCCATGTCCGGCACCTTCGAGCATATCCACGTGCCGCCGACGCTCGCAGCCTTTGCTGTCGATGTCATGAAAGCCGACCATGCGCTCTCGCCAGAATTCAAGCAGGCCGACAGCCGCGTCTATCTCGTACCGGCACCGAAGGATGAGCAGGATCTGCCGGTCTTCGCGAAGCTCCGTGAGAATTTCGCCCGGATCCACGACCTCACGGCAGCAGGCAAAGTCCTTGCTGCGCAGAGCATCGGTGTAGGCGGCATTGCTGCTGCTGTCACGAAGATGGCTTTCGGCAATGAGATCGGCTTTGCCTTTGCCAAGGACATGACGAAGGAAGAACTCTTCTGCGCGGACTACGGCACCATCCTGCTCGAAGTCGCTGCCGATGTCGATGTGGAAGGCGAACTTGCTGGTACGGGTGCTTACCTGCTCGGCCAGACGACGTCTGCCAAAGAGATTGTCTGCAATGGCACGAAGGTAGCTCTGCATGATGCCGTGGATGCCTACACGACGCCGCTCGAGAAGATCTTCCCGACGAAGGTCCATGCCAAAACCAAAGCGGAAGCCATCTTCACGCCGTACACGCAGGGCAATGTACTCACGGGCGGTACTCATATCGCGCGCCCGCGTGTCTTCATCCCTGTATTCCCGGGCACGAACTGCGAATACGATTCGGCCCGTGCCTGGGAGCGTGCCGGTGCCGATGCCGAGACACTGATTGTCCGCAACCTGACGCCGGCTGCCGTTGAGGAAACGGTCGAGGCCATCGTCAAGGGGATTGAAAAGGCCAACATCATCATGTTGCCGGGCGGCTTCAGTGGCGGCGACGAACCGGACGGTTCCGGCAAGTTCATCGCGGCGAGTTCCGCAATCCGCGCATCAAGGAACAAGTATGGATCTCCTGCAGAAACGCGACGGCTGATGCTCGGCATCTGCAACGGCTTCCAGGCGCTCATCAAAGCTCGGTCTCGTGCCGTACGGGTGAGATCCGCGACCTCTCGCAGAACTCCCCGACACTCAC